>Ga0154020_10001627_pt1 | contig 27614 bp, 19 predicted proteins | sample Klosneuvirus_201_FD_109709 | JGI IMG/M metagenome (GOLD analysis project Ga0154020, IMG submission 109709) | Active sludge microbial communities from wastewater, Klosterneuburg, Austria - Klosneuvirus_20160825_MG | ecosystem: Engineered > WWTP > Aerobic digester > Activated sludge | place...
ACGCCGCCCAGAGCGTCGTCGACAGCACGCCGACGCGCAGCCCGGGCGCGCCCGACTGCGGTCTCGATCTGCTGCTGCAGTTCGTGGTCGCGCCGCGCGCCCCGCTCGACCGCGGCTGCCTCGCCGACCTGCCCCCGCCCGACTTCACCGGCACCTCGATCGCGCCCGTCATCCTCGGCACTCAAGACGCCTGGGAAAACTGAGCAGACGGCACGGCCCAGCCCGGTCGCCTGGCTCCCCCCCTACAGGTCGATCTGGCTGCCCGGGGCCTTGGTCCCCCCGGAGCCCTTCTTCTGCAGCCGGATGGTGATGGTCTGATCCTTGTTGGGCCGGAACGAGACCTCGCGTGAGCGATACGCCGGGTCGGCCACCTTGAGCTTCACCTTGTCATCCGACGCCGCCACCGTCCTGCTGTAGCCGACCACGGCCTCGTCGTTCCAGGTCACCGTGGCCTCGGGCGGCGAGACCTCGAACGTGATGGTGACCTGCCTGGCCACCGCGGCATCGATCGCGGCCGGCGCCGCCGCCACCCCGGCGTCCACCACGCCCGCGCCAGGGCCGCCGCCCGCCACCGGGCTCGCGTTCGGACTCGCGCCAGGACTGACCTCCGTGCCAGGACTCGGGCTCGGACTCGCGCTCGGGCTCACGTCAGTGGCCGGACTCGCGCTCGGGCTCGCCGACGCCGAGGCCCCCGAGCCCGCGCCCGGCCTGTCGCCTGCCCCCGCCTTCCCGACCGCCGCCATGGTGCCCAGCTCCAGCCGCGGCTTGTGCGCCGCCGCCGCGCCCGCGCTGGCCTTGTCGCCGCCCCTGAAGAACAGCACCACGCCCAGCCCGGCGCCCACCAGCGCGCCCAGCCCGAGCACCAGCAGGGTACGCCCACGACCACCGCCGTCCCCCTGGCCGGCCGGTCTGGGCGCCGCCACCGCCTGCAGCGCCATCGGCGTCTGCCCGGTGCCCGCCGGCGGCGTCCACGCCTGCTGGCCGCCGACGCCCTGCTGCGCCGCGGCCATCGCCGCCGCGATCTGCTCGGTCGACGGCGCCTGCCCCTCGAGCATGGTGCGGTCGCTCGGCCGCAGCGGCACGCTGGGCAGGCGGTGCTGCCCGCTCGGCATGGCCTGCAGCGGCAACACCAGCTTGGCGATCTCCGGCGCGGGTGTGCGCGTCGACAGATCCGCCGACGCGCGCACGAACGGCCGCAGCGCCTCGGCGAACTCGGCCGAGCTCTGGTAGCGTTGCTGCGGGTCGACCGCCATGGCGCGCTGGATGATGCGTTCGAACGGCACCGGCAGATCCGGCACGATGCTGCGCGGCGGTGGCACCTTGCCGGCCGCGATCTCGAACAGTAGCGCGTTGAAGTTGGGCGCCGAGAACGGCAGCCGCCCGGTCACGCACTGGTACAGGATGACGCCCGCACCATAGATGTCGACGCGGTGATCCAGGGTGCCGCCGCGGGCCTGCTCGGGCGCCATGTAGTATGGCGTGCCGAGCACGAACCCGGTCGACGTCAGCTTCATCGACTGGTCCTGGTTCAGCATCTTGGAGATGCCGAAATCGAGGATCTTCACGAAGTCGGCGTCGGCGCCGCGCGTGATCAGGAAGACGTTCTCCGGCTTCAGATCGCGGTGCACGATGTTGTACTGGTGCGCCGCCGCCAGCGCCGACAGCGTCTGGGTCAGGATGTGCGCCGCGCGCCCCGCCTCCAGCCGCTTCTCCTTGGTGATGACCTCGTGCAGGTTGAGCCCGCGCAAGAGTTCCATGACGATGAACAGCGAGCCGTCCTCGCTGCGCCCCATGTCCCAGATCTCGATGATGCCCTCGTGGCCGATCGCGCTGGCGGACCGGGCCTCGCGCTTGAAGCGCTCGAGGATGTCATCGTTGGCGGCGTACTCGGGGTGCAGCACCTTGATGGCGACGTGCTTGCCCAGCACCAGGTGCTCGGCCTCGAACACCGCGCCCATGCCGCCGTCGGCCAGGTGGCGCACCACGCGGTACTTGCCGTCGAAGACCCGGCCGGGCACGGTCGTCCCCGGCATCGGCTGGTTGGTCACCGGGCACACCTTGAGCTTGGGTGCGTGTTCTTGGCGGCAGTGCGGACAGGCGGGCAAGTCAGCCTCGCCCGAGATGGTAGCACCCTCTAGAACCGCCCGGCCACTCCGATACCACCGGGCCACAGCAGCGGCGCCGCCTGCAGCGTCGAGCTGCCGGCCCGGAGGCGCCGGCTCTTGTGCCGCCCTCGCGCATCCTGCGCGGCCGTGTGCCCTGTCTCGCCACCGCCGCCGCGCACCCGCGCCAGGTAGTACCAGGTGGTGAACGCCGCCGCGCCGACCGCCCCCACCAGCATGACGTCGGTGACCACCGCCAGGGTCTTGCCGCTGTCGCGCGCCGACTCGCGATCCTCCACCGAGCGCGTCTCGTCCGCGAAGATGTCGTGCTGCCCCACGGCCTTGAAGCCGGTGATCATCGCGATGGTGGTGAATGTCCCGGTGGCGCCCAGCCCGACCCACAGCGGCCAGCGCGACTTCCGGGGCCGCGGCGCCTCGACCTCGGGCGCCTCGGGCTCGTCGGGCTTCACCTTGGGCTTCACCTTGGGCTTCGGCTTGTCGGGCGGCGCCTCGGCCAGCTCCTCGAGGTCGAGCAGGATCTCGGCCTCCTCGCCCGCGCTCAGCGTCTGCTCCAGGCGCGCCGCCGCGTAGCCCTCGGCCTCGGCCACGAAGACGCGCTCGCCGGGGTCGACATAGACCACGCCCTCGATGGGCGCCGAGCCCACCGGGCGACCGTCGACCGTGACCACCGCGCCATCGACGTCGACCTGAAAGGTCACCCGCGCCACCCGCGGGCGCAGCTTGCCGGCCGCGCGCTGGGCCTCCTTCTTGAGGGCGCCCGGGACCTGGCCGGCCGCCTCGGCGAGGAACTGCTCGTAGTGCGCCAGCGCCGCGCCCAGCCGCCCCAGCTTCTCCTCGGCGCGCGCCAGCGGGTAATAGATCTTCGGGCTGGGGAACGCCGCGTGCGCCGCCAGGTAGCGCTCCAGCGCCCCCTTGGCGTCACCGCCCGCGAACAGCTTGTCGCCCTCCTCGATCAGGCGGCGCGCCTCCAGCTTGGCGTCGGCGCCGCTGCCATCGGCCGGCGGCGCGTCGCCGGCCTTGGGCGCGTCGGCCTCGTCGCCCGGCGGATCGATCTGGACGTCGTCGTCACCCTCATCGGCACGTGCCACGCCGGCTGGCCCCAGTCCGAGCGCGACCACGACCACGAGCCTCCACCCCAGCGCTGGCAACCTCGTCAGCCTCATGACATCCCCTCCAGCTCGCTCCGACGTGGCAGCGCCGCGGTGGCGCCCAGCCGTGTAACCACCCGCGCCGCGACCCGGTTGGCAAACCCCAGCGCTGCCTCCAGCTCGCCGCGCGACAGCTCGGCCGGCGTGCGCCCCTGCCCGAGATACGGCGCCAGCTCCGCCCACAGCCCGGCGGTGAAGCCATCGCCGGCGCCGGTGCTGTCGACCACCTCGACGCGCAGCCCGGGCAGCGCCCCGGTGCCGCACGGCGCGTCGTAGTAGCAGCCGCGCGCCCCCAGGGTGATGACCGCAACGCCAACCCCGCGATCGCGCAGCAGGCGCGCCGCGCGCGACACCTCGGTGGTGCCCAGCAGCGGCCCGAGCTCGTCATCGGAGATCTTGACCACCGCGGCTCCCTCCAGCGCCTGCTTGATGAGGCCGGGCGCCTGCCCGGGATCTTCCCACAGATGCAGCCGCAAGTTGGGATCCGTGCTGAGCAGACAGCCGGCGCCGCGCGCCAGCTCGAGCGCGCGCAGCAGGGCCGCCCGCGACGGCTCGCGCGCCAGCATCGACGACCCGAAGTGGACCACGCGACTGTCGGCGATGACGCCCGCGGCACCCGCGATGTCGGCCTCGGTGATCAGCATGTCGGCGCTGGGGTGGCGATAGAAGTGGAACGTGCGCTCGCCGCGTGGCCCCACGCACACGAAGGTGATGCCGGTGCGCGCGGTGCGGTGCACGCCGACGGCGCTGACATCGACGCCCTCGGCGCGCAGCCCCGCCAGCAGGAACTGCCCGAAACCGTCGTCACCCACCAGCGTCAGCAGCCCGGCGCGTCCGCCCAGCCGCGCCAGCCCGACCGCCATGTTGGCCGGCGCCCCGCCCAGGTGACGGTGAAAGGTCTCGATCTCGGCCATCGGCACGCCAGGGCGATCGCCGAAGAAGTCGACGATGGCCTCGCCCACCGACAGCACGTCGAGCCTGCGCGTCGCCGCCGCCGCCGTCTCCGTCGCCGTCGCCGCACCCGCCGCCATCACTCGGCCTGCCTCGCGCGCCCGACCTTGGCGATGAACTCCAGCGACTTCAGCGGCCGCCCCAGGTGCGCGTGCAGCGCTGACAGCACGGCGTCGCGCCCGGCCTCGACGGCGGCGCGCTCGAACTGTTCGCCGCGCTCGCCGCCGCGCGCCGCCACCAGGTAGCGTCGCGCCTCGGGCGGCAGGGGCAGCCCCAGGGCCGCACCCCCACACTGCCCGCACACCACACCGCCGCGCGCCGCATCGAAGCGCTGCGCCGGACCATCCAGCCACTCGCTGCCGCAGCCCGCGCAGCGATCCAGCGCCGGCGCCATGCCCAGGAAGCCCAGCAGCGTCAGCTCGAAGCGGCGCAGCGACAGCACCGGCAGCGGGCCGTCCTCCAGCGCCGCCAGCGCGGTCTCCAGCAGCGCGAACACGCCCGGCTCGGGCTCGTGCGCGGGCAGAAGCTCGCGCGCCAGCTCGATCAGATAGCCGCAGTGCGCCGCCGCCGCGACGTCGGCCGCCGCCCCCGCCAGTGAACGCGTGGCCTCGAACGACTCCAGCGACCACAGCTCCTGGCCGCGCCGCTCCTTGACCTGGGCGTCACCGACCGCGCCGAGGCCCATGCCGGCGAAGCGCTTGCGCGACATGCGCGCGCCCCGCGCGACCCCCGCCAGCTTGCCGCGCCCCGGTGACAGCAGCGTGACCACGCAGTCCGCCTCACCGAAGTGGACGACACGCAGCACGATGGCCCGGGTGCGCTCTGAAACCACGCACGCAATTTATCAACTCCTGACGAGCAAGGCTCGTCAGGAGTTGTCCGGTCACAAACTTAGACGGGAGCGCTGCTGGTGCTGGTGCTGGTGCTGGTGCTGCCGGCAGGCTGCGACAGGCGCGACACCGGCGACACCGAGTCGCCGTCCTGCGACGGCCGCCGCAGCAGGAACGACAGCGTCAGCGTCGCGATGATGACCAGCACGATGACCGCGAAGGTCAGCCCGACGCGGTAGCGCCCGACGCCCTCTTCGTCATCCCCCCCGTGCCCCGGCGTGCTGCTGGCGGCCCGCTTGGGCGAGCGCGCCGCCGCCGGCGCGATGCCGCCTGGCGCGCGCTCGACCTTGACCGCCGCGCGCGATCCCGAGCCGACACCCAGCGACTCGTCGCGCGACGCGTGCGCCTCGGCGTCAGCGCCGGCGCTCAGCCCCGGCGCCAGCCGCGCGGCCAGGCCGCTCGAGCGCGGCGCCACCGTCGGCTCGCCGCGCACGGCCTCGCCATAGCGCGCCATGGCCTCTGCCGCATCCAGCCCCACCACCTTGGCGTAGGACCCCACGAACCCCTTCACGAACACGTCGGCCGGCAGACCTTCGGCCGCGCCGCGCTCGAGCAGCTCCAGCGAGCGCTCGGGGATCTTGGTGATGCGTGCAACCTCGGACAGCGGCAGCGAGCGTGCCGCTCGTGCCGTCTTCAAGTAGGTGCCGAAGGTTTCCCGGTTCATCGTCAGCTCTCGTCGCTCAACCCGCGTCTTGGGCCCAAGCAGGGACCCGTCCCGGTTGGACATCAGCCACCATTGGCGTCGCCATCAGTGCTGCCAGGCGCCGTGTCCTCGTCGCCCTCATCATCTGGCTCGCTGCCACCCGGCAGCAGCGCCAGCGACCGCTTGCACTCCTCCGCGACACAACTCGCGGGCTCGAGCTCGGCGCAGCTCTTGAACCAGCTGCGCGCCTGGCGGTCCTGCTTCTCGCTCACGAAGGCCATCCCCAGCAGCTGGTGGGCCTCCAGTATGGGGCAGTTGCCAGCCCGCATCACGGTCTCCAGCGCCTCGATGACCTGGCCGGGCCGGCGCTGATCCCACTGCACCTTGGCCAGCCGGTAGGCACCGACGCAGAACGCCGGATCGCGCGAGGTGGACTGCAGCAGCTCCTGCTCGGCCTTCACATAGTTGCGCTGGTAGTAGTAGGCCCAGCCCAGGTTGGCGCGCGCGGTCTCGACCCGCATCAGGCGGGGCGCGTACGCCAGCGCCTCCTTGGCGTACAGCACGGCCTCGTCATAGCGGCCCAGGCGGATCGACACCGCGGCCAGGCTGTTGTAGGCCTCGGCGTGATCCTTGCGCGCCTTGATGGCGCGCTTGAAGTACTTGGCGGCCTCGGCGAAGTAGCCGTCGGCCTCCTTGCGCAGCGACTGTCCGACCGGGCCACGCTCGCAGCGCCGCTTCTCGGCCAGGTCGATGTCGTCGACCCCACGCTGGGCCGCGATCAGCCCCAGCAGGTTGAGGGCATCGGCGTTATCCGGATCGTACTCCAGCGCCATCTTGGAGTCGGTGACCGCAGCCTGCAGCTCCCGCTTCTGGAACTCGTCGAGCGCGATCTTGTAGCGGTTCATCGACGCCGAGGTGTTGCGCGTGGGCTGCCCACAGGTGGATCCCGCGCAGATCAGCGCGATCCCCAGGGCCATCCCCAGCATGGTTCGGCGGCGAACCTTCACCATCAGCGGTCTACCTATCTCCTTGAATTCAGCTGGTTTACGCCTGGAGCAAGCGCACGCTATCAGACCCAGAAAGCTCGTGTCAACGCCAAGTGACGCGCTGCTTCCCGTCGCAAAACCGTGACTTTGCTCTGCTGTCAACTGGCCGCCCGCGCAGCCCCGATCCAGGCCTGCTAGCGTGCGGTGATCGTGCTGTCCGAAACGAAGCCGCGGGTCTCGGCGGCGCTGCGCACCATGCGCGCCAGCGGGTTGGTGATGGTCACGGTGCCCTTGCCCATGGCGCCCTCGCCGATGATCACCGTGAAGGTGTCGTCGGGCGACGCCGAGAAGCGCTTGCCTCCGGTGTAGCTCTTCTGCGCCGCGAGGTGGATCACGTTACGCCCCGGCGCCAGCCTGGCGGTGATCTCGACGACCGTCTGGGCGTCCTTCGAGCGCACCTTGCGCAGGAACTTGCCGTTCAGGAAGACGTCGACATCATACTGGGCCGCCCCTACCCGCGGCTGGGTGGCCACGATCCAGTAGCGCTTGCTGAGCTTGCCGTCCGTGGTGGTCGAGGTCGCCAGCGCAGGGCTCGTGCTGCCCGCTGGGGTGGTCGCGCCGCCCGTGGGCGTCGGCATGCTGGCCACCGGCGCGGGCGCCGGCGTCATGGTCGCCGGGCTGGCTCCGGCTGCCCCGACCTTGACCGCGTACCCCTTGGCCTGGATCCACACATTGCCATCGGCGTCGAACTTCACCTCACAGCTGCCGAAGCTCTGGTTGGCCAGCCCCTCGACCTCGACACCATTCAGGAACACCTTGCGGGCCTCGGCGCGCGCCGCCCACGCCAGCGTCACCAGGATCACGCATACACGCAGCCTCATCATCGCTCGATGCTACCGCCGCCGAGGCCGCCTCGACAACCGGATCCGCGCCCCCTATACTTCCTGTTGTCGGCGCGAGTTGATCCAGTCAGGACCTGATCACTCGCGCTTCGTTCCTTGATCGAACCGCGCGCCCCCGGGCACGTACGAGTAAGCAGGGAACCCTTCGACCAAGGCCCGTGGTGCACGTGTACCCGACCGTGACTCACCCGCGGTCGTGCTGCGACAGGAGTATCGCCTTCATGAGCCTTCTCTTCGGATACATGGCCAACGATCCAGGTCTCCTCAGGTCGGCGCTGCTGCCCTGCGCGGATCTCGTGCGCGCCAGTGAGTGTCCCGATGGCTGGGGCGTCGGCTTCTTCCAGGGCGGCGAGATCCTGCTGCAGCGCCACCCCAAGCCGCACCCCGAGGGCGTCGACTTCTACACCCGGCTGCGCGAGCTGCGCACCGACAACGTGGTCGGCCATGTGCGCGCCGCGACCGTGGGCGGCCAGAAGAACGAGAACACGCACCCGTACCGCTTCCGCAGCTGGCTGTTCGCGCACAACGGCACCATCCAGCGCTTCCGCGAGGTCGAGAAGCGCATCGTCGAGACCATCCCCGAGTTCCTGCTGCGCAACATCCGCGGCCAGACCGACTCCGAGACGGTGTTCCACCTGTTCCTGGCCTTCCTGCACGACAGCGGCAAGCTCGACGACCAGACCATCCAGCCCAAGGTCGCGGCGACCGCGCTGCGCTCGACGGTGGCCTTCCTGGATCGCCTGATCGGCGAGCCGACCGACTTCAACGTGGTGCTGACCAACGGTCGCCTGATGCTGGCGGCGCGGCGCGGTCGCCCCATGCTGCTGCACCGGCAGCACGGCGTGAAGGAGGCCCCGCCCGAGCGTGTGGCCACCCTGCCCGAGCGCACCGGCAAGCCGATCTGGCACGAGCACCTGCGCTCGGTGCTGGTGGTGTCGGATCCCAACCCGGCCGCGGGGCAGCCCGACGGCACCACCGAGGTGACGGATGACACAATCGTGGCAGTCAGCCGCGACCTGTCGGTGGAACTGATTTCCCTCGCCTGACGCCTTGGCGTAAGATCCAGCTGTATCCAGCTGTGTCTTAGCCTGCGAGGGGTCCTATGCGTCGCTCCGTCGTCGTTGCCCTGGCGTTGTCCATGGCCGCACTCCTGTGTGCGGCTGCTCCCCGACTCGCCCACGCCCAGAAGCCATCCGCCAAGGATCTCGAGACCGCCAAGAACCACTTCCTGAGCGGCGCCTCCTACTACAAGGAGGGCCTCTACACCGACGCCATCCGGGAGTTCCAGCGCTCGTACGACCTCTCGAAGAAGGCGGACATCCTCTACAACATCGCGCAGTGCCACGGCAAGCTGGGCGACGATCCGACCACGGTGGTGTTCCTCAAGCGCTACCTCGCCGAGAAGCCCAACGCCGACGACAAGACCGCGGTCGAGGTCTGGATCAAGAACCTGGAGACCAAGATCGCGGCGGCGACGCGGCCACCCGAGCCGTCGCCGACACCGTCGCCGTCGCCCTCCGCTAGCCCTGAGCCCTCGCCCTCGCCGTCGCCGTCGCCGCTGGCCAGCCCGGAGCCGACCCCGTCGCCGTCGGCCACTCCGGACGACGAGCTCTTGCAGCCCAGGACGACCACCCGGGTGGTCCACCGCGACCGCGGCAAGACCATGCGCCTCATTGGCTACATCACGGCGGGCGCGGGCGTCGCCATGATCGGCGGCGGGATCTACTTCGGCATCAAGGCCAGGCAGAGCGCCGACCACCTGGAGGAGTACCTGCTGCCGCCCGACCAGGGCGGCGTGCGCGGGATCTATGACCAGGGCGCCAAGGACATCGAGGACGAGGGCAAGCAGCGCGAGAAGAACTCCATCATCCTGTACAGCGTCGGCGCGGTCGTCACCGTGGGCGGCGGGGTGCTGTGGTACCTCGGCCACCGGCGTCGCTCCGAGTCGGTCACCATCACCGAGCGCCAGATGTCAGTGACGTCGGTGACCGGCATGTACCTGCCCGGCGGCGCCGGCGCCATGGTCCAGGGGCAGTTCTGATGGGCCGACGGATCGCGCCGCTGCTCGCGCTGAGCAGCCTGCTCGCGCTGGCCAGCTGCTACTCGCCCAGCCTGGTCGACGGCTTCGACTGTGACCCCAGCGGCAACCAGCCGCTGTGCCCGAGCGGCTTCACCTGCAACCTGGCCGACCAGAAGTGCTACGGGTCGCTGCCCGCCGCCGACGGCGGGGTGCCCGGTGACGGCGCCACCACCGATGGCACCGTGGTCGCGACGGCGCCCATCATGCTCGGTCGCGGCGACCGGGTCGCGGTGGCGCGCACCACCGCGGGCGCGCGCATCGCCTGGCAGGAGCCATCCGTGACCCCTGGCGGTGGCACCGCCATCCGCTGGGTCGACGTCGACAACACCGGCAGCCACACCGCGCCGCAGGCCTTCGCCCAGGGCGGCCCGGCGCGCACTGGCCTGGTCGGCGCCGGCAGCATGGTGCCGTTCTTCGGCTGGCTGACCAAGGAGTCGAGCAGCACCCAGCTCACCGTCACCACCGCCGGCAGCGTGATGAACCTGAGCGCGCTCGCCGATGACGCCCCCTGGGCCATCGCCTCGGCCAGCACCAACGGCTATGCCGCGTATGTCCGCCCCGACCCCAACGACCAGTCCAAGCGCGCCATCACCCTGGCGCGCTGGACCGGCGGCAACGTCACCCGCGTCGACCTGCAGTCCTTCACCACCCGCATCCGGTCCCTCGATCTGGTGGCGGCCGAGGACAGCACCGGCCTGGTGGTGGCCTTCGTCGAGGTCGACGACCTCGCGGGCACCATCACCACGGAGCGGCTGCACGTCCAGCGCGTGCGCACCAGCGACCTCAAGCCCGACTGGACGGCCACCATCGACACCGACTCCCAGGGCGGCCCCGTCACGGTCGACGGCATGCTGCGCCACCCGCGCATCGCCCTCAGCGGCCGCGGCGGCCTGATCCTGGTCGGCTACGAGAAGCGGCTGCGCGTTGGCGCGGTGGCGCTGCAGTACAGCAACGGCGATCGTGCCGGTAGCACCACCTACCTCGAGGCGACCTCGACCCAGCCCGCGCCGCTGGCGATGCCGGTGGCGGGCGGCAGCGCCAGCGCGACCCCGACCGCGCTCATCCTGGGCATCGGCGGCCTGCTGCGCGGTCCGCTGGTGCGCGCCGGCGTGGTGCCCGCGGTGTCCGCGGTCAGCCAGGGCGCCAACCTGACCAGCCCGTTCGCGCTGGGTGACGAGCTCGGCAACGTCTACGTGATGATGCAGGAGGGCACCGACAGCGGCGGCGACGTCAAGGCCTTCGCCCAGCAGTCCGGGTGGCCAGCGACCGGGCTGGTGCTGAGCTCGGCGGCGAATCGCGGCGGCACCGACCACGCCTCGGTGCGGCGCGGCGGCGGTGGCGTCATCGCCGCATGGCTGGAGAATGTGCGCCTGGCCGGCGAGGTCTGGTACCAGGTGGTGGCGGCCGACGCCAGCAAGCTGGCCAGGTGAGGCGCGGCATGCAGCGACCTGGGCAGGGGCCCGGGCGTGGGATGACGCTGGCGCTGGGTGCGCTCGGCGCGCTGGGGCTGGGTGCCCTGCTGGCGAGCTGCTACTCGCCCACCCTGGTCAGCGGCTTCGACTGCGACCCGGCCAACGTCGAGCCGCGCTGCCCGGACGGCTTCACCTGCAACCTGCCCGATCAGAAGTGCTACCGCCCGGGCGAGCTGCCCGGGGACATCGACGCCGGCCTGCCCGGCGACGGTGGCGTGGTGGTGATCGACGGCGGCACCATGCGCGCGCAGCCCATCAAGGTCAGCGACGGCCGGCGCGTCGCGCTGGGCACCACCAGCACGGGTGCGCGGCTGGCCTTCGAGGACCCGCCCAACGTGGCCAACCCGCCGACGGCGCAGATCCGCGCCGTCGAGCTCGACAACGACGGCAACGTCATGGGCAGCCCGATTGCGCTGTCGAATTCAACCGTCAAGCCGCGGGATCGCCTGCTCGGCGAGGGCGATCAGATCGCCGCCTTCGGCTGGATCGAGTACGACACCGTCGACGCCACCCGGCAAGAGCTGTGGATCCACGCTGGCGGCAACACCGGCGCGCAGCAGATCTCGCAGCAGGTGTCGACCGGGAAAGGCTTCCCGTTCGACGTCGTGGTGCGCGCCAACCGCGCCTATGTAATCTACGCCGATGGTGTGGGCACCCGCCTGATGGCGCGGCGCATCGACGGCACGCCGGGCAGCGCCACCATGCTCACCAGCGCCGCGACGGCGGCCGTCATCGACGAACTCGACGCCACGCTGGCTTCGGATGGCGATGGCCTGCTGGTGACCTGGCACGAGATCGCCCCTTCGCCCACCACCGGCACCCGGGAGGAGGTCCGGGTGGCGCGCTTCTCGGCCGGCAACTTCGGCCAGATCTGGAACACCTCGCTGGAGAGCGTGAGCAATCTGCAGCGCGGCGTACTGCGCCGGCCGCGCGTCTCGGCCTCGAGCATCGCGCTCGGCGTGGCGGTGGCGTGGGAGAACCAGAGCACCACGGTCAGCCGCGGCCTGCCCTACGGCGGGGGTGGCGCCACGGTGTCGCCGGCGGAGTCGGACTTCGCGCAGCCGCAGGTGATGGTGTTGCCCCAGAGCAGCGGCGGCATGCTGTCGTCCATTCAGAGCTACCTGTTCGGCACCCACCGGGCCAGTGCCGCCGACGACCGCGGGCCGCTGCTGCGGCGGCGAGTGCCCGCCTTCAACCCTGCCCTGCCCGACCTGGGCAGCCGTGTCGCGGGGCTGGCGGTGGTGGGCGATGCTGACCGCGCCTACATCGCCGGGCAGGATGGCAGCATGAGCGGCGGCAACGTGTTTGCGTGGGGTTCGGCGCCTGGCTGGGCACCTGGCGGCCTGCGCGTCAACACCAACACTGACGCGGCGCGGCCAGAGGTCGCGATTTCTCGCCGCAATGGCGGTGGGGTCCACGTGGCCTGGGTCGAGAATGGCGCCAACGAGGGCCAGATCTTGGTCCAGACCCTGAAGGCAGATTCGACCACCGCGCGGTAGATCCCGTAGCGATTTCGGGCGTCCTTAGCCTTCACGGAGGCTACGGATGCTGAACCGGACACGCTGGATCGTCGTCGCTGCTGCGGGGTTGACCGTCGCGGCTGCGGCCCTGAGCTGGGGCAAGCGCAGCAAGCAGGAGGCGCCCCCGCGCCACGGACCGGTGACCATCAAGCCGCCACCCGCGAGCAGCCAGGCCGGGGCGCTGAAGCTGTCGGCCGCGCTGTCGAGCAGCAAGCTGCTGGTCGGTGGTGACGGTCGCGTCTATCTCGATGTGGATCTGAGCGCGGCCAAGCTGGCCTCGGTGGCGCGCCCGCGGGTGACCATCGCGCTGGTCGTCGACCGGTCGATGTCGATGGACGGACAGCGCCTGGTCGACGCCAAGCTGGCGGCGCAGCGCCTGGTCGATGCGCTGCAGGATGGTGACCGCGTCACCCTGCTGAGCTTCGGCACCGACGTCACCGTGCTGGCGCCGACCATGGTGCTGCGCGCCGACAGCCGCGCCGAGCTGCGCTCGCGCATCAACGACATCCGCGCCGTGGGCAGCACCAACATGTCGGAGGCGCTGCTGCGCGCGCGCGCCGAGCTGGCCAAGACCATGGCGCAGGACGACGTGACCCGGATCGTGCTGCTGTCGGACGGCGAGCCCAAGGCGCCCGGCCTGACCGAGATCAACGACTTCGCCCTGCTGGCCGACGAGAGCCAGGGCCTGGGCATGCCCATCAGCACCATCGGCGTCGGCGACAGCTATCGCGAGGACATCATGCGCGCGATGGCCGAGCACAGCGCCGGCCAGTTCCACCACGTCGAGGACTCGCAGGGGCTGAACAGCATCATCGACAGCGAGCTGGCCTCGGTGTCGACCACGGTGGCCAAGCGCACCCAGGTGGTGCTCGAGCTGGCGCCGGGCGTCGAGATCGACCGCGTGTTCGGCTACCCCTACAGCAGCGAGGGCAGCACCCACGTGGTGCAGATCGGTGATCTCGCCAGCGGCCAGCAGCGCAAGCTGGTGGTGCGGCTGCGCGTGCCTGCGACCCAGGTCGGCACCCGCGCGGTGGCGCGCATCGACGTCAGCTTCGACGACGTCGGCAGCAAGCGCAGCGGTCTGGTCATCGGCACCGTGGTCGACGTCGAGCTGTCGCGAGACGTGGACGCCGTCGGGGCCAGCCTGAACCGCGCCGTGCAGGCCAAGGTCGAGCAGGTCGAGAGCGCGGCCACCATCGATGACGCCATGGCGCAGTACAAGGCCGGCCAGATCGAGGAGGCGCAGCAGCTGCTCGAGCGCCGCCTGTCGGCCTCGACCGCGATCGCGCCCAGCCTGGCCAGCCCCGCGCTCGACGCCAGCAACGCCGGGCTGCGCAAGCTGAACGAGCAGGTCCGCGCGCGCCCGGCCGCGGGTTCGTCGGCCGGATCGAACATGATGAAGGGCGCCTCCATGGACGCCTTCCAGACCTCGCGCTGACAGGACCGCGCACGCAGATGAACCTGGGTGAATGAACCTGGGTCGGATCCTCCGACGCGCAGCGTCGCGAAATTGCAGGGCGGACGTGGCAAGGCCTGGCCAACACCGGCAGGACGCCACGTCCGCATTGTTTTCGGCATCGGATGCGCGTTTTATACAGCGCGTCATGAATGTGGTTTGGGCCCCTTGACACGCCGCGTCAGCGGTGATACATGGTGACTCATGATGAGTGGACAGGAGAGAAAGGCCGCCGAGCGTCAGGCTCGTCGGCGTCGCATCCAGCGGGTGGCTCGCAAGCTGTTCGCCGACCGCGGCTTCCAGCGCACCACCATCGAGGACGTCGCCCGGCGTGCGGGTCTCAGCGTGGGGGCGATCTACCTCTACTTCAAGAGCAAGGAGGAGCTCTACGTCTCCCTGCTGCAGGACAACCTGCTCACGCTCCACAAGGAGCTGGTGCGGGTCCGCCGCAGCGAGGGCACGCCGCGGGATCACCTGCAGGCGGCGTGGCGCTACGCGGTGCGTTATGCGTACCAGAACCCGGACGCCTACCGCATCTTCCTCTTCCTCAGCAGCCCGACCCTGCACGATCAGGTGGGTGACGCGGTGCTGGCCGAGGTCGGGGGCGCGGCGAACGCCTGCATCTCGACCATGGCGGACCTCATCAGCGCGGGCGTGGCCGCGGGGATCTATCCCGCGTGCGACGTGCAGGCGCAGGTCGACGTGCTGGCCTCGTCGTTCCTGAGCCTGGTGCTGCTGCACGCCACGCGCGCCAACATGGCCGCGCCGGCGGCGCCGCGGCCCAGCGCCAACGACACCTCCGGCGCCGGAGTCGATGCGGGTGCCGACGACCTCGAGGAGGCTCCGCCGATGGCGGCGCCGACCGGGCCGATCGACCTGCACGCCGAGCTGGTGCTGGCGACGTTCGAGGCGGGGCTGATGTCGGTCCCGCGCGTGGTGCGTCCGGCTGCCGCGAGCAACGCGGCCGCCGCCAGCGCGGCGTAGGAACCGGAAGCGGAGCCGGAGCGATCTCTAGCGGGCCTTCGGCTCGCTAGAGATCGTAACGAACTCCAACTCCGAAGAACAGCCAGCTCGAGGTGTACGTCCCGTTGCCCACGATGGGCGGCGCGGGATCCGCCGGGTCACGCTGGCGGATCCCGGTGATCTGACGGACCTGGCTGTTCGTCACCGTGGTCTCGGGCTGCAGCACATAGCCGAACACGGCGTCGAGCCCGAGCTTGCCGCTGCGCGAGCGCCAGCCGCCGCCCAGGGTCAGCATGTGCTTCGAGGTGTCGATGGTCAGCGGCGACAGCCACTCGACCGGCGGCGCGCCCTGCTCGAAGGCGTAGCCGCCGCGCACGCTGATGTTCCTGCGCTTGCCCAGGCCGGCCTCGACGCCGGCATGGACGGCCAGCGTGTTCTCGAAGTTGCGCTTGATGATCTGCGGCGACAGGTCGTAGGTGCCGACCGCGGGCACATCCTCGATGCGCGCATCCGGGGTCACCGCGATCTCGTCGTGCATCGACCACATCTCGTAGTCGACCGCGAGCTCGGCGCGCAGAGCCCTGGTCGGCCGCGCCTCGACGCCCGCCCGCAGCGTCGGCGGCAGCGTGAACTCGGTCTCGCCGGTGTCGCCCTGCATCGTCGCGCCGTCGAAGAAGGCCGCCGATGGCAGGCGCACGCGCATCTGGCCCGAGGCGCGCACCCAGGTCGGCAGCTGGGCCGACAGGCCGACGCGCACCTTGGGATACGCCACCTGCATGCCCACGCTGGCGGTCGGGTTGAAGAAGCCGGTCTGATCGATCTGGCCCACGGCGTCGAACTCGGGATCCTCGGGCGCGCAGATGGTCTCCGATGGGCACGACGAGATCACGATCTGCGAGCTGTACGACACGAACAGGTTCTGCACCGTGGCGCCCAGGCGCAGGTGCTTGCCGACCTTGTAGCCGGCGCCGACCACCAGCGAGGCGATGATGGTGCCGTCGGAGTTGACCGCGGAGTAGCGCTGCGGCCCCTCGACCGGGAAGCTGGCCAGGCCGGCGTAGGGCGCGATCAGCACCACCGCCCCCGCCAGCTTGTCGGAGAAGGCGTGGCCGACACCCAGGGTCGGGATGACCTGCGGCGAGGCGCCGTTGTCGACCTTGGGCTGCTCCTGCACGGTGCCGGCGTCGCGGTGGAAGGTCGACGAGTTCGACACCAGCGCCAGATCCAGCAGCATCGACCAGCGCGTACGCCGGGCGTCGCCCAGCTCGGGCGCCTCCCCGGCCAGCGACGCCAGCCCGGCCGGGTTGTACCAGACCGCGTGCAGGTCATCGACGCCGGCGACGAACGCACCGCCCCGCCCCATCGGCCGCACGCCGCGCCCGGGAAGCCAGAAGCCCGCCGCGCGCGCCGCGGGTTCGAACGCCACCGCCGCAGCCATCGCTGCGGCGGCCAGCCACACACTCCGTCTCGTCATCGCTGCGCGGACCTCTCTAGTTGTCGTGACGGAGCTTCACGATATCGATGAACTTCTTGAGGCCGCGCTTGTTGTCGGCGAGGAAGCCGCGAATCTGCGCGAAGCCGTTCTCGAAGTCGACGGCCAGGAAGGGCGCGCCGACGTTGACGCCGGGGTTCTGCCGGTTGACCTCGTGCACCGCCTCGAGGATCTCGCTGAGCGGCGTGCGCCCGGGTACGTGCTCGCGGAACAGGTTCTGGATCAGCTTGGTGAAGGTGCCCTTCACACCGGCCTCCTCCTCACGCAGCATCGAGCGCCGCATCAGCACCAGGTTCTGATCCACGAAGCCGAGCTCGGGATCGACCACGCGTCCCATCATCTGCGCCACCGGCGCCAGGTCGGCGTCGTCGATGAACAGCTGCGCGATGTCGGCCGCCGCGGTGACCGAGGTCTGGAACGAGTCCGAGGCCCCGATGTCGTCGGTCAGGTAGGCCAGCAGGCCGTCGAGCTGGTCGCGCGCCGCGGCGTCGCCCTGCAGCGCCAGCAGGAAGTCCGCCAGCGAGGCGAACATCGGGCCGGTCAGCATGCGCTCGGCGTCGGCCGGCAGGGTCTGGCCCAGCCACACCAGGGTGTCGCCGGTGGTGCGGTGCGCGCTCAGGCGGCCGCGCAGGAAGTCGACCACCGGGACCAGGATCCCGCGCAGCCGGCGATCGCGGAAGCGCCACATGGTGCCGAGCTTCTCGCCGGCGAACATCTGGTCCGCCATCGACGACGAGGCCTCCTGCCAGGCCACCGCCTCGACGTTGCCGCCGTCCCACAGCATGCGCTTGCGCGCATAGGCGTCGGCCAGCACCAGGTAGGGCGAGATCGGCGTCACCATGGCGCGCCCATCGGCGGTCGGCAGCGTGGTCAGGCCCGCGCGCGTCTTGATGCCGGCCTTGGGCTCCAGGATCCAGCGCGCCGCGGCCGCCAGCACCTCGGGCGCCCGTCGGCCCGCGGTGGTGCGCAGCGCGTTGATGGTGGGCGCGCCGTCCACGAAGGCGTCCAGCAGCTCGGTCTTCTCGAGCACGTCGATCATCTGCGTCTCGTAGCGCATGGCGCCGCTGCCGTAGGCGTAGCGCGGCGCGGTGGCGTTGGTGAACTGGTGGTCGAGCGAGTCGCGCGTCGGCCAGTGCTTGTGCATGACGCTGAAAAGGTCGACCAGGATCTTCTCGGCGTTGTGGTCGGCGAAGGCCTGCGCGACCGGGCGCAGCTTGCCGTAGAAGTTCTCGGCCTCCCACACCGGCAGCGCGCCGACGTGCATGTCGATGAAACGCTCGCCGGTGCGCGTGCGCGCGGGGTCGGCGGTGTCGGCGATGAAGTCGGGCGGCGGGTTCAGGAACAGCACGCGGTTGAGCGACGCCGGGGTCGGGTGGGTGTTGAAGCCATCGATGGTGGACGAGTCCTCGATCAGGCTGTCCGAGATGACCGCGCGCACGACCGCGTTGAGGTTCTTGAGCTCGAGGAACGCCTTGGGCCGGATGCGACCCTTGTAGTCGGTCGAGGTGTTGCCGTTGGCGTCCTTCAGGTAGGCGATCGACTGCACGTAGAACACCGCCAGATCGTCGATCTGGAACAGCTCGCACTCGTTGTTGAAGGTCTGCACCGTGATGCCGAACTGGCGGATGCGCGCGCCCGCCTTGGAGCACAGCCGGGCCCCGTTGGCGTCCGCGATGGTGTGCAGCAGGCGCTGCAGGATGCTGCGGTTCAGCCCCGAGTCGGTCATGCCGGCGCCGCGCCCGACCGGCGTGGCGAAGGTCCCGGTCAGCGCCTGGTTGGGGCCGTTGACGTCGAAGCGATCCTTGAACTTCATGTACTTCACGAACAGCGGCCCGAGGCCCTTGACCTCGGGCTTCTCCAGGGCGCGCAGCAGAGCCTCGGTCAGGCCCGGCGTGCGCAGGATGCGCACCACGATGGGCACCAGGTCGTCATACAGCGGCGAGGTCGCCGGGATGACCGACTCGGGGTGCGCCTTGCCGAGGTCGGCGACCTTGAGCAGCGACCCGATCAGGCGCGACGCCACCGCCTCGCGACCGGCCACGTTGGCGTCGGTCTCGGTGGCCAGCAGCGCGCGCGCGATCTGCAGGGTGTCGTCGATGGCCGGGTCCTGCAGGATGAGCAGGTAGCCGTGGATCATGTCGAGCAGCGGCGCGTTGGCGGTGTCGTAGCCCTTGTAGGTGACCGGCTTGGTGCCGATGATGCGGCTGGCGTCGGGCACGCGGGTGCCCAGCAGCGCCGAGGCGCCGCGGATGAACTTGGTGCCGGTCTTGCGCATGGGGTCGAACAGGTCGAGCGCCTCGCGGGCCAGGCCGGCCAGCACGGTGCGGTCGAGATCGCGATAGCGGTACAGGGTCGGCCCCGCGGCCATCTGCAGCGCGCGGCCCTGGGCGTCACGCGGCGTCCCGGTGGCGTCGACCAGCGGGGTCGCGAACGGCGTCGGGGGCTGGAACGGCATGCCCGCGGCGTCCACGAAGCGGCCCTCGGCGTCGATGTCGGCCAGGCCGTCGCTGTTCTTGTCGACGAACTTGGAGCGCGCCGGGTTGTTGAGCGCGGTCGGATCCACCGCAGCCAGGCCGCGGAAGTCACGCACCACCAGCGCGCGCGGCTTGCTGGTCGACAGCTCGGGGCTCTCGGTGAAGAGCAGGTCGAGCGCCAGCTTGAGGGTGCGGTCGGCGGCGCCCGGGTTGGTGGTGACGTCGGTGGCACCGAGCTGCGCCGACAGCGCCTTCATGAGCTGCTTGAACTCGACCGCGGCGCTGCCGCCGCTGCCGCCCTCGGCCGGCGCGATGGCGGCGACCTGGGTGCGCAGCAGGGTGTCGAGCTCGGGATAGGCGGCGATGGCGGTCATGACGCCGACCGCAGGCGACACCGGCGCGGTGGTCGACGCCGACAGCGGGCGGTAGCCCAGCCGGTAGTCGAGGTGCTGCATCGCGGTCAGGAACGGTTGATCCTTCTCCATCATGTCGAGGACCTGGGCGGCCTTCTCGATGGTCAGCTGCACGGTGTCGTCGTCGTACAGCGACGTCATCGCGACCAGCATCTTCTGGAGATCTGTCTTGAGCGCGGGCGGGATGGCGGCGTCGATGGCGGTGATCAGGCGGTCGCGATAGGTGGTCAGCGTGCGCAGACGCTCGGGGGTGTCGGACGGCGCGTCGCCGCCGCTGCGACAGAGGTCGCGGAAGTTGTCACCGCGGACGTCGACGCGGCCATCGCCGTCGTTGAGATCCTCGAGGTAGGCGACCCGCTTGCAGCCCAGGGTGTAGACCCGCTGGCCGAAGCTGCCGGTGTCGGCTGGTTTACGCGTCGTGTCGAAGTCCCGAGCACAGCTGGCTGCGAGAGTGACGAGGGCCAGTGCTGGAACCGACCAGAAACGAAAGTGACGCATGCCCGACTCCTGCCGTTAGTCCAAACGAAACGCGACATCCCAGGCTACCCGTGCGGATTTCGTGGGTCAATGGCTGTAGCGCTGGTATCCTGCCGCCCGCGATGGCGCCGGGACTACCGGAGCAGTTCGGAAAGTATGTCCTCCTGGAACGGCTGGGGGCCGGCGGCATGGCCGAGGTCTTCCGGGCGGTCTTGCGCGCGGAGGGCGGCTTCGAGAAGCAGGTCGCCCTGAAGCGGGTGCTGGCGCCGTTCGAGGACCAGGAGGACTTCGTCACCCTGTTCATCGACGAAGCCAGGATCGTCGCGGCCTTGAGTCACACCAACCTGTGCCAGGTGTTCGACTTCGGCGACGTGAATGGTTCTCACTATCTGGCCATGGAGCTGGTCGAGGGGCTCGACCTCGGCCACCTGGTGGAGGCGTGCGAGAAGGCCGGACAGCCGTTTCCGCATGCCTCGGCGGCCTTCGTCATCGCCGAGGCGGCGCGCGGGCTCGACTATGCCCACCAGCGCAAGGACGCCGAGGGCGAGGCGCTGGGGATCGTGCACCGCGATGTCAGCCCCCAGAACCTGCTGGTGTCGTCGACCGGCGAAGTGAAGGTGACCGACTTCGGCATCGCCAAGGCGGCCGGCAAGCGGCATCGCACCGCGACCGGGGTGGTCATGGGCAAGCTGCGCTACATGTCGCCCGAGCAGGTGGTGGGCGCGCTGGCGCTGGATCCACGGTCAGACATCTTCTCGCTGGGCGTCATCCTGTTCGAGTTGCTGGTGGGCGGGCCCATGCACCAGGGTGTCGGCCAGGTCCGCGCCGCCGAGCTGCTGCACAGCCAGGATGCGCCGCTGGCGTCGTCGCGGTCGCCCGATGTGCCGCCCGAGCTCGACCGCATCTGCGCGCTGGCGCTGGCGCGCGATCGCGACAAGCGCTATGCGCGGGCGGCGGACATGGCGAGGGACCTGGCGCGCTGGCTGTCGAGCGCGGCGCCCGGGTTCACGCGCGAGGATCTGGGCGCGCTGGTGACCCGGATGGCGGCGGTGGCGCGGCCCAAGCGGGTGGGGTCGAAGGGTGGCGAGAAGGCTGGCGACAAGGCCGAGGCTGGCGAGAAGGGCAAGGACGGCAAGCTGCTGACCGCGGCCGAGGTGGCCGACACCGCGGCGCTGGGGGCCGACGAGATCTCGGCGGCGCGCGAGGCGGCCGGACGGTCGGGCGCGGCGGCCAAGGGAGCAGCGGCGCTGCCCACACGGCCGATGAAGCTGGACAAGAAGACCGGGACGCTGCGCGAGCTGGCGAGCGGCGAGTCGACGGCGGCGCCAGCGGCTGGTGCTGCTGCCGATGCTGGTGCTGCGCGGGGCGCGGCGGGCGGCACCGGCAAGACCGACAAGCCCATCGAGCTCATCAAGCGCAAGCAGTCAGAGGCGCGCACGCGGGCGCGCGGCAAGCTCGGCCTGGGGATGATGATCGGCATCGGCGCCACCGCGGTGCTGGTCGGCGCGGGCAGCTTCATCGTCTACCGGGTCATGAACCCCGGGCATCCGACGGCGGCGCGGCACGACGACGCCGGGCTACCCGAGGCGGGGCTGCCCGATGGTGGGCCCGACGGTGCGGGGCTGATCGTGGTGGGCGGGCCGGATGGCGCAGCGGGGCCGGCGCCACAGGTGGATGCTGGGGCGCCCGACGCGGATGACGGCACCGTCGACTCGCCAATCCCGAGCAACTGGCAGCGCAATGACAAGGTCACCCTTGACGACCATGTGCAGCTCCACATCGACACGACCCTGACCCAGAACAAAGGGTCGTTCCGCGAGTTCGTGGTGCACGTCAGCTTCTTCGGCACCGACGACATCAGCGGACTTCGATTCCTGGTCGAGGACGGCACGAGGCTTCTGGAGATCGCGAGGCCAGCGACACGGCGGGACTTCGGTCGCTACGTCTTCACCTTCCAGCTGCCCGACGGCGGCAACCCGACCCACCTGCGCGTCGAGCGCGGCCTGGCGCGTGCGCGCATCAAGCTGAAGTAGCCGGGGCTTCAGCCCGTGGTGGGGGCGTCGTTGACCAGCTCGGGCAGTCCGTAGGGATCCTGCGGCGGCGGCGGCTCGGGGGTCGGGCTGGGGGTCGGGGTCGGGCTGACCTCCGGCGTCGGAGTCGGCGACGGCGGCACCGGGTCGACCGGCGGCGGCGGATCGGTCCCCGGCGGCGGGTCGGCCGGCACAGGCGACGGCAGCGGCATCGGATCGATGGGCTTGGGCAGATCGATCACGGGCGACGGTGACGGCTTCGGCGACGGCTTGATGAGGACCGGGATCTCGCCCGGGCGGGTCTTGCCGGGCTTGTTGCTCGGGCTGGGCGACGGCGCGGTGGACGCAATGGGAGCGCCCGCACCCGACTGCGCCAGCGACACCGTGCCGTCGGCGGCGATGGCGAGGTCGACCCACAGGTCGACGCTGCGCCACGGGGTCTCGACCGTGATGGCGGCGTGGTGCGCGCCCATCTTGGCGACGGTCCAGTGCGCGACATAGCGACCGACCGGGTCACCCGCGGCGGTCGCGGCGGCGGGCGTGCCGGGGGCACCCTTGCGATCCAGCTGGGTGGTGACGGTGCCCTCCTTCATGGGGTTGCCACGGCGGGTGCGGATGTCGAAGCTCGCGTCCAGCGCGCCCGGCAGGGTGATGCGGCCCGGCACCGTGACCTTGAGCGAGAAGCCGTCCTCGCCGATGGTGAACACCAGCGGCGGCGCGGCCGGGGCGACCGGCGAGGGAGAAGGCGAGGTCGACGCGACCGGCGACGGCGCGGCAGTGCCGGTGGGCGACGGAGAGGCCGAGGCGGACGGCGACGTCGACGCCGACGGCGACGGTGAGGCCGACGCGGTGGGCGACTGTGCATGCGACGACGAGTCGCCGCCCATGCGGGCCACGAAGACAGCGCCGATGGCGGCGCCCGCCAGCAGCAGCGCGCCGACGCCCAGGATGACGCCGCCACGGCGACGACGTGGGCGCTCGAAGTCGAAGTCGTCGCTGTCGTCATCGCCATCGGGCGTGATGCGCGAGGCCTCGGCGGCGACCTGGCTGTCGGACGCCGACGAGCGCTGCGCCTGCCGGGCCGAGGGCGCCGCGGTGAAGGCCGGCTCGGGCGCAGCCTGCTGCGCGGCGCGCACGGCCTGCGAGGCCAGGCGGCGGCGCGCACCGGGTTCGTCGTCGGTCGCGGCCGCGGCCTCGGCGTCGGCGTCCTGCATGGCCTGCCAGGCGTCGCTGTCGGCGAACCAGGCGCCGTGCGAGGTCATCGCGGGATCGCCGCCGCTGGGCAGGGTGGGCTGCGTGTTGGCGGCACCGAGGCGAGCGACCCTGGCGGCGGTCGACGGTGCGGGCACCACCGGACGCGGCGTGGAGACCCGCGCTTGCGGAGCCGAGACCCGCGCTTGCGGAGCCGAAACCTGCGCCTGCGGGGCCGACACGCGCGGGGCCGGGGTGTCATGGCGCAGGCCGGCGACGATGACCGCGGGCTGCTGCTGCGCGGGCGCCGCGGGCGCGGGCGTCGCGATGCGCCGCACCGGCGCCACCGGCTGGCCCAGCATGCCGACCTGGGTCTGCTGCGACGGCGACGGCGAGCGCAGCTCGCGCTCGATGGCCGCCAGCGCGGCCGCCATCTCACCGGCGCTCTGGTAGCGGCGATTGCGATCCTTCTCCATCGCCCGCAGGATGATGTCCTCGACCGCCTCGGGCAGCGCCGGGTTGAGCAAGCGCGGCGCGGTGGCGACCTGGTTCATGTGCGCGAGCAGGACCTGGATCCCACGCGAGGCGTCGAACGGCACCTGCGCGGTGCACATGCGATAGAGGACGACGCCGAGGGCGTACAGATCGGCGCGGTGATCGGTGTCCTGGCCCGAGGCCTGCTCGGGCGCGATGTAGTGCGGCGTGCCGAACACCGTCCCGGTGCGGGTGATCTTGCTCTCGAGGCCGGCGCCCAGGACCTTGGCGATGCCGAAGTCGAGGATCTTGATGGCGTCGTCGTCCTTGCCCTTGCGCGGCACGATGAGGACGTTGGCCGGCTTGAGATCGCGATGCACCACGCCGGCCTCGTGCGCGGAGGCCAGCCCCTCGGCGATCTGGCGCGCGATCCGCACCGCGCGCAGGGCCTCCAGCGGCGCGTCGGCCTCGCACACCTGCTCGAGGGTGACGCCGTCGACATACTCCATCACCATGTAGGGCAGGCCATCGTCGGTCTGCCCGACCAGGTACACGGTCACGATCGACGGGTGCGACAGCCGGGCGACCGCGCGCGCCTCACGATGGAAGCGGCGCACGACGTCGGGGTCCTTGGTCAACTCCCGGTGCAGGACCTTGATGGCGACCAGCCGCTCCATGGTGTTCTGCCAGGCCCGATACACGGTGCCCATGGCGCCGGTGCCGCAGATGTCCTGGACCTCGAACTGGTTGAGCAGCGTGCGCCCGATCAGCGGATCGGCCGCCATGAACAGCGAAGCCCCGTCGCGCGGACAGAACCGATGCGCGTCGGGGAACTCCTGCTGACATTTGGGACAGGTCGCCATCGGTGTCTCTTTGGACGTGAAGCCCTGCTGGTAGTTAACCCAGCATACGCATGGACAGCAAAATCAGGGCCGACCTTGGGTGCACGTGATTTCAGCTGGTTGCGCGAGCAGGCGTCAACTTTCGGCAGTCCAGGTGATGCATTTTCGATACTGCTGCGCAGTTCCCGCATGCGGGTTCCGCCAAGGGTGTCATGGCCACCGGTTCGCGGCTAGACTGGGTGCCGATGGCTACCACGGCGATCAAGGACCTGCTGGAGGCCGCGCTGGCTCTGCCTTCGGAACAACGCGCCGAACTCGCCCATGAGCTCCTCGACAGCCTCCACGAGTTCGATCAGGACGCGTGGCAGGCCGCCTGGACCGACGAACTCGACCGCCGTGTCGCCGAGGTTCGTTCGGGCCAGGCGCAGCTGATCGACGGCGACGAGGCCATGCGCCGCGTGCGCGCACGAATCGAGTCGCCGTCGAAGTGAGGTCGCTGCGGTTTCTCGCCGCTGCGCTGGCCGAGTATGACCGTGCGGTTGAGTGGCACGCAGAGCGCTCTCCGGAGGCCGCCGCCGAGTTCGTCGCCACCGTCGAGCGGACGCTGGCCCGCATTCGGGAACTCCCCGGCGTGGCCCAGGAGTGGCCGGGCCGACCCGAACTGCGCCGCCAGCTGCTCGGCCGCTTCCCGTACAGCATCATCTATCTCCTCCGCGACGACGACGATGGCGTCGTGATCCTCGCGATGGCGCATACCAGTCGAACACCCGGGTATTGGCTCGGGCGCCTCCGCCGATAGACCACCACGTAAGATCAGGGGCTTATCTCCTCGATGAGGCCCCCAGCATTTTCGCCGCACCGCATTACAGCCGTTGAGCACCGCGGCGTTCTCGATTACTGCTGGTCGACGCAACACGGGGCGGCGTCGCGCGATGACCCTCGCGCTGACCCACCTCTGCATGGAGAGAACGCGATGACGAAGCGACTGGTGTTGGTTCTGGGGCTGGTGGCGGCGACGCTCGGTGCGGCATGCACCAAGCAGTCGGCGCTGCGATGTGACGAGAACTCGCCGTGCCAGGAGCCTGGCCACTGGTGCGACCTCAACCGGCGCGTGCCAGACGAGCCGGGGATCTGCCGGCCGTACATGGACGGCTCGATCGACGGCGATGCCGAGCTGCCCGATGGCGACCTGCCTGACGGCGAGGTGCTGACTCCCGCGATGCTCGCGATGACGCCGACCATGCAGGAGTTCGGCAGCGTGGTCATGGGCGCGCAGAGCGCCGAGGTCCGCTTCGACGTGTCGAACGGCGGCGGTATGGCCGCGGGCGCGCTGACCGTCGCGCTGGCCGGCGCCGACGCCGCGCACTTCACCATCAGCAGCGACACCTGCGCGGGGATCCCGCTGGGCGGCGCCGCGAGCTGCGCGGTCACGCTGCGCTTCATCCCGACCACGATGGGAGCCAAGACCGCGATGCTGACCGTGGGCGGGACGCCTGGCGGCAGCGTCAACGCCACCCTGACCGGGACCGGCCTGATGCCCGGCGAGCTGCGCATCGCGCCCGCCAGCCATGACTTCGGCAACGTCGTCTCGGGCGGCCAGAGCACCGAGCAGACCTTCACCGTCACCAACACGGGGGCCGCCGCCACCGGCGTCCCCAGCGCCACGCTGAGCGACAGCTCGAACTTCAGCATCACCATGAACAACTGCAGCGCGGCGCTGGCGGCCAGCGCGACCTGCACCATCAAGGCGCGCTTCAACCCGGGCTCGACCGGCTCCAAGCTGAGCTCGCTGACCGTGATGGCCAGCCCGGGCGGCGCCGCGCCGTCCTCGCTGAGCGGCACCGGGATCTCGCAGGCGGCGCTGACCATCACCCCCGCGACCCAGGACCTCGGCTCGCTGGTCATCGGCACCATGAGCGCGCCGTTCGCCTTCACCGTGCGCAACACCGGCGCGTCGCCCAGCGGCATGATCACGCCGACGCTGGCGTCGACTGACTTCGCCATCGCCTCCAACGGCTGCACCGGCACGCTGGCGGCCGGCGCGACCTGCTCGATCTCGGTGCAGTTCACCGCGGCCGGGCCCGCGGGCGCCAAGACGGCGATGCTGTCCGTCGCCGCCAGCCCCGGCGGCACCGCGATGGCGACCGTGACGGGCACCTCGATCACGATGAGCCTGCTGACGATCACGCCCGCGACCCACCCGTTCGGCAACGTGCTGAACGGCGCCATGAGCGCCGAGCAGACCTTCACCGTCACCAACACCGGCGGCGCCGCCACCACCGTGCCCACCACCACCCTGAGCGACACCACCAACTTCACCGTGACCATGAACGGCTGCACCGCCGCCCTGAACGCCGGCGCCAGCTGCACCGTCAAGGCGCGCTTCAACCCGACCACCGTGGCCTCGCACAACGCCACCCTGCAGGTCGCCGCAGCCACCGGCGGCACCGCGGTGTCGCAGCTCAGCGGCACCGGCCAGGCCCCCGCCACGCTGTCGATCACGCCGGCCACGCGCGATTTCGGCCCCGTCACCATCGGCCAGAGCGCCGGCCCGCTGACCTTCACCATCTCCAACGTCGGCAACAGCACCACCGGCACCATCACCGCCGTGGTCGGCGACACCACGCACTACATGGTCAGCTCCACCTGCACCACCCTGGCGCCCGGCGCCAACTGCACCGCCAGCGTCACCTACACCGCCAGCGGCACCGCCGGCGCGCAGAACTCGACCATCATGGTGTCATCGACGCCCGGCGGCACCGTGCAGAGCTCGCTGACCGCGACCGCCATCACCGTCGGCAGCCTGTCCATCTCGCCGATGAACCCCGCGGCCTTCGCGTCGGTCGTCGAGGGCGGCACCGGCGCCACCCAGATGTTCACGGTGACGAACACCGGCGGCTCGGCCAGCGGCATCCCCTCGGTCGGCTTCGCCACCGCGACCAACGACTTCACCATCACCAACAACCAGTGCCTGGCCGCGCTGTCGCCCGCCGGCACGTGCACGGTCACGGTCCGCTTCAACCCCAGCGTCGCGGGCAGCCTGAACGCCAACCTGCGCGTCTCCGCCAGCCCCGGCGGCACCGTGTC
>Ga0154020_10001629_pt1 | contig 27596 bp, 26 predicted proteins | sample Klosneuvirus_201_FD_109709 | JGI IMG/M metagenome (GOLD analysis project Ga0154020, IMG submission 109709) | Active sludge microbial communities from wastewater, Klosterneuburg, Austria - Klosneuvirus_20160825_MG | ecosystem: Engineered > WWTP > Aerobic digester > Activated sludge | place...
CACCGAGCCGCCACTACCACCAAGGGTAAAGGAAGGGCGGATCACCAGAGGAAAACCAAATTCCTGAGCTATGCTTTTTCCTTCGAGAAAGGATTTGGCAATTTTACTCGGCGCCATGTTCACGCCAATTTCTTCCATCCTGATCCTGAACAAATCCCGGTCCTCGGTCACTTTTATGGCATGAATGTCCACGCCAATCATTTTTACATTGTATTTTTTCCAAACCCCCATGTCTTCACACTTGAGTGCAAGATTCAGTGCGGTTTGCCCGCCCATGGTAGGTAGTACGGCATCTATTTTGCGCTCTTCAAGTATCTTAATGATGGATTTAACTTCCAGGGGCCAGAGGTACACGTGGTCAGCCGTCACCTTATCGGTCATAATGGTAGCCGGGTTGGAATTGATTAAACTCACCTCAATACCTTCTTCTCTTAAACTTTTAGCGGCCTGAGAACCCGAGTAATCAAATTCACAAGCTTGTCCGATAACAATAGGGCCTGAACCGATAATTAATACTGATTTTATGGAAGTGTCTTTAGGCATAGGGTATGAAAATAGAAAAAGTCAAAATAAACCGGACAAAGATACACGCTAGGGCCGAAGTGAAAAGAAAGATGTTGACGAAATATCAATAAAAAACCCGAAATCGATGATTTCGGGTTTCGTAAGCTCTGGTCAATCGGTGGATTACTCCGGTGATCCGTCTGAAGTTACGGCTTTTTTGCCTTTGGCTTCAGCTACCACAATGTTGCGCTCGTAATGTTCTGTGCCATTCAGTGCGTTAATTGCGGCCTGGCCCTCATTGTCGTCCTCCATTTCTACAAATCCGTAACCTTTACTTCTGCGCGTTTCCTTATCCTTAATAATTCTTACGCTGGTTACTTTTCCGTACTGTGAAAAAAGATCGCTAAGTGCCTGTTCTCTTACCTTGAAACTAATGTTACTGATAAAAATGTTCATAATGTTCTGTTTTGTGTGTGCAAAGTAAAGGTACACGTAAAATCCAAAAATCCAAAAATTTCAACAATTTTTGTTAAAATTCGTGTTGCAACACAATACAATTAAAAAAGATACGCTTCAACGCTGATTTCCACGTTGGCATCCTTAGGCAATTTGGCTGCCTGAATGGTAGCGCGAGCAGGAAAATCGCCCTTAAAATACGAGGCATACACTTCGTTCACCTGAACAAAATTATTCATGTCGTTTAAAAAAATGGTCGACTTCACCACATTATCAAAGGTGCATCCACCAGCTTTTAAGATGGCTCCAATGTAATCCATTACCATTTTGGTTTCTTCCTTAATGGTTGTTTTTACCAGCTGTTTACTTTGAAGGTCCATGGCGATGGTGCCACTGATGTACATTGTATTTCCTACGATAATGGCCTGGTTATAGGGTCCTATAGGGGCTGGAGCATTCTCAGTGTTGATGACTTTTTTCATACGAGCGTTTGGTTAGTGGAACAAATATAAGATTTATACAAAATATGATTTACATTTTTATTCCAATCAAACAAACATCGTCAACCTGTTCTAAGTCGCCTTTCCAATCTTCAAACGCAGCGACCAGTAATTGTTTTTGTTTTTCCGGGACTAAGGTAGCTGACTTTAAAAGCAATGTTTCAAGCTGTCTGTATTTAAATTTTTTGCCATTTGGCCCTCCAAATTGGTCCGCATACCCGTCGGTAAACAAGTAGAGGTTATCGCCTTTTTGAACGTCAACTGTAAATAGGGAAAAGCTTTGTGTTTTTTCTCCTTTCCCTACCGGCATTTTATCTTTACTGAGTTCAATGATCTGATTATTTCTCACCAACAGAGGCATGTTATTTGCTGCAGCGTAGAGTAGGGTTCCTCCTTTCTCTTTATCAGCCTGGCGTTCCATACATAGTAAAATGGCGTCCATTCCATCCTGCTGACCTTCGTTACCAATGCTTTCTATGAGCCGTTTTCTCACAAAATTCAATACTTCATGAGGTTGCGAAAGGTCTTTTTCTTTTATGGCTTCATTTAAAAACCCAATGTTTAGTAAACTCATAAATGCGCCCGGAACACCATGACCGGTGCTATCGCATACCGCCAGGTAAAATTTATTATTGTGTTCTGCCGCCCAGTAAAAATCTCCGCTCACAATGTCTTTCGGACTAAACAACACAAAGTGCTGCGGCAAATGTTTTTCTAATAAGTCTTTATTTGCCAGTAAAGCATATTGAATACGCCTGGCGTAATTGATGCTGTCGATGGTTTCTTTCTGGTGTTCCTCAATGATGGCATTTTGCGCTTCTGTTTCTCTGTTTTTCTGTTCAATGATCAGCTTTTGTTTATTGGTTAACCTGAAGCGCTGGTATAAAAAAAATGAAAACACCATCACAATGCCTAACACTGCAATTACGGCGTAAATAATAAATTGTTGTCTTTTTTTCTCCTCATTTGAAATCAGTTGTTGTGCCTCTGCTTTGGCTTTGAGTTCACTTTCCTTTTTATCCACTTCAAAATTTATTTTAATATCGCTTAACTGTTGACTGTTTTCAATATTAAAAATACTGTCGGTGAGCCACTTAAATTTGAGGTGATTTTCATACGCCATTTTATAATTACCGGTGTTAGCATAAACACGTGACAAACCTTCATAGCTCAGCCTAAGGTTATCCAAATCATCGGTTTCAGTGCTCAGTTGTTTTGCTTTTAAAAAATTAGCACTCGCTAGCGGGTAGTTACCGGTTTTATTGTACAATGTTCCAATGTTTAAAAACGACGTGCTCATTTCCTTTTTATTGCCAAGCCTTTCATTAATTTCCAAAGCTTTGTTGTAATACTCCAGCGCTAGGGCATAGTTAAACTGGTCAAAATAAAGGATGCCAATGCACGTTAGGCAGAAACTAATGTCCTGTTCACTCTCTTCTTCCTGGTATATTTTTAAAGCTTGAAGGTAATTGTTGAGCGCTTTTTCCTTTTTAAACTGTTTATCGTATATAGCCCCTGAATTAAGTAAGCTATTGGCCACACCAATTTTGTGGTTAAGCTTTTCATTTATTTTTAGAGCTTTAAAATAATACTCAAGCGCCCTATCGTATTTGGATTGTTTGTCGTAAACCAAGCCAATATTATTATAACCAAGCGCCATGCCGCGTTCATTGCCGAGTTCCTCTTCGATTTTAAGTGATTTAAAGTAGTAGTCTAAGGTTTGAGGGTAATTGGATTTTTTGAAATACACTAATCCGATAAAGGCGTAACATTTACTCATCCTGATTTTGTTACCCTGTATCTGGTAAAGTTTCAATGCCTTTTGAAAGAACTCAAGAGATTGGCTGGTGTTGTCTTCAAAATAATAAACATATCCCAAGTAGCTATAGGCATTGGCCTCGTACTTAGCCTGTTTGGTTTGCTGAGCGAGAAACAATTGTTTTTGCGCGTAAAGTATGGCCGTATCAGCATTACGTTCCAGGTAACTCCTAACAATCCACTCAATGGCGTTCAGCCGGTTGGTGTCCTTCTGTTGAGTATCCTTATAAATGGTCCATAGTGAATCTGACTTGCTTTCTTGAGCCAGCGGATAGTAACCCTGGAGTAACAAAAAACCGAGTAAGGTAAATCGGAACAAATTTAGCATAGCCTAATGATTTTATCCCGTATTTGAGGCCGGTTAATCCTGATTTTTCTTTTTCACCATGGTCAGGATGGTTGCAATGGCCACGGTTTCACCGGTTTCATCGTATACATCCACCAGCCATTTCACAATTCCCTTGGCCACGTCCTCCTCATTTTTTTTCTCCTGGTTGATCTTTTCCTTGCAAGTGAACCTCACACCAATGGTGCTTCCCATATAAACCGGTTTCGTAAAGCGGCATTCATCAATACCATAATTCAGCAACACCGGCCCTTTTTTTGCATTCACAAACAATCCTGCAGCTTTACTCAGAATATAATACCCGTGTGCTACCCGTCCTATAAATATGGTGCCATCCAGAGCGGTCACATCGGTGTGGGCGTAAAAATGGTCTCCACTCACGTTGGCAAAATTCACCACATCGGCTTCCGTTACCGTGTGTTTGGCTGTAATAAGTGTTTCACCTATTTCAAGGTCTTCAAAATGCTGACGGAAAGGATGAATGTCTTTTTCAATTTGTGAAGCCCCTTGCTGGTATTGATTTAAAATGGCTGTAATGGTGTTAGGAGAGCCTTGTAAAGCGGTTCGCTGCAAGTAGTGGAACACCCCGCGTTTCCCGCCCATTTCTTCGCCACCACCAGCTCGCCCTGGCCCGCCGTGAACCAGCATGGGCATTGGACTGCCATGACCTGTGCTTTCCTTTGCGCATTCGGCATTCAACACAAGAATACGACCGTGCATACAGGCGGCGCCCAGCGTATACATGCGGGCCAAACGGTTATCAGCAGTCACAATGCTGCTCACCAATGAACCCTTACCCATTCTGCTCAATTCAATCGCGTCCTCAATTTTTTTGTATGGCAAAATGGTGCTTACCGGACCAAAGGCTTCCACCTCATGGCATTCCATATTTGAAAATGGAGATTCGTTCAAAAATACCAGTGCCGGCATAAACGCGCCTTTGTTTTTATCAGCCCCCTTTACTTCAAAATTCTTCAGGTCGCCAATAAGAAGCGTTTGATGTTTGGAGAGCAGTTCCACCTTCTCCAAAACTTCCTTCAGTTGGGTTTTTCCCGCTAATGCGCCCATACGAACCCCTTCCTGGCTTGGGTCGCCAATGGTGTTTTGTTGCAAACGTTTTCCCAAGGCAATATGCACATCTTCCACCAATTTTTCAGGTACAAGTATCCTTCGCACCGCGGTGCATTTCTGCCCGGCTTTTGTGGTCATTTCCCTTACCACTTCTTTGATAAAAATATCAAACTCGGGCATGGATGGAGTGACATCCGTACCTAAAACAATGCAGTTCAGGGAATCGGCTTCCATGTTAAAGGGAACAGATTCTTCGATGAGTCGTGGGTGCGACTTTAGCATTTTTCCTGTGGAGGCTGATCCAGTAAAGGTCACTACATCCTGACTGCACACGTGGTCCAGAATTCCATTGGCACTTCCACAAATCAACTGCAGGGCACCCTCAGGCAAAATGTTGCTGGCAATAATTTCCTTAACCACGGCTTCGGTTAAAAATGAGGTTACCGTGGCAGGCTTCACAATAGCAGGAACACCCGCCAGCCAATTCACCGCCACTTTTTCAAGCATGCCCCATACCGGAAAATTAAACGCGTTAATATGTATGGCCACGCCTTCTTTTGGTACACAAATGTGATGCCCAATAAAGGTGTTGTTCTTCGAAAGCCTTGCCACATCGCCATCGTAGCAATAGGTTTCATCAGGAAACTGACGTCGTAGAGAGGCGTAAGTGAACAAATTGCCAATACCCCCCTCAATGTCCACCCAACTGTCGGCACGCGTAGCACCGGTAGCCCAACTCACTTTATAAAAATCTTCCTTTTTGCTGAGCAGGTGTATGGCTAAGGCCTTCAGCATCCGCCCTCTTTCATGAAATGTTAATTTCCTCAGGTTAGGCCCTCCGGTGTTTCGGGCGTAATTACACATTTTAGAAAAGTCAAGTCCTTTGCTGCTGGCATGCGTCAGCGATTCGCCTGTAATGGCGTTAAAAAGTTCCTGGCCCTTGTCGGCTCCTTTTATCCACTCGCCGTAAGCATAATTCTGTAAAACGTTCATGTGTAACTTCTAAGGAAATTTGAATTAATGAAAGTAAAGGAAAGAAATAAAATTAGATTTAGAAATACAAAAACGCAGCCATTCTTCAATCTGTAAATTTATACCCAACCCCACGCACCGAGTGGAAATGCTCAGGCTCCTTAGGATTGGGTTCAAAGTATTTTCTAAAATTCAACACATAATTGTCGATGGTGCGTGAGGAGGCATTTTCATCGGCCGTCCAAAGTTTTTCAATGATCTCATCCCGTGAAATGACCTTGTTGGCCTGCCTTGTCAAGAGTTCAAGCAAACCCATTTCGCGTTTCGACAAACTGATTTTTTCCCCCTTTTGACCGGTGATCTCAAAAGTAGAGAAGTTGATCTCTCCATTCCTGAATTTGTAAATCTCGTCAGTTGTTTTGTTAGCCCGCTTCAATAAATTTCTTATCCTTAACAAGAGTTCTTCCAGGTCAAAGGGTTTGGTGATGTAATCATCTGCACCTAGTTTTAAGCCTTCAATTTTATCGTAAGATTGGTTTTTTGCGGTTAGAAAAATAACCGGCAAGTCAGACCGCATTTTTTTGATCTGCTTACACAAGTCAAAGCCCGACACATCCGGAAGCATCACGTCCAACATCACCAGATCGACAGAAGCCAGGGATCTTTCAAACACGACACCGGCCTCTTTCCCGCTTCTAACCAAAAGCGTTTCGTAGCCCTCTGCTTTTAAGTTCAGGGCCATGGTGTTGGCCAGGTTGGCCTCGTCTTCCACGATAAGAATGGTGTTACTCATGCGAAAGGCAAAATTAAGCTATTGCCTTCATTTGATTTTAGTTTAATACAATTTCTGGTAGGTTTGCCACCAGCGGTCGGGGATTTCATTCTTGGCCGCCAATTCGTAATCCTTGTAACTGCAAGGGATTAGGGTGTGCCGTTCAAATTTAAGGTCTTTGTTCGGGGGGTAAGGAATCTCCATCCACCAACGGTCGCTTTTTTTGCTTTTGTAAAAATTGATCTGGTACTTTTCATCCTGCAACACCACGTGAAAGCGCAGGTACTCTGAACTTGAGCGGTTGGGAAAATCGTTTTTGCGCTGGTAAAACCCTTCCATAAAACACCAGATCATTTGGGCCGCCAGCAAACTGGTTTTTGAATTGATATCGTGTTCTGGATTGATTTCGTAAAGTCCGATGGAAGACAATTTATCCGACATGCCTGCATAGCGCATCATTTGACAGGCCTCCTCTGCGTAAAACCCGTTAGGCGAAGGCCAGGGCAGGGCAGGGGCTTCGCTGTGTTTCAGGGCACCCATGTCAAAACTGATCATATCCGCCTGGCGAATGATGGGCTCCGCTTCTTCCACATGGTTGCGCACTTGCCCCAACCGGTACACATCAAAATACAATTTGGTCATCATGTCAAGACTCACCGGATCCACCAAATACGTTTGATACCCTATGTTACTGTAATTAAATAAATAATTAGGCTGGTGCAAGATGATCTTACCCAGATAATTTTTATTATTCATCTCCTCGTTGGGTGTGCCCAGGTCAAATTCATTGTCAACCGATACGATGTTGATGGTTTGTTCAAGGTTTTTATACCCCAGAAATTGAGCATAACTAAGGTCCTGAGAACCTCCGATAATAAAGGGAACAATGTTTTTACGAACCAGATGGTCCACTACTGCGCTGAGTGCGTAATAGGTGTCGTTCACGGCATGTCCCGCTTCTATGTTACCAAGATCGGCTAGTCGCGGAACAAAACTTCCACCGAAAAGCGGGTACAAAGCGGCTCTTACGGCGTCCGGGGCGAATTGACAGGCCTCATTGCCGGGGGCCTGACGACCTTCCTTCACCCCAACAATAGCAATGTCGATCCCCTCCAAATCAGGAAAACCGTTTTCAGCACTGTGCATTCGGCAGGCATTCACAAGCTGATTTTCGTTGTTTGAAGCCACTTTTGAAAGTAAGTCCGGATCAAGCGCAGTAAAAAACTCTGAAATTTCACTCATGGGGGAAGAGAATATGAAGTTAAATATATACCATGTTTTAAAGCCTTCATTCCACTATCCTTTATTTCTATTAACAGGCCTGTCTTAGCAACCCGAATGGCTAAAAAACAGCTTCAAATGAAGATTATCACACATAAATGTGCTTTAGTTTGTGAAACATCAGGGTTTCGTTTTAATTTAGGTGCATCAATCAACTCCTCATATATTCAACAAAACACAGCAACAGGCTGTATTACATCATAAGAACCCTCTTATACGACGCGCTTGGACTTGATTTCAGGATTACGCAGGAAGGCGAAGAGTTTGTTCGTTATGAAGGCCCGAAGATCAATTACTCCGCCATGGACAGCATGGGTGGACTGCAGATCAAACCCCACACCATTCTTTACGACCACGGCATCCGTGATTACCATCTGGAAGTGTTTCAACACAACACCCTGGGCAGGATTTTCTTTAAGAACAGTGAGACCGGCATTCCTTTCGACCTGTTTGGCGCATCGTTCTGGCTCATTTCACGTTACGAGGAATACCTGCCTTTTAAGGCCGATAAACACGGGCGCTTCCAATACAGTTCGAGCCTGGCTTACCAGTACGATTTTCTGGATATTCCTTTGGTGAATCTATGGCTCTTTTCCCTCAGGGATGTTTTAAAAGAACAATTCCCCAAATTGGAATTCAAACAAAGAACCTACAACTACGTGTCTACAATTGACGTGGACAACGCCTACAAATACAAGTACAAAGGTTTTGTAAGAACACTGGCCGGAGTGCTGGGCGATGGAAGTTTGAAAAAGATCAGGAACCGTTTTAAGATCATACTTAACAAAGCCAAAGACCCTTTTGACGCCTATGATTTTCTGATCAAAGCGCACAGCGAGAGAAAGATCGCCTCCCTCTTCTTTTTTCTGGTGGGCGATTACGGACCCAACGACAAAAACCACTCGGCGTCTGACCTGAGGTTTCAATCGCTTATAAAACATGTGGCCGATTATTCCAGTGTAGGACTTCATCCCTCATACGGATCCAATGCTTCGCTGAGGCAATTAAAAGTTGAGCTCAGCCGCATCTCCATCATCACGCACCGCATCATCAACAGCAGCCGGCAACATTTTTCAGTGCTTAAATTTCCCAAAACCTATCTCGATCTTTTACAGGCCGGGCTTGAGAACGACTACTCCATGGGCTACACCAATAAAAACGGTTTCAGGGCATCTTATTGTTACCCTTATAAGTGGTACATGCTGGAAACCGAATCGGTGAGTCCACTTGAATTGCATCCCTTTTGCATCAGCGAAAACACTCTGCTTCACGAGGCCGAGGAACATAAAACGGAGTTAAAGAATCTGGCCCTGCCTTACATTCAGGAAGTAAAAAATTACGGAGGAGAATTGGTATCCATTTTTCACAACGACAACTTTAATGTGAAAATAAAAAAGTTTTATCTTGAGTTTTTGGATCTGGCCAAATAACATCCGCATCACACCTTTGGCAACTCATTAAAGACAGAGAGCGCCACCGCCGTCAAACTACTGAGTATCATCTGAACCCCAACGCCTGTCACAATAAAACCCATCACTTTCGAAAGAGAATCCAATCCCGATTTGCCGGTGTATTTCATTAAACGTGGTGCAAACTTAAACATGATGTAAATGATCAAAGCCACCAGAAGTATGGCCGTTATGGCTGCCACATCCTGCCAAAAGGCTTTTTCAACTTGCACTTCCCGATTGGAATACAAGGTGATCAAAAACGACATGGCCCCGGGTCCGGCCAGCAGCGGCATAGCCAGCGGTGAAAAAGAAATATCCTCCTTGTGTTCACTTTCCACCTTGAGTTGTTCTCCTTTAAATTCCTGTTTGTGTTTTAAATGCAGAAGCTGCCAGCCCGAGCGAAAAATAATCAGACCACCCGCTACACGCAGGGCCTGAATGCTAATTCCAAAAAAATTCAACAGGTAAACGCCTGAAAAATACGCAAGAACACAAATGAACACAATGTAAATACAGGTTTTTTTTAAGGTTCTGAGTTTATTTAGTTCCGTGTAGTCGCTTGTGAGACTGATGTAAACAGGTAGTATACTGATTGGGTTAATGAGCGAAAACAAACCAACAACAATGGAGAAAAAGACAATAGTATCGAACATGCCCAAAGGTAGTTCGCGCAAAAACAACCGTATTGAGTAGAACTTTATCTTAAGGTTAATAAATCCCGAGTCTCAAATTCTGCTATTTTTGCCCAACCTTTTCACCATGGCATTGAACCTAAAGACTTTTTTTACCCGCAGCCTGAGCGCAGTGATTTTTGTGATTGTATTGCTTGGTAGCCTTTTCTTTTCGTATGCATCCTTTAGTGTATTTTTTTTGGTGGTGGCTTTGATTGGCGTAAAAGAATTTATGCAAATCGTTGAAAAACTTGGTGCTCAGCCATACAAACCGGCCGTTTACATCGCTTCAATTCTGCTGTATTTGTCCTGGATGAATTGGTGGGTTCTCTCAAATGAAGAGTTTGGACTCGGTTTGTTATTCCTTCATCCAGCCACCTTATTGATTCTTCTGCCTTTCCTTTTTCTGTGTATGGCTTTGTTCGACAAATCACAACAGCCCATCCTCAATGCCCTTTACAGCATGGTTGCTATTTTTTATGCCGTTGTGCCCATGTGTTTATTGCATAACCTGGCCTTCTCTCACACGGGTGGGCAAAGCATTTATATGGACTATAATCCATGGATTTTATTCGGCATCATTTTACTCATCTGGAGCAACGACACCTTTGCTTACCTTGGTGGAAGTTTATTCGGAAAGCGAAAATTGATTGAACGCGTTTCTCCAGGCAAAACCATTGAAGGCACAGCATTTGGGATAGCCATTACCTTCGGCCTTAGCGCTTTGTTGCCTTCCTTGATTTCGAATGCGCCAATTCATTGGATGATTCTTGGAGCCACAGTTCCTATTTTAGCTACACTTGGCGACCTGATTGAGAGCATGTTAAAAAGAAGCGCCGGCATTAAGGACAGCGGAAGTATTTTACCCGGTCACGGTGGTGTGCTCGATCGTTTTGATAGTTTGATTCTGGTTAGTCCGGTGCTCGTAGTGCTTTTCCACTTATCACAACTCTAGAAAGTGAATCCTGTTGATGGGGATCACAACACCCTGCTTTAATATCACACGTTTATCGGTAACCCCCCAAACGGTTGTCTCCACATATTTTGGAGATTGCGTGTCCTCAAAAAAGATCCTGATCTTAATCTGTTCCATGTTCCCAAGTGAGAGGGCCCTCTCAAGGTCGTTCTGTCTTTTTCGAATTTCTTCAGCAGAGTTCAACACGTCCTGATTGGGAAATTTTAGTCCCTCAATGTTTTCCTTTTCAATTTTCTCAAAACTTGAAGCTACCATACCAAAAGATTAGGGATGCACAACCAAATTTAGTACAATACAATTAATTATCAAACTCAGGCCTCGGAAATCTTAATCTGTTCCTTTAGTATCTTATGCAAGTCCAGGGCCCTTTGGGTGCCTATCCTGTAAACAAAACCCTCCCGGTCCGAGATTTCAATAAACTCCTCACCACTGGTATAAAACCGAATAATGCCAAGATTGTGCAGGTTATAAACCGCCCTCCTCAGGCTGTTCTTTTTGTACCGGCTTTTCCTGAGGCTTTTGATACCATGGAACTCGATTTTAACCCGCCTTGAGGTCCAAAACCCGTCAATCACAAGGTAGTCTTCATAAACTTTAATGTGGGTGTGCAAAACAAACGTGAGCAGACTACTCAAAAGCAACAAACTGATTCCAAGGAAAAAAAAGACCAGACCGGAGTTATCAATGGCTTTGATAGGGTAGGAGCCCAGTTTAATAAAAGAAACCTGCACCGGATTGGGGTTTTCACTCCAATAATAGGCGGTAAAACAAAAGATGGCCAAAAGGGTGCGAATGGCTATGCTCAGGCGGTTGTGGCCCAGGTATTGTTTTTCTTCGAAAAGTATCTCAGTCCCGTTTTTCACTCACCAGTTTCAGAAGGTTTGTTTCTCCTCCAACAATTTTATAACGTTCATCGCTTCTATGGCCAATCACCCAAACAATTTCGCCATTCCCATTTTGAAGCACCAGGCAGTCCTCTTTTTGGAAGGCATTCATTTTTTCGCTTTTCAGAAAATCGCTCAGCAATTTAAACCCTTTCATTCCAAAGGGTTTAAATTTATCCCCCCGCTTGGGACTCCTGACGATCATTGGATAAATGATTTTATTGAGATTAATAAACAGCTCATTGGCTGGAACCTTGCTGTATTTTTTAACCCGTTGTACGTGGATCCCCGCTTTTGGTAAAAAATCCCCGAGGTCATGAATTTCAATGTGCGTCGCTTCCTCTGCGGCCAAAGGACGAATGAGCAAAGCCGCGCGATCAATACTCAACTGATGTGTTTTGCTGAACAAACTTTTGCCAACAAGGCCTTTCTTCTCAAGGTTTCGAAGCAGGTCCTGTTCCTGAGTTTCGTTAAAGCCATAAGGACTTATCAAGGCGTGCAACAAACTATGTATTGAGGTGGACCCCAATAGCGAATGTCTATCAATACGAATTGTTTCTCCTGCTGTATCGATCAAATCGCGTTTTTTAACCTCAAGATATTCGTTCAACAACTTTCCCTCCTCGGCAAACCGTTGCGCGTTGGCCAACAAGGTTTTTTCAAGCGATGGATTCAGGGTTTTAAGCAAAGGGATTACCTTGATTCGTATAAAATTCCTATCGTATTTGGTTTCCTTGTTCGACTTGTCCTTGCGGTAGCTGAATTTTTCGGTTTTGGCAAACTTCAGAATCTCTTCTTTACTGAAGCACAAAAGTGGACGAATGATCCTGCCGTTCTTTTCCGGGATGCCCTTCATGCCTTTGATCCCGGTGCCCCTTACTAGGTTGAGCAACATGGTTTCTATGCTGTCGTTTGCGTGGTGAGCGGTGAGCAGAAAATCGTAACCCTTTGTTTTCAGTAAGTCCTGAAACCACTCGTACCTTAAGTTTCGGGCGGCCATTTGGGTACTGAGTTTGTGTTTTAGGGCATAGGGTTTCAGGTCGAATGCAATCGTGTAAAAGGGCACGTGAAGCGATTCGGCAAGCGTTTTGCAAAACCGCTCGTCGGCATGGCTGTCCTTTCCTCTTAGCTGAAAATTGCAATGAGCAATGCCAAAATTAAAATCCCCTTGTTTTAAGAGATGCGCCAACACAACAGAGTCCACACCACCACTTAATGCCAGCAACAAACGCTGCCCCGAAGTGAACAATTGGTTTTGATGAACGTGTTGGCTAAAGCGACTCAGCATACAACAAAGTTAATCCGAATTAAACAATAGCGAAATAGGTCTGTTTCACAGATTCAGATACATGAAATTCATCAGTTTTTTAATGGAATCCCGAAAGCTTGCTAAATTTGCCACATGAGTAAAAACGCCACTATAATTGGAGCCGGTTTGGTAGGGTCCTTATTGTCCATCTTACTTTCAAAAAGAGGGTATAAAGTGAACATTTACGAAAGAAGGTCGGATATGCGCAAAGAAAACATGAGCGCGGGAAAATCAATTAATCTGGCACTGAGCGACAGGGGCTGGAGGGGTTTGCAAAAGGCCGGCATTGCTGAAGACATCAAAAAAATTGCCATTCCCATGTATGGGAGGCACATTCACCATAAAGACGGCTCTACCCTTTTTCAACCTTACGGGCGTGAAGACCAGGCCATCTATTCCGTATCAAGAGCCGACATCAATAAAAAACTCATGGACCTTGCCGAAAATCAAAACGGCGTGGACATCCAGTTTAACATGCGTTGTTTGCATGTTGACCGCCCCAACATGAAAAGCAGTTTTGAGAACAGCGACAACGGAAAAATTGTACACGATGAAAGCAAGCTGTTGTTTGCGGCTGATGGTGCATTTTCAGCCGGGCGTTTGGCCATGCAATTGCAAAACGACCGCTTTGAATACAACCAGCATTACATCGATTGCGGCTACAAGGAGCTGATCATTCCCCCGGGTGAGGGCGGGAGTTTTAAACTTGAAAAAAACGCCTTGCACATTTGGCCTAGAGGAAGTTTTATGATGATTGCTTTGCCCAATACCGATGGGAATTTTACCTGCACCTTGTTTTTGCCTTTTGAAGGAGAAAAGTCTTTCCAAAACATTCAAACCAAAGAACAAGTATCTGCATTTTTTAATTCAGAGTTTCCAGATGCAGTGCCACTCATGCCCACACTGCTTGAGGATTTTTTCAAAAACCCAACCTCCTCATTGGTCACCGTAAAATGTTTCCCCTGGACCTTTGATAACAAGCTGGCCTTGATTGGTGACGCTGCCCACGCCATCGTGCCGTTTTACGGACAAGGCATGAATTGCGGTTTTGAAGATTGTGTGGTGCTTGATGACCTGATTGAAAAACACCAAGAAAACTGGAACAGCATCTTTCCCGAATACCAAACTTTAAGAAAACCAGATGGGGACGCCATCGCAGATCTGGCCATTGCCAATTTTATTGAGATGCGTGATAAAACAGCCGACCCTAAGTTTATCCTTCAGAAAAAAATTGAAGCCAGGTTTTCGGCAAAATATCCCGACAAATGGATTCCCCTCTACACCATGGTTACTTATAGTCCGCACATCCGTTACAGCACTGCCTTGAAAGAAGGCGCAAGGCAACAACTGATCATGGACAAGATCATGGATCTGCCTGGAATTGACAATAAATGGGATTCTGAAGAAATCGAATCCAAAATCCTAACTATGTTGTAATGACAATTGCGGTTGACTACGACTTTATCATTGCCAATTCTGTAAAGCTGCTGGTGTCCACTTTATTGGGCGCGCTCATTGGTGCGGAAAGGGAATACAAAGGCCGGAACATTGGTTTCCGCACCATCATCCTGATCACCCTGGGATCTACCTTGTTCACCATTCTGTCCACCATTGCCGGCGACAGCGATCCTGCCAGAATTGCCGCCAATATTGTTACAGGCGTTGGTTTTCTTGGTGCCGGGGCTATTTTCAGAGAGGGTGCCACAGTAAAAGGCATGACCACCGCCTCCCTGATCTGGATCAGCGCCGCGATTGGAATGGCCTGCGGATTCGGGCAGTACGAGTTTGCCCTGTTGGTAACCGGCACCGTGTTGTTTGTTTTGCTTGGTTTTGCCAGTGTTCAAAAAACCATCGACAGGTACAGTCAGGAAAGGGTTTACAAGATCAGCATCTCTAAAAATCCAGACCTTCAAAAAGAAGTGGAGGACAAAATCAAAAGCCTGAAATTGAAAGGCCATGCCATAAAATTCAATAAGCTCGAAGATAAAATGCAGATCGAATACGAAGTGAGGGGTTCAGAGGCAGGTCACAAACGACTCATACAATATTTATCAGGCGAACAATTTATTCAGCATTTTGAAGTTTAGGTTATAGTCATCTGATTATCAGGTATATAATTTTATTTTTTTGTGTAACTTTGGGCCCCTAGGGCCGTCTTAAGTACACGTGAATCTACAGGACTATAACGATTGTGTTGACAACCATTCTGATGGGGTGTACCGTTTTGTATTAAAACAGATCAGGGACAAGGAAGCCGCAAGGGACATTGTTCAGGATACCTTTGAAAAGATGTGGCGAAAGCTCGACACCATTGATGCCGCCAAAGCCAAAACCTATTTGTTTACTGCAGCCTACCACACCCTGGTGGATTACACGCGTAAAAATTCAAGGTACACCCGCTTTGAACACGACGAATACAATAGCCCTTCACACAACAGCCAATATTCTGACCTCAAAAAAATCCTTGATCAGGGTCTTGAACAATTGCCCGAGATCCAAAAAACCGTGCTGTTGCTGAGAGATTACGAAGGCTACGATTATGCGGAAATCGGGAACATCACTTCACTTAACGAAAGCCAGGTAAAAGTGTACATTTTCAGAGCAAGGACCTTTTTAAAGAACTACATAGGAAGGATGGAGGCCGTGGTATAATGAACATTAATCTGGAAAATTATGAGGCTTTTGTGCTCGATTACTTCGAGGGCCGACTGAACAAGGCAGAGCGTGAGGCTTTAGTACAATTTATTTTGCTTCACCCTGAATTGAATCTCGATCTGGATGCCGAATTGCCTGCAATCGAAAACGATGATTTTGTCTTTAAATCAAAAGAAAACCTCAAACGCGAATACACCCCTGCTGAAGAAGAGCTTCTGGAATACCTTGAAAACACAATGCTGCCATCTGACAAGGCATCCTTTGAACAAAAACTAAAGCAAGATCCTTTGCTGGCTTCAGAATTGAATGCTTTCCAAAAAACCATCTTAACGGGTGAAACTGGTTTTGTTTTTGAATTCAAGGACCAACTGCAAAAGCATGAAGACGACCTTTATCTTAACAACAAAGCCTTGCAGTACCTCGAAGGCGAATTTAATCACGAAGAAGCCCTGGCTTTTGAAAATGAACTTGCCTTAAATTCGGGTTTGAGTACCGAACTAGGAATGTACCGTAAAACCATATTCTCGGCAGACACCTCCATTGTATTTGAAAACAAGGCCTTACTGAAAAAGAAAACGCTTATTCTCCCGCTCTTTAAAGCCCGTGTTGTGTATTCGGCAGCTGCAGCAATTGCTTTGATCGTGCTTTTTGGTTTTGTGTTGAACACCTTTTTAAATCCTTCCGAACTTCCTCAAAACACACCATCTGTAGCGGCTATTTCGCCTGCAAACAAGGTCCCAAAAACCTCTGACACAAAACAGCCTCTGCTGTCCTCTAAAAAGTACGCAGCAAAGACTCAGGTACACATTGTACGTAACGAAAATAAAAACCAGGTCACCGCATCAACAGACCCTTCACTTGCAGTTACGAATGAAGTTCTGGCACAAAACCAATCTTCGGTTGACGCCACAGCAACATCAACCCTAAATAGCCTTAACACCCCTTCGCTTGCCCTTGAAAACAACGCTAAACCGGCATCACAGGCCGACAAGGAAAGTCTTGAAAAATTAGAATACGCTTACATGATTCCGTTTGAAGAAGATGAAGAAGAAGAATCGGCAAGTGAAAACAGCAAAAAAACAAACAGGGGATTCTGGAGCTTTGCAACACGAATGGCCAAAAAGGCCAATCAAATAGGAATAAAGTCAGTTAACGGCAGCGAAGACGAAAACAACAACTACCTCCTGTCTTTTAATGCCATGACGATAGAAAAAAAATAATTCCCTGTAACTATTCCAGCCTCAGGTCGTCTTACTCACAAAATCAAATTACTAATACTCTAAAAAATAATTTATGCGCATCAACACTGTCTTAATTGCCACCGGCTGTTTTCTACTTTCGGCCTTCAACATTCAGGCTCAATTTCACGAAACCCGACCCGTTCAGGAATTTCACGCCATCGAAACCCTAGGTTCTGTTTCCGTGTACTTTACACCATCCGACACCTCTTCCTTAGTGGTGTACGCCTCGGAAAAAGAGATAACAAACGTGGAAACCAGTTTTAAAGATGGAAAACTAATCATTTCCAATAGAGGAAAATTCACCGAGCCTGTAAAAGTGTACTTAAAATACAAAACCATCAGTAGTGTGGATTGCAGCGGGGCAAGTTCGTTTAAAACACTGGACACTCTAAAAACCGATTCCCTTCACCTAAGTGCAAGCGGATCGGCTAACATAAAAATCATTGCAGAAGCTGTAAGTATTTCAAGCATAGAAAGCGGAGCCAGTCACATCAAACTTTCAGGAACCACCCAAAACCTGAACGCTGAGCTTTCAGGAGCCTCTTCGCTCTCAGCTTATGAGCTCAATGCCAATAACGTTAAAGTATCCACAACAGGCGCTTCAAGCGCGAAGGTGTACTGCAATTCAAAAATGATGGCCATTGCCGGAGGTGCGAGCACCATTAAAATAAAAGGCGATGTAAAGGACATCAGCGCGGAGGCCAGTCCTTCCTCAAGCATCACCCGAATACTTGATAAGGACAGCAAAACGGCCGGTGCCGACGGCGATTCTACCGTGTACAACTGGAACAAAAAAAAGATCATCATCATTGATAAGGATGAGGACGAGAATAGAAAAAACTCGGATTTTGACTTCAACAACGATTATTTCAGCGCTTACCGTCACTGGGCAGGGTTTTCCTTTGGGGTGAATGGTTTTATGGATAATAATTTCAGCACTGAATTTGCTGCCCCAAACGACTATATGAACCTGAATTACGCCAAAAGTTTCAACTACCAGTTCAATTTGTTTGAGAGGCATTTCCAACTTGTGAAACGTCACCTGGTGCTTGTTACCGGATTTGGATTCGATTACCACTCTTACGAACTTGAGAACAAAGTCCGCTTGAATGCCGACGCAGATTACACCAACGCGATAGTGGACAGCTCAGGAATCTACACCTACAAGAAAAACCGTTTAAGAAACACCTACATTCAGGTGCCGCTCCTTCTGGAATTCAATTCCAGCAACAAAACCAGCAAATGTTTTCATATGGCAGCAGGGGTAATAGGGCAGTACCAGATCCTGTCGCGCACGCGTCAATTACTGGAAAATGAAGCCTACGAATACGACATACAAAGAAAAGACCCTTACAACAGCAACCCCTTCATGTTGAAAGCCCACGTTAACCTGGGCTACCACCGCTGGACCTTTTACGGGGAATACAGCCTAACCCCGTTTTTCCAGAAAAACAAAGGGCCGGAGTTGTTTCCTTTTGCAGTTGGCCTGAGGGTGGTGCCATTCGGTTAAGGTATTTGAATTCAAAAAATTGGGGCTTTTGGCCCCTTTTTTTTTGGCCAGAATATTGCTGATATAAGAAATTATAATTATATATTTGTAAGAGATGAAAGAAGTGTTCATGGTGCATATTCAACTTCCCGATGTGTTTTCCTTCGAATTCTATGAACTCATTCCACGTCAAAGAGAGGTGATCAACAAACTTATGGACCGTAGAGTCATTTTAAATTACTCCCTCGACATGGAACGCAAAAACGTGTGGGCGGTATTTGAAGTGAAGGATGAGGCTGAACTTTTAATTGAATTGAACGCCTTCCCCATTATTGATGATGTAAAATTCGAAATCCACGAACTCGCCTTTCACAATGCAGCACCGGTTGATCTACCGGACGTTATCCTGAACTAATTACCTCCAGGCCATCCAAAATTGCCGAGCACTTTTCTGATCTCTTTTCTGAACAAAGCATAGATCAGGATCCCAAACCCCAATAACTCAATTGCATAGAACCAAACATTGTACTCTGGTTGAATTATGTATTGAATGCTGTTGAGCAGCAAAAACGAAAAGGGGAGGACCAGAATCTTGTATACATTGTACTCGTAGTGAAACGCTTTGGCCGCCAACCAAATGCATAAAAGCACCTGTATTACTTTTGTGATCAAACCGGCCAAAATGGCCCCGTTTAACCCATAGTAGTGAGATGCAGGCCAGGTGAGCAGAATTTGGAGCAAGGCAGAGAGCCCAAAGATCCTCAGCAGAACCATTACATTGCCGGTAAACAAAATACCTGCCAGGTAAAAACTAAGAATGCTCCTGAGCGCATACCCTGTTGCTAAAATTCCGATGTAAGATTCGCTTTGAAAAAAAGCAGGATTGTTCACAAACAAACGGTAAACCAAGGGAATGGCAATGCAAAACACAATAAGTTGAATAATGTTTATGGCGGTGAGCACATTAAAATACCGGTTGCTTTCGGGTGTGGTGCCCTTTGTGTCTTGTTTGGCCCAAATCTCATACACTTTGGGGTAGATGACCGCCGACAAGCTGTTTTGAATAAACTCAATGCCATAAAAACACTTCAGCAAAAGATCGTAGGCATTTAATTCCGTATTTGGAATGTAGGCTTGAAGAATGTATCGATCCACCTGCATAAGCACCCAGCCCGAAATCACATAAAATACGTATGGAATACAGAAACGAAACAGGTCCTTAATAAACTCCCTGTCAAATACCCAAATGCTGTTTTTCCTGAACACACCCAGACCGATCAGAAAAATAACAAAACCCGAGATCAATCTTCCATACATGGGGCCAAACAGTGAGTCGGGAAACAAAAACAAACCCCCAACGGAGATCAGCACAGTAACAAAAAAGTTGACCAGGTTGCTGACCAAGAAAGTTCCTGGTTTTTTGAGATAGATCAAACAGATGCTGGCCGCCTTAAAATAGGAATTGAAAAAACCTGTAAGTACTGAAATAAAACCCCATGGCCAGAAATCCATGCCCAGTTCAGTTCTGTAAATGGCTGAAAAAAGGGCTGGCCCGAACAAACAGGCCAATCCCATAACCACAGCACCAATGAGCAGGAGAAGTACGGAAACCGTACCCGTGAACCGTCTTTGTTCCGTCTTTTGCTCAGCAAGTTTGGTGAACTTGATGCCAAAATAATTTTCAATGGAAAAGGAAAACAGGATCTGAAACAGCATGGAAATGCTGATGTAAAACAACACCTGAGTATACAAGGTGTCACTCAGGTAATTGGTGTAAAAGGGAAGCAACAGGATGCCAGCCACCATGGGCAGGGCGCCCCCAAGGGTAAAGAGAAGTGAAGATTTTATAAAGGACTTGCTGATCATTCCAGCCAATATTTCTCTAAATTTGCCAAATAAGCTTCAATTATAGGAACTTTAAAAGCTAAACTTATTAAAAACCCATTTTTAAATGAAAAACGAATCACCCCTCGCTTCCAAAAAACAAGTGGAGGATTTCTATAATAACTTCAAGGAACATCAAAAAAAATTAGGCATCAATATCCGGCACCGCACCATTTTAAAAAACGCAAAAAAAGCGGGGCTAAGCCAAACCATGAATGTACTTGAAATTGGTTGTGGGATAGGGACCGTTAGTCATCTCCTGCTTCAGTTTATTGACAAAGGGCGTTTTGTGGGTGTTGATATTAGCCCTGAAAGCATCACCCAGGCCCGCAAACTGAATGCCTCATTTAAGAATGCCGAGTTTGTGGTGAGCGACATGAGTGATTTTAAACACGAGGTAAAGTTCGACATGGTGGTGCTGCCCGATGTGCTGGAACACATTCCAGTTGAGCAACACGCCCATTTGTTTTCGGTTCTGAAAACCCACACCCACAACAACAGCTTTGTGTTGATCAATATACCGGAACCCAATTGTTTAAATTGGGCGCGCCAACACCATCCTGAAAAACTACAGATCATTGACCAATCCCTCAGCATGCAGGATCTGCTAAACAACGTGTATCCCAACGATTTTGAATTGGTTTCTTTACAACCCTATGCTTTACAATACACCCAGGCCGACTACATTTCAATAGTACTCAGGAGGAAAAATCCTAAGAACAATTACCAACTGAAAAGTAAGCTCATCCTCGGGAAAGAAAATTTGCTTAGTAAACTCTAAATCCCAGGCACTCAGGAATGATCTCAGACTACCTCTTTGAAGTATATGTCAATTGCAAGGCCCTATCCACAACGCCTGCGTTTAAGGAAGAGGAGTGCCGGGGTAATTTCAAAAAAGCTTTGCAGGAGCTCTGTACTTCCCTTAATCTGGCCTCAGAAAAGGAATTACAAAACACCTTAGTTCAGCTGAAGCAAGATGGAGTAGGGGATTTGCTGGACCGACATCCCTTTCTTGAGATCTTTTACCTGATCAACTCCCTCGATGAGCTAAGCGCCGACGAAACCAATTTTGATGTTTTGGGCCGTTTCCAATATGCCTTTTCCTACCAAAAATTAAACAATCTTGCTCCCAATCGAGTCTTGGACCTTATTCACGAAAGTTGTAAAACCATTCCGTTTTTAAAGAGCAGTTTTATTCCTTCACCCCAACCTTCGCGTTTTTTTCTGAGTCACGACATTGATTCACTTTACGGATCAACTGTCCAGGACGGGCTTTGGGCCATTAAAAACTTTCGTCCTGATGTGCTCTTAAAGCTCCTTGCCAACGCCATTTTACAGCGTCCGCATTGGTTCAATATAGATCAAATAATGGATCTTGAGTCGAAACACGACTTCCGTTCAACCTTTTATTGGTTGGTAAACAAGGGCAGGATCGACAAACGGCAAACCAATTCCGATTACTCCATTTCTTCCCCAAAATTAAAAGCAAGCTTGAGCAGGGTGGCTGCAAGGGGATTTGAAAACGGTTTGCACAAGAGCATTTCTCCGCAGAGTTTAAAAGAAGAAGCCGACTTGCTCTCCACAAACCCAATTGGGAACCGCTACCATTATCTCAAATTTAAATTACCAAATGCCTATCACGCCATTCAGAACTCAAGTTTAAAACTGGACGCCAGTTTGGGTTTTGCTGAAAAGTTTGGATTCAGAAATACGTATTCATTTCCGTTTTCACCCTATAATTTTGAAACCGGAAAGGCTTTTGATTTTCTTGAGGTGCCTCTGACCTTAATGGACGGAACTTTTCAACGCTACATGAAAGTGCCGGTAGAAAAAACAGCCGGGCAAATCATTGAATTTATTGAAAAAAACAAACAAAATGCACTCATTTCCATCCTGTGGCACAATACCTTTTTTACCAACTACAAATACAAGGGGTATTTACAGGAGTATAAAAAAATTCTGGCTTATCTGCACGAATCAAAACTCACCTGCATGACCCAAGTTGACCTATTAAACCATTATTCCTGGACAAAGCATTAAATATTAGATTAGCAAACGAAGCTGATGTTAACGCCATAAATGCGTTTTACAATGGCATTTACAGCAAACAGAGAGACCAGGAAAAATTCCAGTGGGAATACAACTCCGCTCCTGCAGGAAAATCCATTTATGTGCTGGCCGAATACGATGGGGAAATTGCAGGAACCCAGGCCGCCATTCCCTATTATTTAATTACCGGCAGCGGGGAGAAAATTCTGAGTGCCAAATCTGAGGACACTTTGGTATCACCAAAACACAGGGGCAAACAGATCTTTGAAAAAATGTACGCGTTTTTGTTTGAGGCCTGCAAAAAAGAAAATATTCATCTCCTCTGGGGCTTTACCTACGCTGAAAAACCCTTTAAAAAACTTGGTTTCCAAATCCCTTACAAAGCCTGTATGGGAATCATGGTGAGGGATGTGAACCGGGCTTACGAGTATTTTGGTTCTCTGTCGCCCAAACGCAGCATGAAAGAGAAACTGAGTATTTATGCCCTCTCTGTTCTTTCAAAATACAAAGCAGTGTTTAAATTGGCTTTAACTTCAGATCAGTTCAGTCTCACAAATGGTCCTGTTGAACTCTCAGGACCAGAACACAATTACCTGCATTCCAAAACCCAGTTCGGTCTATTACTGGATTCTGATTTCCTTAACTACAGGATCCACAACAACCCATACCAGGCCAGGTACAACACACTTTCCTATTATCAGAACAATCTGCTCAAGATCTCCATGACCTATTCGGTATCAAAAAACAAGGTGTGTTACATCATCCACCTTTACCTTTCACCCGATACCCAGGCAAATGCATTAAAACAATTCATCAAATCGGCACTGAATGTTCAGGAAATTAAATCTTCAAAAGTTATTCGGTTCTGGGGATTCAGGCACAACATACAAAATCAAAAAGAGGTGGAGTTTTTATCGGCCTGTGGTTTTACCTTCATCAACAAAGGCATCAGTGTAGTTTGGAAAACCCTGGACGACACATTAAACTTACATCCCGAAAATTTTGTATTGTCGCGCATGGCTTCTCAGGGAACGGATTAGGAATGCGTTGAATTTAATGAATGGGGCGATGGCAAGGTTTGAAAAAAAATGTATCTTCGAAAATAAACAAATGCACCATGAAAAAACGGTTCATATCCATTCTGGTTATATTTTTTTTGCTGGCTCTAGCCCCTGTTTTACAAGCGCAACTAACAACCAACATCTTACTCTCCCAGGGCGCCGGTGAGGACACCTATTTAGCGGGTGGTTCGCCGAACACCAATTACGGCTCGCACCCCAGCATGGGTGGAAACACCTGGACCTGCCTTGGAAACCTTTGTGTTTCGAGGGCGGTGTTTAAATTCGACATGAGCGGGATTCCAGCAAACGCCATCATCATGAGTGCCTCCCTGCAGTTGTTCGGCGATTTGAACTGGAGCCAATCCCCAACAACGGGCGGCCCAAACAACTCCGGCTTTCTGTACCGCATTACTTCCCCCTGGTCGGAAAATACCGTGACCTGGAATAGCCAACCTTCCATCACCACCAGCGATCAGGTGATTATTCCCGGAAGTATAAGCAACGCGCAGAATTACACGCTCAATGTAACCACCATGGTTCAAAACATGTTCGCCAATGCAGCAAATTATGGGTTTATGCTCAGAATGCAGGATGAGGTCAATTATTATTTGTCACTCATGTTTGCTTCTTCTGATAATGCCAACCCATCCAATATCCCCATTCTCAGCATCACCTATTTTGTGCCTTCTGTAGCGGTGATAAGCTCCAGCGTGGGATGCAACGGCCTTGCTACAGCAACAGCAAACGCCACAGGAGGTTCAGGAAATTACAGCTACACCTGGGCCCCTTCAGGTCAAAACACCCCAGTGGGTACAAATTTGGTTCCAGGCACCTATACGGTTTCGGTTTTCGACAACACCTTCAATGCCGGCTTCACTTACACTACAGTGATATCCAACCCAGCTGTTAACTTCAGCAGCACCGCCGCCAGCACCCCTTCCTGCGGCAGCGCAAACGCAACAGTAGTTCCATCATTTGGTTCGGGCAATTACAGTTATTTGTGGAGTCCGGGTGGTCAGATGACCGCCATTGCAAACAATTTAACCACTGGCATTTATACCATCAACATCATCGATCTTGGCAACAACAATTGCAGCATCAGCAACACAGTTCAGGTGACCACTTATGCTATACCAAACCTTACTGTAAGTCCGAACGCAAACATTTGCAGAAATCAACCCATCACCTTAAGTGCATCGGGTGCCAACACCTATTTATGGAGTACGGGCAGCAGTTCTGCGAATATTGTTGTGTCGCCAAACACCACCACCACTTATACTGTTATTGGTACTGCAAGTTTGGGCGGATGTACAAATACTAAAACAGTAACCATTACGGTATTTCCATGTACGGGGTTTTCGGAATTCTCGGCGGATAACATCCAGTTGGAACTCTATCCGAATCCATTTCAAAACAGCATAAAACTTGAATGCAACACCACAATGCATAGAATTACCATTTCCGACCTTTTGGGAAAAGTTGTTTTTGATAAAAGTTTAAATTCCAAAACGCTTACACTCGAAGCGGAATTCGCCGAGGGCGTTTATTTCCTTTCAGTATATGATGAAGACCATTACCTTCTTGCAAGAAAAAAGATCGTAAAATCCAACTAGACACGCATTGCATGTGCTAATTAAGAAAGACAAGGTTTTATATTTTTATACGGCGGAATCTCCTTTTGTTGAAAAGGACATTCAGATTTTTTCCCGGCAGTTTGAAGTGATTCCCTTTCATTTCAATCTTTACAAAAAAAAACAAATGGCAATCATCCTGTTCCGCCAATTCTTTTTTTTATTATGGCACATTTTATCTTCTAAATTAATTGTGTGTCAGTTTGCCGGCTTGCACGCCTGGTTACCAATTCACTTCGCCAGGTTATTTTCAAAAAAATCGCTGGTGGTGGCCGGAGGAACCGATTGTGTGTCTTTTCCTTCAATAGGCTATGGCAATTTTTCAAATCCCCGAAATGCAAAAATCACCAGGTTTTGTTTTAATAATTGCTCTCTTATTCTTCCAGTACACGAAAGCCTGGTGCTTTATGATTACACCTACCAGGACAAGGATTTTTCAAAACAAGGCATAAACTACTTCATCCCTGAACTTAAGACGCCCATTCGTGTGGTGTACAATGGTTATGACAGCAATTACTGGAAGCGGGGAGAAGTGGAAAAACAGGACCTGTCCTTTTTCACCGTTCTGGGGCACCTGAATTCACGATTTACGCTTCAATTGAAGGGCATCGATCTTTTTATTGAGGCGGCCAGAAATTTTCCTGGAGCCCGATTTACCATTTTAGGAGGGGCAGGAATACAACTTGAAGAAAAACCAAAAAACCTTCATCTGATTTCTAACGTATGGGGAACTGAGCTGGTAAAGGTGTTTGCCCTTCAGCAATTTTATGTTCAGCTTTCCATGTCGGAAGGGTTTCCCAATGCGCTTTCCGAAGCCATGTTATGCGAGTGTGTGCCTATTGTTTCCAATGTTGGAGGAATGCCCGACATAGTTGGAGATTGTGGTTTTATTCTGAAAAGAAAGGAAAAGGAAATGTTATTTGAATTGCTGAAAACCGCCCTGAAAGACGATCATCTTAAACAAAAAGCAATTTGCGCCAGGGAACGGATTTCTCAGCTCTACACGTTTGAAAACCGACAGAATGGAATTGAAAATGCGGTTAAAGAGTGCCTGGAAACGAAGAATTAAGTTTCGTCTTCGTCCTCATTAAATTGAAAGTCGCTATCTGCCTCATCTTCTCCTTCAAGTTCTGATTCCTCATCCTCTCCTTCTTCTCCTTCCAAAGCTTTCAATTCCTCTTCCTCAACACCTTCCTCATCACTAATTTCCTTAAAAATCTCTTCTTCTTTTACATCAGGATCATCAAGGAGGGAGGCCAGTGCCAGATCAGGGCTTAACTCTTCCTTGGCCATGTTGATCTGTTTGTATTGTTTTGGTGGATTGCCGTTGCTTCTAACAACAGCGGGGTAGGCGGTTTTGGAATTTTCCTCAGTAATCTTGATCATCTCAATCAAAAAAGTCCACTGCACTTCCGGATCAAAAACGTACACGAAACGTTGGTGGGGTTGTTCCACATGCTTAGCCACCTTGGTGCCCGACATGAGTTTTTTAGGCTCAACCTTTTTGCGAATCTCTTCCTCCTCAAGCGGAAGATCCTCTTTTCTGAGGGTTATTTCCTGACCTTTTCTCCAGTAATCATCGCTTACAAAAAAAGAAGCGGCGTGTTTGGCATCAAATTTAAAGGCTTGTTGAATGATGTTGTGAAGGTCCTCAAAGGAATGCGCCGCTTTAATGTCGATGTCCCTGAAGATGTCTTCATTGTCCTCCAAACATACTTTAAACCTATAGACCGACATGCTGAATTATTTTTTTGTTTTATAGATCTCAGACTTCATTAAGCCAAGTTTATTGAAAAAGTGAACGAAAGACACACCCAACACACCAAGACCATATTTCATACTTCTTCTGAAGTTGATGGAGCTGGCTTCCGGGAAATATTTGGTAGGACAGGTGACTTCGGCAATGTCAAAACCCGCGTAAAAGATCTGTGAGATCATTTGGTTATCAAACACAAAATCATCAGAGTTAGCCTGATAATTGATTTTTTCAAGCACCTCGCGCGAAAAAGCCCTGTATCCGGTATGGTATTCAGATAGTTTTTGATTGATAAGAATGTTTTGAGAAAGTGTTAGAAAACGATTGAAGATGTACTTGTACATTGGCATTCCACCCTTCAAAGCGCCTTTCCCAAGAATTCGGGAACCAAAGGCTACCGGGTAAAGGTCATTAGCGATGAGGTAGCTCAAACTTTGAATCAGTTTTGGTGTGTATTGGTAGTCAGGATGAAGCATGATAACAATATCGCCGTTTAATTTTAGCGCTGTATCGTAACATGTTTTTTGATTTCCACCGTAGCCTTTATTTTTTTCATGAGAGATCACGTGTTTGATCCCAATGCTTTTTGCAACTTCAACAGTATTGTCCTTGCTGGCATCATCTACCAAAACCACATCATCAACAATGTCAAACGGTATCTCGTCGTAGGTTTTTTTGAGGGTAAGGGAGGCATTGTAAGCCGGCAACACACAAATTATTTTCTTTCCTTGAATCATATGTGAACAAAAATAACAAAGTTTGATTAAATCCTAAATTAAAATATGGCAATTAGCCGTATTTTTAACCATTCAACCGTGA
>Ga0154020_10001631_pt1 | contig 27582 bp, 27 predicted proteins | sample Klosneuvirus_201_FD_109709 | JGI IMG/M metagenome (GOLD analysis project Ga0154020, IMG submission 109709) | Active sludge microbial communities from wastewater, Klosterneuburg, Austria - Klosneuvirus_20160825_MG | ecosystem: Engineered > WWTP > Aerobic digester > Activated sludge | place...
CACCGAGCCGCCACTACCACCAAGGGTAAAGGAAGGGCGGATCACCAGAGGAAAACCAAATTCCTGAGCTATGCTTTTTCCTTCGAGAAAGGATTTGGCAATTTTACTCGGCGCCATGTTCACACCAATTTCTTCCATCCTGATCCTGAACAAATCCCGGTCCTCGGTCACTTTTATGGCTTGTATGTCAACCCCAATCATTTTCACCTTGTACTTTTTCCAAACGCCCATGTCCTCACACTTCAATGCCAGGTTTAAAGCGGTTTGACCGCCCATGGTTGGAAGTACAGCATCAATTTTCCGTTCTTCAAGAATTTTAATGATGGATTTTACCTCCAATGGCCAGAGGTATACATGATCGGCCGTAACCTTATCTGTCATGATGGTGGCAGGATTGGAGTTAATCAAACTCACTTCGATGCCTTCTTCTCTTAAACTTTTGGCAGCCTGAGAGCCGGAGTAGTCAAACTCACATGCTTGTCCGATAACAATTGGACCTGAACCGATAATTAATACAGATTTTATAGAAGTGTCTTTAGGCATATAGGGTAATACTAGATAAAGTCAAAATAAACCGGACAAAGATACAAGCTAAGGCCAATGAGAAAAGAAAGATGTTGACGAAATATCAATAAAAAAACCCGAAATCAGTGATTTCGGGTTTTCAAAGGTCTGGTAAAACGGTGGATTACTCCGGCGAACCGTCTGAAGTAACGGCTTTTTTACCTTTAGCTTCAGCCACCACAATGTTCCGCTCGTAATGTTCTGTACCATTCAATGCGTTAATTGCGGCCTGGGCTTCGTTATCGTCCTCCATTTCAACGAAACCGTAACCTTTACTTCTGCGCGTTTCCTTATCCTTGATAATTCTTACGCTGGTTACCTTTCCGTACTGTGAAAAAAGATCACTCAGTGCCTGTTCTCTTACCTTGAAACTGATGTTACTGATAAAAATGTTCATAGTATGCTGTTTTGTGTGCAAAGTAAAGGTACACGGAAAAACCAAAAATCCAAAAATTTCAACAAATATTGTTAAAATTCATGTTACAACACAATACACTTAAAAAATGTAGGCCTGAACGCTTATTTCTACATTGGCTTCCTTAGGTAATTTTGCTGCCTGAATAGTTGCACGGGCCGGAAAATCGCCTTTAAAATAAGAAGCATACACTTCATTTACCTGAACAAAATTGTTCATGTCGTTCAAAAAAATAGTTGACTTCACAACGTTATCAAAGGTACATCCACCGGCTTTAAGTATGGCGCCTATGTAGTCCATAACCATTTTAGTTTCTTCTTTAATTGTGGTTTTCACCAATTGTTTGCTTTGCAAATCCATAGCAATGGTGCCACTGATGTACATGGTGTTTCCAACAATGATGGCTTGATTGTAGGGCCCTATTGGTGCAGGGGCATCAGGAGTGTTAATGATTTTTTTCATTCGAGCGTTTAGTTATGTGAAACAAATATAAGATTTATACAAAATAAGGGCTTATAATTTTATTCCTATCAGGCAAACATCGTCCACTTGCTCCAGGTCGCCTTTCCAATTTTCAAATTCATCCGAAAGCAGCTGTTTTTGTTGATTCGAAGGTAAGTGCGCTGCCTTTAAAAGTAAATCTTCAAGTTGCCTGTATTTGAACTTTTTACCATTTGGTCCTCCAAATTGGTCTACATAACCATCTGTAAACAAGTAGAGATTATCCTCCTCCTGCAAATTGAAACTGAATTGTGAAAAGCTTTGCGTTTTTTCTCCCTTGCCAACAGGCATTTTATCCCTTCCTAGTTCAATTACCTTGTTATTTCTCACTAGCACAGGCACATTATTTGCGGCAGCATAGTTTATTATTCCAGCTTTTTCTTTATTCGGCTTTAGATCAATACAAATCAAGATGGCGTCCATTCCATCCTGTTGACCATCGATGCCAATACTTGCTATCAGGCGTTGCCTTACAAAATTTAAAACTTCATGGGGTTGAGAAATATCTTGTTCCTTAATGGCTTCATTTAAAAATCCAATGTTCAGCAAACTCATAAATGCTCCGGGAACTCCATGTCCGGTGCTATCGCACACAGCTAGATAAAACGTATTGTCGTGTTCAGCGGCCCAGTAAAAATCACCGCTCACAATATCTTTTGGGTTATACAATACAAAATGCTGTGGCAAATGTTTTTCTAACAAGTCTTTGTTCGCCAATAAGGCATACTGTATTCGCCTGGCATAATTGATGCTGTCTATCGTTTCCTTCTGATGTGATTCAATGATAGCTTTTTGTGCTTCTGTTTCCCTGTTTTTTTCCTCAATGATTTGTTTCTGTTTGTTGGTTAACCTGAAACGCTGGTATAAAAAAAACGAAAACACCAACACAATTACTAAAACTGCAATTACTGCGTAGGTGATAAACAGTTGACGTTTTTTCTCTTCGTTTGAAACAAGCTGTTGAGCTTCTGCTTTGGCTTTAAGCTCATTTTCTTTTTTATCTACCTCGAAGTTTGTTTTAATATCACTTAACTGCCGGCTGTTTTCAACATTAAAAATACTGTCCGTTAACTCCTTAAATTTAAGGTGGTTTTCATAAGCCATTTTATAATTACCGGTGTTGGCATAAACCCGCGACAAACCTTCGTAGCTCAATCTAAGGTTATCCAAGTCATCGGTTTCAGTACTAAGTTGTTTTGCTTTGTTAAAGTTGATTGCAGCCAGCTGATAATTGCCGGTTGTATTATATAAAGTGCCGATATTCAATAAACAGGTACTCATCTCCTTCTTGTTGCTAAGCCTTTCATTAATTTCTAAGGCTTTGTTGTAATACTCCAGAGCCACGGCATAGTTCATCTGGTCAAAGTAAATGATGCCAAGGCAAGTGAGGCAGAAACTTATGTCCTGTTCACTTTCCTCTTCCTGGTATATCTTTAAGGCTTGAAGGTAATTGTTGAGTGCCTTTTCCCTTTTTAACTGTTTGTCATAAATGGCCCCTGAATTAAGCAAACTGTTGGCAACGCCTATTTTAATACCAAGTGAGTCATATATCTTTAGTGCTTTAAAATAATACTCAAGCGCTTTATCATATTTAGATTGTTTGTCGTAAACCAGGCCAATATTATTATAGCCAAGTGCAATTCCGCGGGTATTACCCAGCTCTTCTTCAATTTTAAGCGATTTAAAGTAGTAGTCTAAGGTTTGGGGATAATTGGATTTCTTGAAATACACTAAGCCAATAAAAGCATAACATTTGCTCATCCTGATCTTGTTACCCTGAACCTGATATAGTTTCAATGCTTTTTGAAAGAACTCAAGTGACTGGCTGGTGTTGTCTTCAAAATAATGAACATACCCCAGGAAACTAAATGCATTTGCCTCGTACTTGTACTGTTTGGTTTGTTGAGCGAGAGCCAATTGTTTTTCTGCGTAAAGAATTGCAGTATCAGCGTTACGTTCAAGATAACTCCTTACAATCGACTCAATGGCATTTAACCGGTTTGTATCCAGCTGTTTCTCGTCATTGTATATGCCCCAAAGAGAATCGGTTTTGCTTTTTTGAGCAATCAAATTAAAACCCTGCAGCGTCAAAATGCTTAGCGCGATAAATCGAAACAAGTTTGGCATTTGTCTATGGTTTTATCCCGGCATTTTGTATCGGTTAATCCTGATTTTTCTTTTTCACCATGGTGAGTATGGTAGCTATAGCCACAGTTTCTCCGGTTTCATCGTACACGTCCACCAGCCATTTTACAATTCCTTTCGCCACATCTTCAGCATTTTTTTTCTCCTGATCAATCTTCTCTTTGCAGGTAAACCTCACGCCAATGGTGCTGCCCATGTATACCGGTTTGGTAAAGCGGCATTCGTCAATACCGTAATTCAATAATACCGGACCTTTTTTTGCATTCACAAACAGTCCCGCTGCTTTACTCAAAATATAATACCCATGAGCTACACGGCCTGTAAAAATGGTTCCCTCCAAAGCGGTCACATCAGTGTGCGCATAAAAATGGTCCCCACTCACATTTGCAAAATTCACCACATCAGCTTCCGTTACTGTGTGTTTAGCTGTAATGAGTGTTTCGCCAATTTCAAGGTCTTCAAAATGCTGACGGAATGGGTGAATGTCCTTTTCAATGTATGAAGCACCTTGTTGGTATTGATTTAAAATGGCTGTTATCGTGTTTGGAGAGCCTTGTAAGGCTGTTCTTTGAAGATAATGGAACACACCGCGTTTTCCGCCCATTTCTTCGCCACCACCGGCTCTTCCTGGCCCGCCGTGAACAAGCATGGGCATTGGGCTGCCGTGACCGGTACTTTCTTTTGCACATTCGGCATTCAACACAAGAATTCGTCCGTGCATACAAGCCGCACCCAGAGTATACATACGCGCCAAACGGTTATCAGCAGTAACGATGCTGCTCACCAAAGAGCCTTTACCCATTTTGCTCAACTCAATGGCGTCTTCAATTTTTTTGTAAGGCAAAATGGTGCTTACCGGACCAAAAGCTTCTACCTCATGACAAGCTTTATTTAAAAACGGGGATTCGTTTAAAAACACAAGTGCCGGCATAAATGACCCTTTGTTTTTATCAGCGCCTTTCACATCAAAGTTTTTAAGGTCTCCAATAATAAGGGTTTGTTGTTTGGAGAGCAGTTCTACTTTTTCAAGCACCTCCTTTAATTGTGTTTGTCCGGCGAGGGCACCCATACGAACACCTTCCTGATTAGGGTCGCCAATGGTAGTTTGTTGCAAACGTTTTCCTAAGGCAATCTGAACGTCTTCAACAAGTTTTTCCGGAACCAATATCCTTCGTACAGCGGTGCATTTCTGTCCTGCTTTTGTGGTCATTTCCCTAACCACTTCTTTTATAAAAATATCAAATTCAGGCATGGCAGGAACCACATCTGTTCCCAAAACTATACAATTCAGTGAATCGGCTTCCATGTTGAACGGAACGGATTCTTCAAGAAGGCGTGGATGGGCCTTGAGCATTTTTCCTGTTGAGGCTGAACCTGTAAAGGTCACAACGTCCTGGCTATTTACATGGTCAAGTATACCGTTTGCACTTCCGCAAATGAGCTGGAGCGCCCCGGCAGGTAATATGTTGCTGGCAATAATTTCTTTTACAACAGCTTCTGTTAAAAAAGAGGTTACCGTAGCCGGTTTCACGATGGCGGGAACTCCGGCCAGCCAGTTCACAGCCACTTTTTCAAGCATGCCCCAAACAGGAAAATTAAAGGCATTGATGTGTATGGCCACACCTTCTTTAGGAACACAAATGTGGTGGCCAATGAAGGTATTGTTTTTCGAAAGTCGGGCCACGTCTCCATCGTAACAATACGTTTCATCAGGAAACTGACGGCGCAGTGAGGCATAGGTAAATAAATTTCCAATACCTCCTTCAATGTCTACCCAACTGTCGGCTCGTGTGGCGCCGGTGGCCCAGCTAATGGCGTAAAATTGTTCTTTTTTTCCAAGTAAGTGCATGGCCAAAGCTTTGAGCATGCGTCCTCTTTCGTGAAACGTTAATTTCCTGAGGTTTGGCCCACCGGTGTTACGGGCGAAGTTGCACATTTTTGAAAAGTCAAGCCCTTTGCTGCTGGCATTCGCAACAGGTTCGCCCGTAATGGCATTGTATAATTCCTGGCCTCTTTCGGCACCTTTTATCCACTCGCCACAGGCGTAATTTTGTAAAGAATTCATGTGTAATTGCTAAGGAAATTTAAATTAATGAAAGTAAAGGAAAGAAATAAAATTAGATTTAGGAATACAAAGGCAGGCCTATTCCATCAATCTGTGAATTTGTAACCAACACCCCGTATTGAGTGGAAGTGCTGTGGCTCCTTTGGGTTGGGTTCAAAGTATTTTCTGAAATTTAAAACATAATTATCAATGGTGCGCGAAGAGGCGTTCTCATCAGCGGCCCAAAGTTTTTCTATAATCTCGTCGCGTGAAATTACTTTGTTAGCTTGCCGTGTCAACAGTTCAAGTAAACCCATTTCGCGTTTCGACAAGTTGATCTTTTCTTTGTTATGTGTAATAATCTCAAAAGTGGAGAAGTTGATCGCTCCATTCCTGAAGGTATATACATCGTCTCCAACCTTGTTCGCGCGCTTCAATAGATTCCGTATTCTTAACAACACCTCTTCCAAATCAAAGGGTTTGGTGATGTAATCATCGGCTCCAAGTTTTAACCCTTCAATCTTATCATAGGATTGATTTTTTGCCGTTAAAAAAATGACAGGCAGCTCCGGCCGCGTTTTTTTGATCTGTTTACACAACTCAAAACCTGAAGCATCCGGCAGCATCACATCCAGCATCACAAGATCAATAGAAGCCATTGCGCGTTCAAAAACAGACCTTGCTTCTTTTCCGCTTCGGGCCACAAGGGTTTGGTAGCCTTCAGCCTTAAAGTTTAGGGCAATCGTGTTGGCCAAATTAGCTTCGTCCTCAACAATAAGAATGGTGTTGCTCATACGAAAGGCAAAAGTAAGCTATTGCCTTCATTTGTATTAATACAATTTCTGATAGGTTTGCCACCAGCGGTCGGGAATTTCATTTTTGGCCGCTAGTTCATAATCTTTATAACTGCAAGGAATAAGGGTGTGCCGCTCAAACTTCAGGTCTTTATTAGGCGGGTAGGGGATCTCCATCCACCAGCGGTCGCTTTTTTTGCTCTTGTAAAAATTAATCTGGTATTTTTCATCCTGCAACACCACATGAAAACGCAGATATTCTGTGCTTGAGCGGTTAGGGAAGTCGTTTTTTCGCTGGTAAAATCCTTCCATAAAACACCAGATCATTTGAGCCGCAAGCAAACTGGTTTTTGAATTGATGTCGTGTTCCGGATTGATCTCGTATAGCCCGATTGAGGATAATTTATCCGACATGCCTGCGTAGCGCATCATCTGACAAGCTTCTTCTGCGTAAAACCCGTTCGGCGACGGCCAGGGCAGGGCAGGGGCTTCGCTGTGTTTTAAGGCACCCATGTCAAAACTGATCATGTCGGCCTGGCGCAGTATGGGTTCTGCTTCTTCAACATGGTTACGCACTTGACCCAAACGGTACACATCAAAATACAGTTTGGTCATCATGTCCAAACTAACAGGATCTACCAAATACGTTTGATACCCAATGTTGCTGTAATTAAAAAGGTAATTGGGTTGGTGTAAAATGATCTTGCCCAGGTAATTCTTATGGGTCATCTCTTCATTGGGTGTGCCCAGGTCGAACACGTTGTCGATGGAAACAATATTTATGGTTTGTTCAAGGTTTTTATACCCCAGAAACTGGGCGTAACTCAGATCCTGTGATCCGCCTATGATAAACGGCACAATGTTTTTGCGAACCAAATAGTCGACCACCGCGCTAAGGGCATAATAGGTGTCGTTCACCGAATGTCCTGCTTCAATGTTACCAAGATCGGCCAGACGTGGGACAAAACTTCCTGTGAAAAGCGGATACAATGCGGCTCTAACAGCGTCGGGCGCCAGCTGACAAGCCTCATTCCCCGGAGCCTGACGCCCTTCCTTAACACCAACAATGGCAATGTCTATTCCCTCCAGATCAGGAAAACCGTTGTCGATACTGTGCATTCGGCAGGCATTTACAAGTTGATTTTCGTTGTTTGATGCCACGCTTGAAATTAGATTACTATCAAGTGCCTTAAAAAACTCTGAAATTTCACTCATGGGGAAGGGTATATTAAAGATAAATGTAAATCATGTTTTAAGGCCTCAAGCCCCTCATTCAGCAATTCTATTAACAGTCCTGTCTTAGAAACCTTCGGCTCACAGGAACCTAAAATCAGGCATAGGGGAAGAATATGGCATTTTAAACGATTAAGTTTGTGAAACATCAGGGTTTCGTTTTAATTTAGACGCATCAATCAGATCCTGATATATTCAACTAAACATAGCAATCGTCTGTATTACATCATCAGAACGCTTTTATACGATGCACTTGGTCTTGACTTTAAAATCACACAAGAAGGTGAAGAGTTTGTTGCTTACGAAGGCCCTAAGATTAACTATACAGCAATAGAGGCCATGGGTGGGCTGCAGATAAAACCACACACCATCCTGTATGATCATGGCATCAGGGATTACCATCTGGAAGTGTTTCAGCACGATACCATGGGCAGGATCTTTTTCAAAAACAACGATTCTTCCATTCCCTTCGATCTGTTCGGAGCTTCGTTTTGGCTTATTTCCCGATACGAGGAATATCTTCCCTTTAAGGCCGATAAACACGGGAGATTCCAATACAGTTCAAGTTTGGCCTATCAATACGACTTTTTGAATACACCTTTGGTGAACTTGTGGCTTTTTAAGTTGAGGGACATATTACAAGAACAATTCCCACAAATCACATTCAAACAAAGAAAATACAATTACATTTCCACCATTGATGTGGACAACGCATACAAATACAAGTTCAAAGGTTTTGTAAGAACATTAGCAGGGATATTAGGTGATGGCAGTCTGAAAAAAATTAAAAACCGGTTTAAGATTATTCTTAATAAAGCCAGGGACCCCTTTGATTCTTACGATTTTCTGATTAAAGCGCACAATGAACAAAAAATTAGCGCACTGTTCTTTTTTCTTGTAGGCGATTACGGACCCAATGACAAAAACCATTCGGCTTCTGATTTAAGATTTCAATCGCTTATTAAACACGTGGCCGACTACTCAAGTGTGGGGCTTCACCCTTCATACGGTTCCAATTCCTCGCTTCGTCAATTAAAAGTTGAACTCAGCCGTATTTCCACCATCACGCACCGCATCATCAACAGCAGCCGCCAGCATTTTTCGGTGCTTAAATTTCCAAAAACCTATCTCGACCTATTACAAGCCGGTGTTGAGTACGATTATTCCATGGGTTACACCAATAAAAACGGGTTCAGAGCCTCCTATTGTTATCCCTACAAATGGTATATGCTGGAAACAGAATCGGTGAGCCCGCTTGAACTCCATCCATTTTGTATTAGTGAGAATACGCTTCTGCATGAAGCCGAGGAATTAAAAATCGAATTAAAAGAAACAGCACTGCCCTACATACAGGCTGTGAAAAAATATGGGGGTGAATTGGTATCCATTTTCCACAACGACAGTTTTAATGCAAGAATGAAAAAGTTCTATCTTGAGTTTTTGGATATTGTCAAGTAAGGCACTCATCATGCACCCGGCAATTCATTAAAGACAGACTGCACTACCGCTGTAATACTGCTGAGTATCATTTGAACCCCAACTCCTGTAACAATAAACCCCATAACTTTTGAAAGGGAATCCAATCCCGATTTACCGGTGTATTTCATTAAACCTGGTGCAAACTTAAACATAATGTAAATGACCAGAGCCACCAGTAGTATGGCCATTACCGCTGAAACGTCCTGCCAGTGAGCGCTTAAAGGTTCAGTTTGACGGTTAGAATATAAGGTGATTAAAAACGACATGGCTCCGGGTCCTGCCAATAACGGCATAGCCAGAGGAGAAAATGAAATATCATCCTTGTGTTCACTTTCTTCCTTAAGCGCTTCTCCTTTAAATTCCTGCTTGTGTTTCAAATGCAAGAGTTGCCAACCCGAGCGAAATATAATAAGACCACCAGCCACCCGGAGGGCTTGAATACTGATGCCAAAAAAATACAGCAGATACACACCTGAAAAATAGGCCAATACACAAATAAATACAATATATATACAGGTTCTTTTAAGCGTTCTTAATTTGTTTTCATTGGAATACCCTGAGGTGAGACTAATGTAAACAGGAAGGATACTGATAGGGTTAATAAGTGAAAACAGGCCAATAACAATTGAGAAAAATACGATGGGATCGAACATGCCCAAAAGTACTGCGCACAGAATCAACCGTGTTGAGTAGAACTTTATCTTAAGGTTAATAAATCCACGTCTCAAATTCTGCTATTTTTGCTCCAACACTTTCGCCATGGCATTAAACTTAAAAACATTTTTCACCCGCAGCATGAGCGCCGTGGTTTTTGTGATCATATTACTTGGCAGTTTGTTTTTTTCGTACACCACCTTTAGTATATTTTTTCTTGTAGTGGCCTTAATAGGAGTGAAAGAGTTTATGCAACTTGCCGAAAAACTTGGGGCTCAACCATACAAATCGACTGTTTACCTGGTTTCAGTTCTGTTGTATTTGGCCTGGGTGAATTGGTGGACGCTTTCGAAGGAGACATTTGGGCTCAGTTTCTTTTTTTTTCCACCATCAATCCTATTTATTCTTCTGCCATTTGTTTTTCTTAGCCTGACACTTTTCATCAAATCAGAGCAACCCATCACCAATGCGCTATTCAGCATGGCCGCCATTGTTTATGCTGTTGTACCCATGTGTTTATTACACTCTTTGGTGTTTTTCACCGGTGAAGCGCAAACCATACACAGTACGTATAACCCATGGATTTTATTTGGTATTATTTTATTGATATGGAGCAATGATACTTTTGCCTACCTCGGCGGAAGTTTTTTCGGAAAGCGAAAATTAATTGAACGTGTTTCTCCTGGAAAAACCATTGAAGGCACAGCTTTTGGGATAGTCCTTACCTTCGCCCTGAGTGCCCTGTTGCCCTCGCTGCTTCCAAATACACCTCCAATTCACTGGATGATTCTTGGGATACTTGTACCTGTACTAGCCACCATTGGCGACCTGATTGAAAGCTTGTTAAAACGAAGCGCCGGTATTAAGGACAGCGGAACTATTTTACCCGGCCATGGCGGCGTACTCGATCGTTTTGATAGCCTGATTCTGGTAAGTCCGGTTTTAGTAGTTGTGTTCCACTTTTCACAACTCTAGAAAGTGAATTCTGTTGATTGGGATCACAACGCCCTGTTTTAAAATAACACGTTTATCGGTAACCCCCCATACTGTGGTTTCAACGTATTTTTGGGAATTGGTGTCCTCAAAAAAAATCTTGATCTTAATTTGCTCCATATTCCCAAGCGACAGGGCTCTCTCCAAATCGCTCTGTCTTTTTTGAATGTCCACCTCAGAGTTCAACACCTCCTGGTTGGGGAAATTTAGTCCCTCAATGTTTTCTTTTTCAATTTTCTCAAAACTGGAAGCAACCATACATGTAGATTAATGATGCACTACCAAATTTAGTATAATTCAATTAATTATCAAACTGAGGCACTTGAGATTTCGATTTGTTCCTTTAAAATCTTGTGTAATTCCATAGCCCTGTGGGTGCCAATCCGATATACAAATCCTTCACGATCCGAAATTTCAATAAATTCCTCGCCACTGGTATAAAACCGAATTATGCCCAGATTATGCAAATTGTACACTGCCCTCCTCAGGGTGTTTTTTTTGTAGCGGCTTTTCCTTAGACTTTTGATTCCCCGGAATTCAATTTTCACTCTCCTGGAAGTCCAAAACCCATCAATCACCATATAGTCCCTAAACACTTTGGTGTGTGTGTGCAGCACAAAGGTGAGTAAACTACTAAGGAGTAATAAACTGATTCCCAGTATAAAAAACAGTAGTCCTGAATTGTCAATGGCTTTGATGGGGTAGGAGCCCAGTTTAATAAACGAGACCTGTACCGGGTTAGGGTTTTCACTCCAGTAATAGGCCGAAAAACAAAAAATAGCCAAAAGTGTACGAATGGCTATACTCAGGCGGTTGTGACCCAGGTACTGTTTTTCTTCAAAAAGTATCTCAGTTCCGTTTTTCACTCACAAGTTTCAACAGATTGGTTTCTTCTCCACTAATTTTATAGCGCTCGTCGCTCCTGTGGCCAATAACCCAAATGATTTCACCGTTACCGTTTTGCAAAACCAAAATGGATTCTTTTTCGAAGACATTCATTTTCTCACTTTTCAGATAATCACTCAGTAGCTTAAATCCTTTCATTCCAAAAGGTTTGAACTTATCTCCCCGTTTTGGACTTCGAATAACCATTGGGTAAACAATTTTGTTCAGATTAATAAATAACTCGTTGGCCGGTACCCTGCTGTATTTTTTAACCCTTTGCACATGGATTGCAGCTTTCGGTAGAAATTCTCCAAGATCGTGAATTTCGATATGTGTTGATTCTTCTGAGCTTAATGGGCGGATGAGCAAAGCAGCCCGGTCAATCGTGAGCTGATGGGTTTTACTAAAAATATTTTTTCCCACCAACCCTTTCTTCTCCAGATTTTGAAGTACATCCGTTTCCTGGGCGTCGTTGAATCCATAAGGACTTAGCAAGGCGTGTAACAAACTGTGTTTTGCCGGAGAGTCCAATAATGACATTCGGTCGATTCTTAGCATTTCTCCGCTTTTATGGCACAATTCCTGCTTTTTTAATTCAAGGTAGTCGTGCAGTAATTTTCCTTCTTCACTAAACCTCTGCACATTGGCCATCAACGTTTTTTCAATGGATGGATTGAGTTTTTTAAGCAATGGAATTACTTTTAAACGAATAAAATTTCTGTCGTACTTGGCTTCACTATTTGATTTATCCCTGCGGTAGCTGAATTTTTCGGCTTTAGCGAATTTTTGAAGTTCTTCTTTATTAAAACACAGCAGGGGCCGAATGATCCTTCCATTTTTTTCAGGAATGCCTTTCATTCCTTTTATACCGGTTCCTCTAACCAAATTAAGCAACATGGTCTCTATACTGTCGTTGGCATGATGCGCGGTTAACAGAAAATCGAATCCCTTGGTCTTTAACAACTCATTAAACCATTCATACCTGAGGTTTCTGGCTGCCATTTGTGTACTGAGTTTATGTTTTAACGCATAGGGTTTCAAATCGAATTGAATGGTATAAAAAGGCACGTGAAGGGATTCCGCAAGCGCCTTGCAAAACCGTTCATCGGCATGGCTGTCCTTACCCCTTAATTGAAAATTACAATGTGCAATAGCAAAATCAAAATCGCCCTGTTTAAGGAGGTGAGCCAATACTACAGAGTCAACGCCCCCACTTAAGGCAAGCAATAAACGCTGCTTCGACGTAAATAAATTATTCTGATGAACGTGATGAATAAAACGACTCAGCATACAACAAAGTTAAACCGAATTAAACAATACCGAAATACTTCTGCATAAGCGGTTTTGGAATATGAAATTCATCAGTTTTTTAAAGGAATCCCGAAAGCTTGCTAAATTTGCCACATGAGTAAAAAAGCCACTATTGTTGGAGCCGGTTTGGTAGGCTCCCTGTTATCCATTTTGCTGTCGAAAAGAGGGTATAAAGTAAACATGTACGAAAGAAGGTCGGACATGCGCAAAGAGATCATGAGCGCAGGAAAATCCATTAACCTGGCCCTAAGCGACAGAGGCTGGAGAGGGCTCCAGAAAGCCGGTATTGCAGAGGATATCAAAAAAATTGCCATTCCCATGTACGGCAGGCACATCCATAATAAAGACGGTTCTACTCTTTTTCAACCCTATGGGCGTGATGACCAGGCCATCTATTCGGTATCAAGAGCCGACATCAATAAAAAACTCATGGATCTGGCCGAAAATCAAAATGGGGTGAACATACAGTTTAACATGCGTTGTCTGCACGTTGACCGACCGAACATGAAAAGCAGTTTTGAGAACAGCGAGAACGGTAAAATTGTGTACGATGAGGCCGATCTTCTGTTTGCCGCCGATGGTGCCTTCTCGGCCTCACGCCTGGCCATGCAGTTGCAGAACGACCGTTTTGAATACAACCAGCATTACATTGATTGCGGTTACAAGGAGTTAATCATTCCTCCAGGAGAAGGAGGCAGCTTTAAACTTGAAAAAAACGCCTTACACATTTGGCCGAGAGGAAGTTTTATGATGATTGCTCTGCCAAATCCTGACGGAAACTTTACCTGCACTTTGTTTTTACCCTTTGAAGGAGAAAAGTCCTTCCGGAAACTTCAAACCAAGGAAGAAGTGAAATCTTTCTTTGCAGCGGAGTTCCCCGATGCAGTGCCACTTATGCCCACACTAATAGAGGATTTTTTCAGAAACCCAACCTCCTCACTGGTAACCGTAAAATGTTTCCCATGGACCTTCGACAATAAACTTGCCCTGATTGGGGATGCCGCCCATGCCATTGTGCCTTTTTACGGCCAGGGCATGAATTGTGGTTTTGAAGATTGTGTGGTGCTCGATGAACTGATTGAGAAACACAAGGAAAATTGGAACCACATTTTCCCTGAGTACCAAAATTTACGAAAACCAGATGGGGATGCTATTGCCGATCTGGCTATTGCCAATTTTGTGGAAATGCGCGACAAAACAGCCGACCCAAAATTTATTCTGCAGAAGAAAATTGAAGCCAGGTTTTCGGCTAAATTCCCCGACAAATGGATCCCACTCTACACCATGGTTACTTATAGTCCACACATTCGTTACAGTACTGCCATGAAAGAAGGTGCCAGACAACAACTCATTATGGATAAAATTATGAGTTTACCGGAAATAGAATCCAAGTGGGATTCAGAAGAAATTGAGTCCAAAATTCTAAGCATGCTCTGATGACCATTGTATTTGACTACGATTTTATTATTGCTAACTCTGTAAAGTTACTGGTTTCAACTTTGCTCGGTGCCCTTATTGGCGCTGAACGGGAGTACAAGGGGAGAAACATAGGATTTCGCACCATTATTCTTATCACACTCGGATCGACCCTGTTCACTATACTTTCTACCATAGCCGGCGACAGTGATCCTGCCAGGATAGCCGCTAATATTGTTACCGGAGTTGGTTTTTTGGGAGCCGGTGCCATATTCAGGGAAGGGGCCAACGTAAAAGGAATGACCACTGCATCGCTGATATGGATAAGCGCTGCCATAGGTATGGCATGCGGATTCGGGCAATACGAATTTGCACTTTTGGTTACTGGTACAGTATTATTTGTTTTACTTGGATTTGCAAGTGTTCAGAAAACCATCGACCGCTACAGTCAGGAAAGGGTATATAAGATCAGCATTTCTAAAAATTCAGACCTGCAAACCGAAGTGGAGGAGAAAATAAAAAGCCTTAAGCTGAAGGGCCATGCCATTAAATTCAACAAACTTGAGGATAAAATGCAAATTGAATACGAAGTAAGGGGGTCAGAGGCAGCTCATAAACAACTTATTGTGTATTTATCCAATGAACAATTTATACAGCATTTTGAAGTCTAAGTTATATTTATCTGATTATCAGTAATATAATTTTGTTTTTTTCTGTAACTTAGACCCTTCTTCTTCGTCTTAAGTACACGTGAATCTTCAGGACTATAACGCTTGTGTCGACAATCATTCGGATGCCGTGTACCGTTTTGTTTTAAAACAGATCAGGGACAAAGAGGCGGCCAGAGACATTGTGCAGGATACCTTTGAAAAAATGTGGCGCAAACTCGACTCCATTGAGGCCGCCAAAGCCAAAACCTATCTTTTTACTGCAGCTTACCACACCCTGGTGGACTATACCCGAAAAAATTCACGTTATACACGTCTTGAACACAACGAATACAACAGTCCCTCACATAACAAGCAGTATTCCGATTTAAAACAAATCCTTGATCAGGGACTTGAACAATTGCCGGAAATTCAAAAAACTGTGTTGTTGCTGCGTGACTACGAAGGATACGATTACGCTGAAATCGGGAAGATCACTTCGCTCAACGAAAGCCAGGTAAAAGTTTACATTTTCAGAGCAAGAACCTTTTTAAAGAACTACATAGGAAGGGTGGAGGCCGTGCTGTGATGAACAGAATTAACACAGATAATTATGAAGCCTTTGTGCTCGATTACCTCGAAGGGCGATTAAATCAGGAACAAAGTGAGGCCTTAAAACAGTTTGTTCTTCTGCATCCGGAGTTAAATCTCGATCTGGACGCCGACTTACCCGCAATTAAAAACGATGCCGTTGTTTTCTCTGGAAAATCGAACATCAAACGCGATTATACACCTGCAGAGGAAAACATCCTCAACTACCTTGAAAACACGATGGATCCGGCAGAAAAGGTAAAGTTTGAACACAAGTTGGAACTAGACCCTCTGTTGAGTTCAGAGTTGAACGCCTTCCGTAAAACGAAGTTATGGGGCGAATCAGAACTCCGCTTCGAACTCAAAGACAAACTCAGTAAGACTGAAGATGATTTCTATCTTAACAACAAGTCGATACAGTATTTAGAAGGAGAGTTTAATCATGAGGAGGCTTTGGCCTTTGAAAAGGAACTCGCCTTTAACTCAGGCTTAAATGCCGAATTTGCACTTTACCGTAAAATCAAATTAGAGGCGGATGTTACTATCGAGTTTGAAAACAAAACAGTTCTAAAGAAGGAAACACTTATTTTGCCACTCTTCAGGGCCCGCGTGGTGTATTCTGCCGCTGCGGCTTTAGCCCTTGTTGTTGTTTTAAGTGTTGTGATGAACCGTTTTTTAAACACACCGGAGCTTCAAAAACACAAACCATCTTTGTCCGCTGTTTCATCCGGCAGAACTGCGCCAAACGCTTCTGAGGTAAAACAAAATCAATCAACCAATGCAAACAAAACTCCAGGTGTTGAAAAGCAGGTGGTTCTCCCAAAACAGAATAAGCTAAACACCTTACTGGCACTTTCATCAGAAACGCTAACTAATAGCCCTCTGGCGCTAAACGAATTTCCAGTGGACACCTTATCCCAACAAAACAATAACAGCGTGGCCGGCCATTCCCTTGCACCTGAAAACCAGGACAAACCTGTACCACCTGCCGAAAAAGAGAGTCTTGAGAAATTGGAATACGCCTATATGATTCCGTTTGAAGAGGAGGAGGAAGAGGAAACATCAAGCGAGAACGGAAAAAAAATTACTAAGGGTTTCTGGAGCTTTGCTACACGCTTAGCCAAAAAGGCAAATCAAATAGGAATTAAGTCCATTAATGGAAGTGAGGATGGTAATAACAACTACCTGCTTTCTTTTAATGCCATGACCATAGAAAAAAAATAATTCCTCTGTAACTTTTCAATCTCCGGCTCGTCTTACTCCCAAAATCAGATTACTAATACTTTAAAACCACCATTTATGCACATCAAGTCATTGCTCATTACCGCAGTTTGTTTTGTATTCTCAAGCTTTAGCCTTCAGGCTCAACACCATGAATCCCGCCAAGTTCAGGAGTTTAACGCCATTGAAACCTTGGGCTCTGTTTCTGTTTACTTTACACAATCCGACACGTCTTCACTTACCGTATATGCCTCGGAAAACGAAATATCAAATGTTGAAACCAGCTTTAAGGATGGTAAATTGATTATTTCCAACAAAGGTAAATTTACCGAGCCGGTAAAAGTATATGTTAAAAATAACACACTAAACAGTGTTGACTGTGGGGGTGCCAGTACATTTAAAACACTCAACACACTTAAGTCTGATTCTCTGAACCTTAGCGCAAGCGGATCAGCTAACATAAAACTCTCAGCTGAGTCACGCGCCATTAACAGCATTCAAAGTGGCGCCAGTCACATTAAACTTTCCGGAAGCAGCAAACGACTGAATTCTGAACTTTCGGGTGCAACTTCGCTTTCAGCCTATGAACTAATTGCGGAGGATGTAAAAGTATCCACAACCGGGGCTTCCGGTGCAAAAGTATACTCCAACGCAAAAGTGGTTGCCATTGCGGGAGGAGCCAGTTCCATCAAAATAAAAGGCGATGTAAAGGATGTGAGTGCTGAAGCCAGTCCTTCCTCAAGCATTACCCGTATAATTGACAAAGACGACAAAAGCCAGGGTGCCGATGGCGATTCAACCGTATACAATTGGAACAAAAAGAAGATCATTATTATTGATAAGGACAAAGAATCCAATGCCAACACACACATTGAATACAACGAGGACTATTTCAACGCTTACCGGCACTGGACAGGCTTTTCATTCGGCGTAAACGGTTTTTTAGATAAAAATTTTAGTACCGAGTTTGACGCCCCAAACGATTACATGAACCTGAATTATGCCAAGAGTTTCAATTACCAGTTCAATTTATTTGAAAGTCACATTAAATTGGTAAAACACAAACTGGTTCTGGTAACGGGTTTTGGATTCGATTACCATTCCTATGAACTTGAGAACAAGGTCCGCCTGAATGCCGACGCAGATTACACAAATGCTATTGTTGACAGTTCCGGATTTTACACATACAAAAAAAACCGCTTAAGAAACACCTACATTCAGGTGCCACTTTTACTTGAATTCAATGGAAGCAACAAAACCGCGAAGTGTTTTCATATAGCAGCCGGGGTAATTGGACAGTACCAGATCCTGTCCCGCACACGTCAGCTTTTGGAAAATGAAGCCTATGAGTACGACATTCAAAGAAAAGACCCTTACAACAGTAATCCTTTTATGCTAAAAGCACATGTTAACCTGGGCTACCACCGCTGGACCTTTTACGGTGAATACAGCCTAACCCCGTTTTTTCAGAAAAACAAAGGGCCGGAATTGTTTCCTTTTGCAGTTGGCCTGCGCCTTGTGCCTTTCAGTTGATCTGTTTGTATTAAAAAAAGGGGGGCTCAGGCCCCTTTTTTTGTAAGGTTTATTGCAGGGATAAGAAATATTAACTATATATTTGTAAGAGATGAAAGAAGTGTTTCTTGTTCATATTCAGCTTCCTGATGTATTTTCATTTGAATTTTATGAGCTTATCCCCCGTCAAAGGGAAGTGATTAATAACCTTATGGAGCGCAGGATAATTTTAAATTATTCTCTTGACATGGAACGCAAAAATGTGTGGGCGGTGTTTGAAGTTAAGGATGAAACTGAGCTTTTAACCGAATTGAACACTTTCCCCATCATCGATGACGTGAAATTTGAGATTCATGAACTTGCCTTTCATAATGCGGCACCTGTTGATTTGCCGGACGTTATCCTGAACTAATTTCCTCCAGGCAATCCAAAATTGCCCAAAACCTTTCGGATCTCTTTACTAAATAGGGTATAAATGAGTACCGTAAATACCACTAACTCTAAAGCATAAAACCAGGCGTTGTAATCTGGCTGAATGAGGTATTGAATGCTGTTGATGAGTAAAAACGCGAATGGCAAAACAAGTATCTTATATACGTTATACACATAATGAAACACCTTTGATGCTAACCATATGCATAAGATGACTTGTGTGATTTTTGTGATCAAACCGGCTAAAATGGCTCCGTTTAAACCAAAGTAATAGGAAGCCGGCCAGGTTAGCAGAATTTGAATTAGTGCCGAAATTCCAAAAACCCTGAGCAGAACCAACACATTTCCGGTATAAAGTATTCCTGCGAGGTAAAAGCTAAGTATACTCCTTAGGGCGTAACCTGTGGCCAAAATGCCAATGTAAGTTTCGCCTTGAAAAAACACGGGGTTGTTTACAAACAGACGGTAAACCCAGGGTATGGCGATACAAAACACAATAAGTTGCAATATATTGATGGCAGTAAGCACATTAAAATACCGGTTACTCTCAGGTGTTGTTCCTTTCTTTTCCTGATTCGCCCAAAGTTCATAAACCTTGGGGTAAATCACAGCTGATAAACTGTTTTGAATAAACTCCACCCCATAAAAGCATTTTAATAACAAATCATACGCATTCAGTTCTGTATTAGGTATGTATGCCTGAAGTATATAGCGGTCAACCTGCATCAATACCCAGCCGGAAATCACATAAAATACATAGGGAATACAGAACTTAAAAAGATCTTTAAGGAATTCCCTATCGAACACCCAAATGCTGTTTTGTCTAAACACACTCAGGCCAATCAGAAAAATGATAAAACCGGAGATCAATCGTCCATACATGGGACCAAGTATGGAGTCAGGGAACAAATACAATCCTCCAACAGAAATCAGCACGGTAACAAAAAAGTTAATTAGATTACTAACTAAAAACGTTCCCGGCTTTTTCAGATAGATTAAACATATGCTTGCAGCTTTAAAATAGGCATTAAAAAAGCCCGTAAGTACCGAGAAAAAACCCCATGGCCAGAAGTCCATACCCAGTTCGCTTTTATAAATGGCTGTGAAAAGAGCAGGTCCAAATAAACACGAGATGCCAATAATCACAAGCCCAATAAGAAGGAGGAGAATTGAGACTGTGCCGGTGAACCGTCTTTGTTCTGTTTTTTGTTCAGCTAGTTTGGTAAACTTTATACCAAAATAATTTTCAATGGAGAAGGAGAACAGGATCTGAAACAACATGGAAATGCTGATGTAAAACAGCACCTGGGTGTATAGCGTGTCGCTAAGATGGTTTGTATAAAAGGGAAGCAGCAGAATACCTGCCACCATTGGCAAAGCACCCCCAAGGGTAAAGAGAAGTGAAGATTTTATAAAAGACTTGCTGATCATTTACAGCCAATAATTCTCTAAATTTGCCAAATAAGCTTCAATATTATGAACTTTATAAGCTAAACTTATTAAAAACCCATTTTTAAATGAAAAACGAATCACCCCTCGCTTCAAAAGAACAGGTTGAGGATTTCTATAATAACTTTAAGGACCATCAAAAAAAACTGGGCATTAATATCAGGCACCGAAGTATTTTAAAAAACCTGAAGAAAGCCGGATTAAAAAGTACCATGAACGTACTTGAAATTGGCTGCGGCATAGGAACCGTTAGTTCTCTTATCCTTCAGGTCATCACCAAAGGCCGTTTTGTGGGTGTAGACATTAGTCCTGATAGTATTGTACAAGCCCGAAAATTAAACTCAGCACGAAAGAATGCTGAATTTGTTGTGAGTGATATGAGCGATTTTACACACAGTTTGAAATTTGACATGGTGGTTTTGCCCGACGTACTTGAGCACATACCGGTTGAGCAACATGCCCGGCTATTTTCAGTTTTAAAAACCCATACCCATTCGGATAGTTTGGTTTTAATCAATATTCCCGAGCCGAATTGTTTGAATTGGGCCCGGCAACACCATCCCGATAAATTACAGATCATCGACCAATCCCTGAGTATGCAGGACCTTTTGAATAATGTTTACCCAAACGATTTTGAGCTGGTTTCTTTACAACCCTATGCTTTGCAATTTACAGAAGCCGATTATGTTTCAATTGTGCTGAGGAGAAAAAAACCAAAAGACCATTATCAACTAAAGAGTAAACTCAGGCTTGGTAAGGAAAATTTACTCAGCAAACTTTGAACCCGGGGCTAAAAGAATGATTTCGGATTACCTCTATCTTGTATACGCCAACTGCAAGGCCTTAGGCAGGAGTGCGAATTTTAATGCGGAGCTTTGCCGTAGTAATTTTAGGGATACACTTCAGGAAATCTGTTCAGAACTGAATCTGAGTTCTGAGATTGAATTACAAAGCACCTTATTGCAGTTAAAGCAGAATAGGGCAGGACTAATTATTAAAACGCACCCGTTTCTTGAAATCTTTTATTTATTAAACACTTTGGATGAGGTTAATGCCGATGCTTCGGACTTTGATGAACTTGGGCGATTTAAATATTCTGCCTCTTTCCAAAAACAAAACAACTTAGCCCCCAATCGGGTACTACATCTTATTTTAGAGACCTGCAACAAGATTCCATTCCTTAGAACTAATTTTGATTATTCACCATCACCCACAAGGTTTTTTCTGAGTCACGACATCGATTCACTTTATGGGTCCACAGTTCAGGATGGACTTTGGGCCATCAAACACATGCGTCCTGATGTGCTTTTGACACTTTTTGCCAACCTAATCACGCAAAAGCCACATTGGTTCAATATCGATTTGATTATGGACATTGAGTCGGAATATGATTTCCGATCAACCTTCTATTGGCTTGTGAACAAAGGAAGGATTAATAGTCGCCAAACCAATTCCGATTACTCCATATCTTCTCCTAAATTAAAAGCATGCTTAAAACGGGTGACTGATAGGGGATTTGAAAACGGCTTACACAAAAGCATTTCAAACCAGAATTTGGAAGAGGAGGCTGCGCTTCTCCCATCAAAACCAATCGGGAACCGTTTCCATTACCTTAAATTTACACTGCCCGGGGCGTATCAGTCACTTGAAGCTTCCGGATTTAAACTGGATGCCAGTTTAGGTTTTGCAGAACAGTTTGGGTTCAGAAACGCCTATTCATTGCCATTTTCACCGTATAATTTTGATACCAGGACAGCCCACGGCTTCCTTGAAGTACCTCTTACATTGATGGACGGGACCTTTCAAAGGTACCTGAAACTGCCGGTTGAAAAAACTGCGGATCAGGTAATTGCCTTTTTCGAAAACAACAAACAAAACGCGCTGCTTTCCGTTTTATGGCACAACACGTTTTTTACAAGTTATAAATACAAAGGATACCTTCAGGAATACAAAAAAATTCTGGCCTACCTGCACGCGTCAAAACTGGTTTGTATGAATCAAAATGATATTTTAAACTACTATTCCTGGACACAAGAGTAAACATAAGAATTGCAAACGAAACTGATGTGACCGCTATTAACGCGTTCTACAAAGCCATATATGGCAAGGAAAGGGATGAAAAAAAATTCAACTGGGAATACAATTCCGCACCTGCAGGAAAATCTATTTATGTGGTGGCAGAATGCAATGGGGAAATTGTAGGAACTCAGGCCGCCATTCCATATTTTTTGATTACGGGTAGAGGAGAGATAATCCTAAGTGCTAAATCTGAAGACACCTTGGTTTCACCGGCACATCGGGGTCAACAGATCTTTGAAAAAATGTATGAACTATTGTTTGAAGCCTGCAAAAAACAAAACATACGTTTGATATGGGGATTTACGTATGCGGAAAAACCATTTAAAAAATTAGGGTTTGAACTTCCATACAAAGCCTGCATGGGCATATTGGTTAGAAAGGTCAGGCAGGCCACCTTGTATTTCAATGCGCTCGCCCTGAAGCGCAGCCTCATTGACAAACTTGGCATTTTCGCCCTCTCGGTGTTTTCAAAATACAAAGCAAAATGTGCCTTATTCTTTTCAGAATATTTGCCGGAACTGAGTGCTGGTATGGTTGAGCTGTCCGGATCAACGCGCAATTACATTCACTCAAAAAGCCAGTTTGGATTAGTACTGGATACCGCTTTCCTGAACTACAGAATTCACAACAACCCGTATGGTGCGAATTACAACACCCTCTCCTGTTATGAAGGTAAAGAATTAATGGTTTCAGCTACCTATTCGTTGTCAGACGACGGTGTGTGTTATATCATCCACCTCTATCTTTCGCCAGATGCCAGGGCGGTACTGGTAAAGCGTTATATCAAAACTCTTTTAAAAGTGAAAGAGATAAAATCGTCGAAAGTAATCAGGTTCTGGGGATTCCGTCATACCCTTCAAAACCGTAAGGAGCTTGAGCTTTTATCTGCCGCCGGATTTACCTTCATTAACAAGGGTATACGTGTGGTATGGAAAAGGCTGGATGACACCTTGAACATAGAGCCCGAAGACTTTGTGTTATCCCGCATGGCTTCTCAAGGCACTGATTAAATCACTATGTTTATTGCAAGCCAAATGTCTGTTTTAGAAAATAACTTATCTTCGGTTTAAATACCTGCACCATGAAAAAACTGTTTACTTATATCTTGTTGATCTTAGGCATGGCCTTATCCTCCGACTTGCATTCACAAATAACAACCAACATTTTACTCTCACAAGGTGCCGGTGAGGATGCTTATTTGGCCGGTGGTTCGCCCAATACCAATTACGGCTCGCACCCGAGTATGGGAGGAAACACCTGGACTTGCCTAGGAAGTCTATGCGTGTCAAGAGCGGTCTTTAAATTCGACATGAGCTCCATTCCTGCAAACGCCATCATCATGAGTGCGTCTCTGCAATTGTTCGGTGACCTGAATTGGAGCCAGTCACCTACCACAGGCGGCCCCAATAACTCTGGTTTTTTGTATCGTATAACTTCGCCCTGGTCAGAAAATTCCGTCACCTGGAACACTCAACCCTCTACAACCAACAGCGATCAGGTAATTATTCCGGGAAGCCTCAACAATGCCCAGAATTATACCTTAAACGTAACCACCATGGTTCAAAACATGTTCGCCACTTCAACAAATTATGGATTTATGCTAAGAATGCAGGATGAGATCAATTACTATTTGTCGCTCATGTTCGCCTCTTCAGATAACGCAATTCCATCTCAAATCCCTATTCTTAGTATTACGTATTTTGTGCCTTCGGTTACAGTTCTTACTTCAAGTATAGGCTGCAATGGCCTGGCAACAGCCACTGCTAACGCAAGCGGTGGTTCCGGAAATTACAGTTATACCTGGACACCGTCAGGGCAGAACACAGCTATAGGGACTAATTTAGTGCCGGGTATTTATACGGTTTCCGTTTTCGATAATACATTCAATGCTGCCTTTAGCTACACAACCATAATTGCAAACCCTGCTGTAAATTTCACTTGCACTGCATCCAGCACACCCTCCTGCAGCACAGCAAACGCCACTGTATTTCCTTCCTTTGGTTCAGGAAACTACAGCTACATGTGGAGTCCGGGAAACCAAATCACTGCCATGGCAAATAATTTGTCAGGTGGTATATATACCGTCAATGTTTCAGATTTAAGCAATGGCAATTGCAGCACCGGCACAACCGTTCAGGTTATTACCTATCCTGTACCTAATCTTACTGTAAGTCCAAACACAACCATCTGTAGAAATCAACCCATTACACTTAGTGCCTCGGGCGCTAACTCTTATTTGTGGAGTACCGGGAGCAATTCTCCTAACATTGTTGTAGCACCGAATTCAACTACTACCTACTCAGTGATCGGCACGTCAAGTTTAGGGGGCTGCACTAGTACTAAAGCCGTCACAATCACTGTGTCGCCATGCACAGGGCGTTCAGACTTCACAGCAGACAACACCCAACTTCACCTTTTTCCTAACCCTTTTCAAAGAAGTTGTAAATTGGAATGCAGTGCATCAATGAAAAAAATTGTGATTACCGACTTGCTTGGGAAGGTGATTTTTGAAACACACCCCAACTCAAAAACACACCAACTTGAAACTGAGTTCCCTGAAGGTGTATACTCACTTACAGTTTATGGGGTTGACAACTTACTACTGGCCAGAAAAAAGATCGTGAAAACCAACTAGTGTGGAAGTAAAGAAAAACAAAATCCTCTATTTCTATACTGCTGAGTCTCCTTTTGTTGAAAAGGACATTCAGATTTTTTCGCGACAGTTTGATGTGATTAAATTTCACTTCAACCTCTATCAAAAAAAACAAATGGCACTGATTCTTTTACGCCAGATTATTTTTTTAACCCGTCACATTTTATTTTCCAAGTTCGTGGTGTGCCAATTTGCCGGCCTACATGCCTATTTGCCGGTTCTTTTCTCAAACTTGTTTTCAAAAAAATCGCTCATTGTGGCCGGTGGAACCGATTGCGTATCCTTCCCTTCAATAGGGTATGGTAATTTTTCCAATCCAAGGAACGCAGCTATAACCAGGTATTGTTTTAAAAAGTGTTCTCTTATCTTACCGGTACATGAAAGCCTCGTAAAATCAACTTATTCGTACCAGAACAAAGATTTTCCGGAGCAGGGGATTAAATACTTCATTCCCGATTTAACAACACCCATACGTGTTGTTTATAATGGTTACGACAGCAGGTATTGGAATAGGGGGGATGCCGTAAAACAAAAAAACTCCTTTTTCACCGTTCTAGGTCACGTAAACTCAAGGTTTACATTACAATTAAAAGGAATTGATCTGTTTATTGAGGCAGCTAAACATTTCCCTGAGGCCAGCTTTACAATACTGGGGGGAGCAGGTATTGATCTCAGGGAGAAACCTCAGAATCTCCACCTGATTTCAAACGTTTGGGGTGCCGAATTGGTGAAACTATTTGCGGTGCAACAATTTTATGTTCAACTCTCCATGTCTGAAGGATTTCCCAATGCGCTTTCAGAAGCCATGCTGTGTGAATGTGTGCCACTTGTTTCCAATGTAGGAGGAATGCCGGATATTGTTGGAGACTGCGGCTATATCTTAAAAAGAAGGGAAAAGGAAATACTTTTTGAATTACTGAAAACAGCCCTGACAGAAGTGAATCTCAAGAACAAAGAAACCTGCGCCAGAGAGCGCATTTCAAGCCACTATACCTTTGAAAAACGACAAAATGGAATAGATTTAGCAGTAGAAGAATTGATGCAAGGAAAAATTTAATTTTCGTCCTCGTCTTCATTAAACTGAAAATCACCGTCGCCCTCTTCTTCCCCTTCCAGTTCAGAGTTCTCCTCGTCACCTTCTTCTCCTTCCAGTGCTTTCAGTTCCTCTTCCTCAACGCCTTCTTCATCAACAATTTCTTTAAAGATTTCCTCATCTTTTACTTCAGGATCATCGAGTAAAGACGCCAACATCAAATCAGGACTAAGTTCCTCCTTGGCCATATTGATCTGCTTGTATTGTTTTGGCGGGTTTCCATTACTTCTGACAATGGCCGGGTAGGCGGTTTTGGAATTTTCTTCAACAATTTTAATCATCTCAAGTAAAAAAGTCCATTGTACTTCGGGATCAAACACATAAACAAACCGTTGATGTGGCTGTTCAACATGTTTGGCCACCTTTGTGCCAGACATAAGTTTTTTGGGCTCGACCTTTTTACGGATTTCTTCTTCATCAAGAGGTAGATCTTCTTTTCTCAGGGTAATTTCCTGACCTTTCCTCCAGTAATCATCGCTCACAAAAAAAGAAGCCGCGTGTTTGGCGTCAAATTTAAAGGCTTGTTGAATGGTGTTGTGGAGGTCTTCAAAAGTATGCGCGGCTTTGATGTCGATGTCCCTGAAGATATCTTCATTGTCTTCCAAACATACTTTAAACCTGTAAACCGACATGTTAAATTTATTTTTTGGTTTTATAGATCTCAGACTTCATCACCCCAAGTTTATTGAAAAAATGCACAAAGGAAACACCCAACACACCAAGACCATATTTCATACTTCTTCTGAAATTAATAGAACTGGCCTCTGGGAAATATTTTGTTGGGCAGGTCACTTCAGCGATATCAAAACCGGCATAAAATATCTGCGAGATCATTTGGTTATCGAAAACAAAATCATCGGAGTTGGCTTGATAATTTATCTTTTCGAGCACTTCGCGTGAGAAAGCCCTATACCCTGTATGGTACTCCGATAACTTTTGATTTATCAGAATGTTTTGTGAAAGTGTAAGAAAACGGTTGAAAATGTATTTGTACATCGGCATTCCGCCTTTTAAGGCACCTTTCCCTAAAATGCGGGAACCAAAAGCCACAGGGTAGAGGTCGTTAGCGATTAGGTAACTCAAACTCTGAATCAGCTTTGGTGTGTATTGGTAATCAGGATGAAGCATAATAACGATGTCGCCATTCAACTTAAGTGCCGTGTCGTAGCATGTTTTTTGGTTTCCTCCGTACCCCTTATTTTTTTCGTGCGAGATCACATGTTTAATTCCAATACTTTTCGCCACTTCCACTGTATTATCCTTGCTGGCATCGTCTACCAAAACTACCTCATCAACAATGTCGAAAGGTATTTCGTCATAGGTCTTTTTAAGGGTTAATGAGGCATTATAAGCCGGCAACACACAAATTATTTTCTTTCCTTGAATCATATGTGAACAAAAATAACAAAGTTTGATTAAATCCTAAATTAAAATATGGCAATTAGCCGTATTTTTAACCATTCAACCGTGA
>Ga0154020_10001633_pt1 | contig 27578 bp, 24 predicted proteins | sample Klosneuvirus_201_FD_109709 | JGI IMG/M metagenome (GOLD analysis project Ga0154020, IMG submission 109709) | Active sludge microbial communities from wastewater, Klosterneuburg, Austria - Klosneuvirus_20160825_MG | ecosystem: Engineered > WWTP > Aerobic digester > Activated sludge | place...
GGCCTGGCACCCTATAAAAAAGAAGTCCGTGGCCTTGTTCGCGACCTGCGCTGCATTTGGACCCTTGAGGAAATGGGCGCGCCCTATGCGCACAAGATCATGGACCCCTTCACCCGGGAGCATAAAAGTCCGGAGTACCTTAAGCTAAATCCTTTTGGCAAGGTTCCGGCTCTGACCGATGGCGATATGGTCCTTTTTGAATCGAGTGCCATTTGCACCTATCTTGGTGACAAATTTAAGAAGCTGATTCCGGCCCACGAGTCACCGCAACGGCACAAATATAATCAGTGGATGGCTTTTTGCATTTCGACGCTGGAGCCCTGGGTCAGTCGGGTGGCTGGGTACGATCTGTTCACGGAAAACCGTAATGAGACGATCGATGGTCTGCGCAAGTCGGCCATTGAAGTCGTTGAAGGTTTTCTTGGAGTCGTGGAAAAGGAGCTTTCGTCACGCCCCTTTTTTTTAGGGAGTGAATTTTCAATAGTAGACATCTTCTTCAGCTGTACGATGATTTCGCTTTCCCACACCGATACGCGTAAGAAATTTCCCGCTATCGACGCCTATTTAGAGCGAAACTACAAACGTCCGCCCTTTATCAAGGCGGACGCGACGCAGAAATTTTAGACTGGTTCTATTGATTTTCGATCATTGCGGTAATATCGGCTGCTTCTTTGGTGGTGATCTTCAGGAACTCAACCCATGCAGCAGTCGCGTTCCGCACCTTTGCGGAGCTAAGACTTTCCGGAGACGACTCGCTGATCAAAAAGTCGGACAGGGATTTGTATAGGTTGTCCGAATCGCCGGCGCTGATGGTCGCTGCCACACGGTCATAGACTTCGCGGTGGTTATCGTAAACGTATGTTGTGATCAACGTGCCGAGCTTGCGGAATTCCTTTTTGGTGATGTTGATGCCGCTACGCTTGCAATTGGAAGGATCGGTGATATTGCGGCTGAACTGCCAGTAATCGCGCATATGGGCCTGAACTTCGCGGGACGGTGTCTGGCAGGGTGTTTGCTTGTAGGTTGTGGACGCAAAAGTCGTCTCTTTAGTGTTGGGATCGTAATAGAACAATTTGATTTCTGACTGGCCGGCGTGAAAGGCGGACAAGAGGGTGACTTCCAGAAGGGCAGCATCCCAGTGGGGGGCGACTTCATTGTCCATCAGATTGCGAGCTTGTTCTGCGGTAAAGACGGAGAGAAAGTCGGTAAGGACTGTCTGTCCTTCGGGCTTGACACCGGAGTAGGCTGAGGCGTCACTGTTGAGGAGCGATTCAAATAATGCGGTGAAGAAATCCGGCAAGTCGGTTTTTGACGAGCGCGCATAGTCTTGAAGGTCTTCCAGGTAATTCTTGTCGGAGGCGTCGTTGGCGCCGCGGGTGGGACCAACACCGAAGCTACGACCGGAACGTTGTTCGGTCGTATCGTAGTGGACGTTTAGTCCGTAATTTTCTTCATTGTAGCGAATCTTGACGCCGCCACCGCAGGCCATGCCGAGGAACGTCGCAAGATCATAACGATCAGCGGAACGATCCACGGAAGCGATTTTTGCCGGCAAATCATTAAGTGTGACGGTCTGACCTTCGAGGGCAGCAGCGATTTCCTTTACGTGATCGATTCCACCGAAATTGCGGTCGACTTTCGCCTGCACCTTGCTGTCCGAGGCCTCATAAGCTGCGTCGATGGCTTGGCCATTGCAGATCTCGTAGCCGTCGGTGGCAAGGGTGTCCATTGCCGGCTTAACAGTTTGGCGCATGAAACTGAGGTAGGTTTGGCCCTTATAGTCGTTCAGGTCATAAGTAACGGCCCATTCGATCTCATCGGCCATTCCTGCCGAGGCCGTAAATGTGGATGCTAAAACGACTGCAGCTGCGAACATTGATTTGATTTGTTTTTTCATAAAGCCCTCAGGTTGTTGAAGTGGTGCAGCGAGTAAATAGACGATCCGCGACTATGCGTAAACATAATAGAAAGCATTTAATTATTCATAAAAGACATATTAGCCTGACGCTGAAATCGCGAAGATAAAATGTCAGTCCGAAATTGTATTGATAACAGTTGGTTACGCGTTAGTTTTTAAATTCAGTCCCTTTGGCCGATGTAATCTATGTAACACCGAGGGGAACTCATGATCTTTGCAGCCATAGAATTGCTCATTTATTGCGGCAGCCTTGCGGGCTTGCTGGCCCTGGGGCCGGTCGCCCTGTGGATGATCGGGGTAAACGGGCCGGAGTCTTTATTGGCAGTGACCTTAATCGCGCCCTTTTTGGTGTGGGGATTGGGGTGCTTGCACTGGCGGGGATTCGAGCTGGCTCGTCCCTATATCTATGCCGGGATGTATGCAGGTGCTTCGGCGATGTTACAGTTGGAAATGCGGATAGTCGCTGCTTTAAAACGTCGCCGTGAACTGCATGTTTCCTCCACCCCATGGGCGAAAGTTTCCCTTTCGGTAGGGAAAATCCTGGGCTAACTGGTCTACATCCCATGATGTGTTGATGAACGCCGACGCTTTATCGCTGTACCGATATTCCCATGCTAGCTGCGTTTTCACTTCAAAATTTTCATAACCATGTCGCTCGTCAATGACGACGTAATTGCTGTGAAATCCGTATTGGATACGATGGTGCCTGGAATTGCCGAGAGGTCGATTCATTGACCCAAACACAGCTTCCTCGACCCGCCTGCTGTTAGGGCTTGGGGCTTCGGTCAGATCATCCCACTCCTTTTTTTCAATACTATCTTTGGTGCGCGATCGACCTGGAACAGTAGGTAGTTCATGCGCGTAGTCAGCACGGCGCAGGAAAAGAGCCGTACCCAGCTCATAATCAACTTCTGTCGCCGTCTTCATCCAGGTCAGATCTGTGATCGAAATGCGCCTGGCGAGATTTTTTTTGTATTGCAGCAAGGGATCAGCATCATAGTTGCGCCAATCTTTGGATTCCTGCTTCTGCTCATAGGCCGTGGCAAACTCGACGATGCCTTCGGTTTTTTGTCCGCTTTGTAAACGCAGCGTGGCCGACTGTCGCTGATAGGTATAGGTGAATCCCTTGCTTTCCCGGTCCCAATTCAGCGGGACATCGAATTCATATTCTGCATACAAAAAAACGTCACGCCCAAACCTCCAGGTCCCACGCAGGCCAGAGCTCCAGATACGCCGATTGCGCTGGTCGCCAGGGTCCGACTTTTTGGTGTTATAGTAGTGGTCAACCGACCAGTAGAAGGCCTCGATCCAATGCTGTCGATCCCCCCAAAGTCCCACTGCCAGTCCCAAGTCCCCAAATTCTTTAAAGGTACCGCTGTCACCCATGATGGAAATTTCAAGAGCCTCCGCAGGCATCATGGTTGCGCGGATTTCTGATTCGGTCCGCTGCGAGGTGACGTCCTCCCGTCGCGACTGCCGGAATGAAAAAGAACCGGGAGATCCCCGGCCCGTGTTGAATTTGATATCCTGCGCATAAAGAAAGCGATTGGCGTTCAGACTTCCCGCGTTGGCGCGAAATCCGGAGTCGGAGTCGTCCCAGGAAAGCCAGGCGGCAGCGGGGTAGCGATAACTCAAAAGATCGTTGTATGTTTCCAGTCCGAGGCGCTCTTCCGGGTCAATTTGATCGGCATCCTCTTCCAGAAACCTCGCAGACAACGGTTGCGGACTATATAAAACCAGGAAGAGCAGCAGCTTCAGCGATTGCCCAAACAAAAACGCCGGCTGTTTCACAAGGACATTCCCAGCCCAACCTGGAGAAACAGGTGTGCATAGATGATGTTTCCTGAAAGGTAGCCATAGACATCCTTGCCACCGACCAGGATTCCGCCGCCGCCATATCCTCCGCCAAAATTTGCTCCCAGCCCCGTATGTTTACCGACAGAGGCACCAATTGCTGATCCGACTCCAGCCTGCACGTAAGGGCGCATTTTTGCGCCACTGAAGAGATATTTGCCGTTGATGCCACCGGCCAGACCCAAAGTGGCGGTGTCCTTCTCCTTGTCCTCGTCCTCGTCCTCACTGTCGGTGTTGACGGCGTCGGCGTCGATCCACCCTACACCGGCCTCAAAGGCCCAGTTTGTCCATGTTTTCATCGAGTTTATGCCGACCAGCGCGATGGGGGGATTGTGGTAGCCGAGATTGGCGGACCAGTCGGCGCGTGCCCCGGTTGACTGCCCGAGAAAAAGGACCAGCCCGACTAAGAGGAAACCCATAACTTTATTGACTTCTCTCATGGATTTTACTCGTCCTTACTTGATGGCTTATGATAGACGATCGTAGCATTTTTTGACCCGACCGGACAGATTGGACCCGACCCACCATGAATTACCGCGTTATTGTTACATGCCCTGATGAGACCAAAGGGATTCTGGCGGCCGAACTGGAAGCCCTCGGGGCGAAAAAAATCGAACAAAAATACAAGGCTGTCGACTGCGAGGTCTCAGAAGAGGTCTTCTATAGGATGCACCTCAAACTCCGCACCGCCAGCCGTGTATTGCGGGTGATCAAGGAATTTCCAGCCCACGATGAGCGCATGCTCTTTGATCAGGGAAAGCGCATCAACTGGCCGACCTATTTCAGCGCCGACAAGACGTTTTTGGTTGAGGGTGTCGCCGCGGATCGTGGCGAAGAGTTTATGGGGTCCAACGATATCAGCAAAAAAATTCGTGAGGGCCTCCAGCATGTGTTTAACCTGAAGACTGGCACGATTCCCAAGGTTGACCTTAAAGAGACCGATATTACTATCGTGGCCTTCGTGCATAAGGGGCGTTGTGTACTGAGCTTTGATACCGCTGGTAAGACGCTGCACAAGCGCGGATTTCGCCTCGATGGCCACCCGGCCCCCATCAAAGAAACGCTCGCAGCGTCATTGCTACTTATGGCGGGGTACGACGGATCTCAGGTCTTCTACGATCCAATGTGCGGAAGCGGTACGATCGCTATCGAAGCGGCTTATATTGCACTAAAAAAATCGCCCCAGATTCACCGCAAGCGCGGAGAGTTCGGCTTCGAGCTTTTGGCGGATTTTAACCGGGAGCTCTGGCGCAAGGTCCAGGAATCCGCTCGTTCCGAGCGGCTGACTAAAACACCTCAACCAATTTTTGCCTCCGATATCAATGCCGACTATGTTGAACTTGCCAAGCAGATTTCCCTGCGAGCGCGCGTGGAGCGAGACATCAATTTCGCTCGTCGTGACTTTCTGACCGCCGCCGCGCCAGCTCCTGCGGGGCTGATTGTCACGAATCTGCCCTACGGGGAGCGTATCGGTGGCAAGCGTTCAAAAGAAGGTGAAGCAGCCGACGAAGAAATTAAATCCTTCTATGCGGCGATCGGGGACAAATTGAAAAAGGACTATAAAGGCTGGCGCATTGCTCTTCTTGCGGCGGAAAGCGCTCCTTACAAGTTTATCGGTTTGAAGCCGACGCGTAAGATTCCGGTGCTGAATGGCAGTATTTCGGCTCGCCTTTTGATTTTTGACATCTATGAAGGAACGCGTCGGTTTGGGGATTCGGCCAATCGCGGTCATCGATCGAACCCGCAGTCCAATTAGCAAATTTTTGAGGAGTGTGATGGCGCAAAAATCCATATTCCAGATCTTTTTGGCATTGGCAGGCTTACTATTCACAGGAGGCACCCCTGCGGCAGCAGCCGGAAGAACCCGCCGCGTTGAGTTTGTGCAGAATTTTCAGCCGGTTTATCGGGACCTGATCGAACTGTGGATCCCTACACCCATGGACGGAGAGGACTTCCAAAAAATTATTTCCCGTGAGATCACCGGCAATGCGACTGTGATCCGGGTGGCTGGGGAGTCTGGTAATCCGGCTCCTTATATTTATGTCCGCTGGGATAAAGTCGCAAAACCCAATCTGAAAATCGTCAATGTAGTGGATGTTTCTGATCGGGTCGGCCCCGTTCCGGCTGATGCCAATGTTGAGGTATTTCTCGCCGCCACCGCCCATGTCCAGACAGATGGCGTGGTGAAAGAGACAGCAGACCGCATCGTTCGTGGCATGAGAGATCCAGACGACAAGGCGCGGGCCATATACAACTGGATCGTGGATAAAACCTCCCGGGATGCGGAAACCCGCGGCTGCGGCCTGGGTGACGTCAAGTCGACCTTGACCACAGGAAATCTCAAAGGGAAATGCGCGGACCTCAATTCCGTCTTTGTCGGACTTGCGAGGGCTGCCGGCCTTCCGGCTCGTGAAGTGTTTGGGCAGCGCGTGGCTGTATCCGGCTATTCCAAATCACTGGGTAAGGATGGCGACAACTCAAAGGCGCAACATTGCCGCGCTGAATATTTTTCAGCTCAGAGGAAAGGCTGGGTGCCTGTGGACCCCGCCGATGTGCGAAAGTACATCCTCGAAGAGAACCTGCGGGCGGATGACGCACGGGTCAAAGCGCTGCAGGACAAATTTTTTGGATCATGGGAAGGCACATGGGTTGCCTATAATTATGCGCGTGATTTCAAGCTGGATGGATACAGCGCCGAGCGATTGAACTATTTCATGTATCCATTGCTGGCGGCTGAAAAGTCACGCCCCGATGGAGTTGATCCCCAGGAGACTGGTTACTCTTATTCTGCTACTCTTTTGCAATAGGTTGCAACTGTTGGGGTGGAGGTGCGCGTGTTGGATTCAAGAGTGGTCGCTCATTTTGTTCTCGGTCTTGGAATTGTAGCAGCAGCTGTGGTCGGTGGTCGTTCGCTTCTGGAAATAAAACGCCTCGATCAGACCGTTTCAGTTAAGGGGCTGGCTGAACGAATTGTGAAAGCCAATGAAGCGAGCTGGATCATCGAATTCCAGGCTTCCGATGCCGATATCCGGGCATTGAATGCCAAGATTATCAGCTCAAGAAAAGCAATTGAAGATTTTATACTTGCCCAGGGATTTGATGCTGCTTCCATTCAGCGGCAACCCGTCTCCATTTCACAGACATCAAAATATGATGGGGGAAAAGAAGGGCAGCACCGGGCTTCCGGTTCAGTCAACGTTTCGTCCAAAGATGTTGATAAAGTCACCAAATCTGCAGAGTCTGCCGACCAGATCCTTGAGAAGGGGGTTTTAATGACGCGGACGAGCGTGAATTACTACTTCACGGATTTGAATGCGATCAAGCCTGAGATGTTAAAGGAAGCGACCGAAAAGGCCAGGGAGGCAGCGGCAAAGTTCGCGGAAAATTCCGGAGTTAAAGTCGGATTCATCAAATCCGCAGACCAGGGCCCCTTTTCAATCACAGCTCCCTTTTCGGAATGGGGAGGGGAAACTAACTCCATCATGAAGCGTGTTCGCGTCGTGACCAATGTCGAGTATTTTTTAGATCGATGATCCTGTCGCTGGTGCTATTGGTGGGGGCATTTGTTTTCCCCTCTGTTTGTACGGCGCAGTTTGCTATGCAGGACTTTGGTCGCGTGACAAGAAGTTGTCGACCCATCAGCGGATTGCCTGCCGCTCAGGAAATGTTGATTCCACTCGGGGTGCTCGATCGCCGTAAACTCGACCATTCCATGATCACAGGACGGTGGCGTGACTATCGTTCTAGTTACGGAACCTCTCATCTGCATGCCGGGATTGATCTGGAGCCTCCTTACTCAAAAGGCAGAGGGTTTCCCGTACTCGCCGCAGCTGAGGGCGTTGTTTGCGCAACGGCCTTTGGGCGGCCGGAGCAAACGGTGGTTGTCCAGCACCAGCACAAAGAAGGACGCCCGCTTTTCTCATTGTATAAACATTTGGCTCGGATCTACGTCCGTCCGGGGGATGTTGTTGGTAAGCATACAATTTTGGGACTGACTGAGTCACGTTATGATCGACATGGCCCGACCTACGCCCATCTGCACTTTGAAATCAGGCGCACGCTTGCAGATGGAGGGAAAGCCAGCTACATGGCAACAAATCGCCATTTCGCGAAAATTTTTGCGAATCCGGAAGAAGTGTTGAAGTCTTTGGAGCGATTCTGAACCGAAAGCGTCCCCATTGGGTTACAGAATGGGACGCTCTTCACACCAATAAATTCGCTTTGTTCGGAGTCAAGAGGGGGCGATTGAAGAAGGCCATAGGAAGAAAACATAAAAATGGCTATTTCAACAATAAAAACAGCTAGTTATTGCGGCACGCAAAATCTCGACTTTTTAACTCCCCAATTTTTGCGAGGCTGCTATATTTAGCCTTTCGATGAGAGATTCAGATTTATTCTTCAGGGAGACTTCGATGTCAGGTACCACTCCTGTTCAGCAAGGCAATACGCCCTCGGCAGCAAATCCAGTGGGCCTGGATGGAATCGACTTCGTCGAATTTGCGTCGTCGGAGCCAGAAAAGCTCCGGCAGCTCTTTCTTGAATTCGGATTCTCGCGAACCCATCGTCATCAAAGAAAAAAAATTGATCTGTACCAGCAAAACGACATCACCTTCATGATCAACATGGAGCCTGAATCATTTGCCTGGCATTTCTCAAAAGCTCATGGGCCATCCGCCTGCAGCATGGGGTGGCGGACTCGCAACGCGAAAGATGCCGTAGGAACAGCAGTCAAGCGGGGTGCAAAGGCGGCTGAGACATGCGATCTGGTGTCCGATGCAGGTGCACCGGTACCAGCTATATATGGGATCGGTGACAGCCTGATTTATTTTATCGACCAATTCAGAGATCCGAACAGGTATCTCCGGCTTGGATTTGAGCCACACCCCGCCCCTGATAAGACGGTAGAGAAGGGATTCCAATATGTGGATCACCTTACTAACAATGTCTATAAAGGCACGATGCAGACTTGGGCGAATTTTTACAAAGAAGTCTTTGGATTTACGGAAGTTCGCTACTTTGATATCCGCGGACAAAAGACCGGCTTGCAGTCTTATGCTCTGCGATCACCATGCACCAAATTTTGCATTCCCATCAACGAAGCGACGGAAAAGAAATCCCAGATAAACGAATACCTCGACGAATATAAAGGGCCGGGAATCCAGCACATCGCGTTCATGACGGACAATATCCTTGATTCTTTGGACAGAATGAAAGGAACGTCGGTACAGATGCTCGATATCGACGAAGATTATTATCAGGAAGTCTTTAAGCGTGTTCCCAACGTTACCGAGGATCATAAAAAAATCGAAGCTCATAATGTACTGGTCGATGGAGATGAGAACGGGTACCTGTTGCAGATTTTTACCAAGAATATTATCGGGCCTATTTTTATTGAAATCATCCAGCGCCATAACAACAACACCTTCGGCGAGGGGAACTTTGGTGCCCTGTTTCGTGCGATCGAACGCGATCAGGTGAAGCGGGGCGTACTTTAGCCGGCGATTTCCGGTACCTCAGTCATTTGGAAAAATCGCAAAATTGGCCGTATTTGCTTTTCATTAAGGATGCGCCAGCATCGTCTTGATGGGATCTGATGTCAATTTATAAAGCCCTGCCCCTATTCCGCCGACAACACTCCGTAAACGTCAGATTTTTTTGCAGAGTGCTGTTTAGTGAGGCAGGAGCTAAGAAGCGTGAGCGGATCGCCATCTACCAAAAGACAAAAAATATTCAGCCGCCTCGCCAGCAGGGAGCTGCGGACTTTAGGCGTCTTTGTTGGCATCGCCTCAGGGCTCGTCGCCGCCATTGACTTGAGTCCGATTGGTCGGCTCGTCGAAACAAGGGTCGAACTTCCCATCAGCTTTCAGGTCAGAGAAAAACTGGGTCGTGCACCGGCGCTGGATCCGAAAATAAAAATTTTGGCATTGGATGATAGTTCGGTGGTTCAGCTGCAAAACACCGAAATATCGATGAAGCAGTGGTCTGCGCTGATTACAGGAATTTCCAACGCTAATCCCCGTGCGGTGGTGATCGACAAAGTGTTTGGGCATATGTTTGAAGAAAGCTCTGATGTGGATTCTTTCATCGGGTCTTTAAGCACATCCCGGCGCGTCGTTGTCGGATCTTTCTTGAGTCGCACCAGAGTTCCGCAGCGTGTTCCACTGGACCTAAGCGCCAGCCAATTCCAATTGCGCTCGTTCCTGGCCGATGAATCTATAGACCCGAATTGGTTACGGCAAAGACCTGGCATTTTTTTTGGCCCCGATGCACGCCTTGCAAAGCATGTCGGCATTGGCCAAATCAACGATTTCGACGATGGCTATATTGCACCAGTTATTCGAACTAGCGACGATGCGATCGTCCCTCATTTGTCGCTTGCCGCTTTTGATTCGCTAAAGATCCACAAAAACGGATTATTGGTGAACGGGGTAGCGATCCCGGTCGACTCTCGTGGTCTTAGTCCAATCAATTTTCCCGCACTTTCTCAGCTTTATTTGCGAACGAAAACCATCGCGCCATTTGTAAAAAAGACCAGCATAGGTGCTACGATCACATCAATCACAGAAGGCGACATCGTCCTGATCATGCCGTTGCATTATACCGGCAATTTTGACGTTCGATCGACTCCGATTGGGAATATTTCCGGAGGCTACTATCATGCGGCCTTGATCAACAGTGCTCTAACCGGAAACTGGCTGTCGCCTGCGGGAGGGACCAGATTTGCTTCTTATGTGGGGTTTGCAATTCTCGGCGTGCTCTTGGGACTGTCTCTTAGGCATGTGTTTTTCGCCCTGACTCTTGTGCTGTCAATCGGGGCGATTGGAGCCACCAGCGTCGCACTGTTCTCGTTCGGTGATCAGATTTTTCCCTGGTTTCTATCCGGCAACGCCTTTGGAATAGCCGCCATAGCAACCTTTGCTCATCGTGCACGATCGGAGGAGCTCAAGGCAGTAAGGCTGCGTGGAGCGCTCAAGGGTCTGGTTTCTGATCGTCACCTGGACCTGATTGTCAATAATCCAGAGAGCATCAACGCCAAGCCAGTTGAGAAAGTCATAAGTCTGATGTTTATCGATATCGTTGGATTTTCGCTCTTAGCTGAAGAGCATCCGCCGGACGTTATTTTCAATCACATCAAGAAAGTTTTTGCGAGCATAGCAAGCCGAATTCATCAGTACGGAGGAACCATTGACCGGACTTTAGGTGATGGCCTCTTCGCATTTTTTGGATACTCCCTTGATGGACAGGATACTCCTGGGAATCAAGCTGACGACGCTGTTTCCTGTGCAGTAGCGATCCAGAATGACAACATAGAAGAGATCATTAATGCCGCTCATAAGGGTGGCTTTGTGACGCCTTTACGGATTGGCATTAACACTGCCAGTGTCTATGTGGGGGATATTGGCAGCGAAGGGCGTGTTGATTTCACGGTGATTGGCAATGGCGTGAATTTTGCTAAACGGCTTGAATCAGGCTGTGACCTGAACGCCATCATGCTTTCGCCTGCGACCCTCGATCTATCGTCGAAGTTTCGTCTTTCCACAGCTGGAATGACAAAGCGACTGATTCAGATAAAGCACCATACCGAGGCGATCGAGGCGATCGAATATGACCCGTTCGTTGGTACAGACAAAAAAGGCATGGCGACGAAAGCATACTATAAGAGTAAGGAAATCGAACGTAAGGATCAGCGTTGGCCCGTTCTTGATAAATCGATTTTTAGTCTGGAAACAGAATTTGGGTCTGCCCTGTTAACCGATTTTTCGAGTCGTGGCATCGCTATCGAACTCGACCGATTCCTGTCCAAAGGGATCGTGTTCAAGTTGTTTATCAATTCAAAGGATGGATTTCTGCAAAAAGTTCTGGATAGCAATTCAATCGAATTTATCGAGTGCGAAGTGCGTTGGGGGCGCCCGGCAGGAAAGCGTTTCCTTCACGGGATTTCCATCAAGAATCTCAACGATGGTCAGCTTGAAGAATTTACCAACGGGCTGCGGCATTGTGTGGGCGGTATACGCACTGTGAAACAAGCGTCTTAAGTATGTAAAAGTTGTTTTGGATCCTATAAGCGCCACACGCAGGTGATTCAGTATTTTAAAGAATGCATCAAATGCCGCCTCGAACAGAAGTCCGCTGACGGGCTGCTTCAAAACAGATCACTGCTGCGGCCACCGACACATTGAGTGAATCTCCCACGCCAAGCATCGGGATCTTCACCAGAACAGATGAGTTTTTCAGCCAAAAATCGCTAAGACCATGAGCCTCGCTGCCACATAAAATGGCTGCTCCACCCCGGTAATCTGCTTCTGTGTAACTGACAGCATCCGGACTAAGAGCCGCTCCAAAAATTTTTATCGCCCGATCGCGGCAAAAGTTAAAAAATTCTGTCTGGCTGGTGGCGATGACCGGTATATGGAACACGGCGCCAATACTGGCGCGGATGACGTTGGGGCTGAAAGGATCGCAACGGTTATCGAAGACGACAACCCCATCAAGTCCTATAGCGTCAGCGGTGCGGAGTATGGCTCCCAGGTTTCCAGGCTTTTCAACGCCTTCGATGGCCACAAGAAAAAGGTCTTTTCCGGGTGAAAGATCCGCGAGCGACGAGGCTTGGCGATAGGCTGTTACTACGACTCCGTCACTTCCCTCACGCATGGCGACCTTGGAGAAAGCTGCGGTCGAAAGGCGGAAAAACTTCGCATGGGGTATCGTGGCAATGACCTTTTTGCCGTCGTCGGATAAGGCCTCGGGACAAAAATAGCACTCTTCGATCTGCACCTGGCCGCTGATGGCGCGAAGAATTTCGCGACTGCCTTCGATTAAGAAAACTCCCTCTTGTTCCCTGGATTTTCTGTCTCGCAGTCTGATGAGGTGTTTGATGCGGGGGTTCTGCGCACTGGATATGTCGTCTGCTTTGAAATCCGCCATAGGTCAGTTTCTGCTGAAAAAGCAACAGGCGCCACTGGGAAGCAGGCGTGAGCTTTCCACTTCTTTGATCACCATTTCTTCGGCTATGACGGTCCCGGTCTTCAAATCAGCTACTGATTCGACCAGGTTTGTCAGTGCCATAGGTGTATAGCCCGTCGAGTGGGCGCTCAACAGAATGAAGCTGAAGTCGTCAGCAAGGATCTGCTTAAGATTAGTCAGGTGGTCAAAGAGATCTGTTTCGATTTGCCAGGCTTCCCCCGAAGGACCACGCCCGTAACTGGGAGGATCCAAAATAATGCCATGATATTTGGAGCCGCGCTTGACCTCCCGGCCGACAAATTTTTTAACGTCCTCAATGATCCAGCGGATTGGCAATGCACTATGCCCTGAAATTTCAGCGTTATTGCGCGCCCAGGCGACGCTGGTTTTTGAGGCGTCCACATGGACCACCTTCGCTCCCGCCGTGGCACAGGCAAGGGTGGACCCTCCGGTATAGGCAAATAGATTCAAAACAGAAAATTCGGGTGTTTTCCCGGGATTCTCATTTGCCTGTTTCTGTATCTGGTGCTTTACCAACTTATGAAGTCGCAGCCAGTTGGTATCCTGTTCGGGAAAAATGCCAAGATGGCCAAAGTCGGTCATTTTAATTTGGAAAGCAACCGGCCCGGATTTAATCTGCCACGTTGCCGGCATATTTGGGTTTAATACCTGCCACTTACCATCTCCTCCGCTAAAGCGCGTAAAGGTCGCATCGACGCGCTTCCACTCCTGCGCTGACAGGCGTGGCCGCCAGACGGCCTGAGCCGCCGGGCGCACGAACCGATAGGGACCCACTTGTTCGAGTTTCTGAAAATTCCCGGAGTCAATTAATTGGTAGCTGTCGTTACTCATAGAAACCCTGCTATCCCATATTAATTCTTACATTGTCAATATAATGTATGATCGTTATTCTAACCGGATTGTTCCCTGATCCGTTGTACTTGCTTCACTTGCCAACGAGGACACCGCTTTGAATACGGTTCGTACAGAGAGAATCACGAAGCTTTTCGGAACCCGCCTTCCGATCGTGCAGGCTGGCATGATTTGGGTATCTGGGGGCAGGCTGGCCGCCGGCGCCGCCAATGCGGGCGCTCTGGGGGTCCTGGGAGCCGGGTCGATGAAGGTTGACGTTTTGCGCCAGCAGATTGTCAAGGCTAAGTCCCTTACGAATAACCCATTGGCCGTCAATCTGCCGCTGCTTTACGAAGGTGCGCAGCAGCAAGCGGAGGCCGCCATCGAGCTTGGAATCAGGGTCTTTATCACCTCCGCTGGCAGTCCAAAAAAGTTCACGCCATTTTTGAAGGCCAATAACTGCCTCGTTGTTCACGTGACATCGACGCCGGACCTGGCTCGCAAATGCGAAGATGCAGGAGTGGATGCGATTGTGGCCGAGGGATTTGAGGCGGGAGGTCACAATGGCCGCGACGAGATCACGACCATGGCTCTTATTCCGCAGGTTGTGGATGCCGTAAAAATTCCCGTCATTGCCGCTGGCGGCATTGCAGACGGGCGCGGCATTGCCGCAGCCCTGGCGTTGGGTGCCTCCGGCGTGCAGATCGGTTCCCGCTTTGCGGTCACGCAGGAGTCGCGCGCGCACACGGCTTTTAAAGAAGCCATTTTAAAAGCTGGCCCCACCGATACCATGTTGTCTCTCAGGCGCTTGGTTCCCGTGCGCCTGTTAAAAAATAAGTTTTATGAGCAGGTCAGAATCCTTGAGGAAAAGGGTGCGTCGGTGGAGGAATTGGCGGCGTTACTTGGTAAGGGACGCTCCCGCCGCGGTATGCATGATGGCGAATTAGATGAGGGAGAGTTGGAAATCGGCCAGGTCAGTGCGATGATCCGCGACGTACCCACCTGCGCCGAACTGGTCGCACGTCTTGAAAAAGAATACATCGCAGCGGTATCCGCGTTGCCGGGGACACTGGTATGAAGCGTGTTAAGAGGGGGTGGATGAATCTCCGCGTCACGAAAGTTGTCAGCGAAACTCATGATACCAACACCTTTGAGTTGGTTGATGCAGATGATGGCGGTCGCTCCTTCGACTATGACGCTGGGCAGTATCTGACGTTTCGCTTTGATGAATTGTCCGATAAGCCACTGGTCCGTTCTTATACCCTGTCGAGTTCTCCCAACCAGGGCGACTTTTGTGCCTTTACCGTCAAACGCGTTGAAAGCGGGTCAATCAGCAACTGGCTGTGCGATAACGTCAAAGTCGGGTCGATACTACGAGCCCGTGGACCGATCGGAAAGTTCTGCTGGGAGCCGGGATCTGAACGAACGCATCTATTCATGGTGGCTGGGGGAAGTGGTGTCACCCCCTTTGCCAGTATCATGCGAGAATATGCTGGCCTATGTGGTGCCCCTGGAGCTCCCGGCCAAATGACGCTTCTCGTCTCCTACCGGACTTCAAAAGACCTGATTCTTTGGGATGACCTGCAGAAGATCAATGCTGCGAAGAATTGTCGCGTTTTTACGACCCTTTCGCGAGAAGACATGACCGGCAGTGGATTTTTATACGGTCGGATCGATCAGGAAATGCTGCTTCAGCTTATCGGCGGCGCTCAGAATCAGATGACATTTATGACCTGTGGTCCCACTGAAATTATGGATTTGACCGTGGCCACGTGCCGCGCGGCCGGGGTCCCCGAACCCTGCATCAGGACAGAGTCATTTTATTGACCAGCAGTATTTGCTCGCGAATTTGTTCAGGTGAGTGGACGATATAGTCAGCGCCCGCAGATTCAAGCTCGTCACGGGAGCCGTATCCATAGGTTATACCAATGGAGGTTACCCCATGGGTCTTTGCAGCGATGATGTCATGGTGCCGGTCCCCGATCATGATCGCCTGAGACGGCAGTATGTTCTCTGATTCAAACATCCACGCCAGCAGTTCACTTTTGACGGATCTGGTTCCATCCAGCTCCGGCCCACATACTTTCTCAAAAAAGTGCAACAGCTTGAAATGTTCAAGAATGGTGCGCGCATAAATGTGGGCTTTGCCTGTTGCGACAAACAGCCGATATCCGTCTTCCTTCAGCTTATTCAGAAGATTGCTGATCCCGGGATAGGGCGCGTCGTTCAGCATCAGTCTGCGATCCACATAATGGTACCGGTAGCGGAGCACGCACTGCTCGATGGTTTCCGCATCTTCCGTTTTTAGAATTTTTTTCAGCGAATCGCGCAAGGATGGACCGATGGTCCAGCGCAGTTCCTCTGCAGGCGGCGGGGTATGGCCCATATCCCGCAGGAGGGCTTGGTAAGACCCGGTGATGCCGATTCCGGGATCGGTCAGAGTGCCATCCATGTCAAAAAGCAAAATCTTCCGCATGGATCGCACTCCGATGGGATATGCAACAGCCGACCGCCTACGCGGGTGAGTACGGCAACCCACAGGCCTCGGCTACGGCGCGATAGGTGCACTTGCCGTTGTGGGTATTAAGACCTTTGCGTAAGGGCTCGGACTGCTCCAGAGCTTTCGCAAGTCCTTTGTTGGCGAGTTCCATGGCGTATTTGATGGTGACGTTTGTCAGTGCATAGGTTGAGGTCTTTGGAACATCACCCGGAATATTTGTTACGCCATAATGCAGAACGCCCTCTTCTTTGTAGACGGGAGCGTCGTGAGTTGTTGCGCGGATGGTTTCAACGCATCCACCCTGATCGATGGCTACGTCGACGATGACGGAGTCGGGCTCCATCTGCTTGATCATCTCGCGGGAGACGAGGCATGGCGCCTTTGCCCCCGTGATCAATACGGCACCGACGACTAAATCGGATTCGCGAACGGCTTCAGTAATGTTTTCGGGGTTTGACATCAGTGTCGTCACGTTATTGCCAAAGATGTCGTCTAAATAGGCCAGGCGGGCCGGATTGACGTCCAGGATTGTGACGCGGGCTCCCAGGCCGATGGCCATTTTTGCCGAGTTAATGCCGACCACGCCGCCACCGATGATGGTGACTCGTCCTCTTTTTACACCCGGGACACCGCCGAGGAGCAAACCTTTGCCCCCATGCTGCTTCTGCAGGCACTGTGCTCCGACCTGCACCGCCATGCGGCCTGCGACCTCACTCATCGGTGTCAGCAGGGGCAGGGTTCCATTAGCTAATTCGATCGTTTCGTAGGCAACGCCGGAGACCTTTTTTTCGACAAGTTTACGTGCCAATTCCGGCACCGAAGCGAGGTGAAGATAAGTGTAGAGGATTTGTCCGCCGCGCATGCGGTCGTATTCTTCCGCAATGGGCTCTTTAACCTTAACGATCATTTCAGCGTTATCCCAAACCTCTTTGGCTGAATTCATGATTGTCGCACCGACTGCGGTGTATTTTGAGTCGGGAATTCCCGCCCCAAGACCCGCACCTTTTTCGATCATGACTTTGTGACCAGCGGCAATCAATGTGCCGGCGCCGCCGGGAACCATAGCCACGCGGTTTTCTCGGTTTTTAATTTCTTTGGGAACGCCGATTAACATAGATCTACCTCGTTAATTGTGTCGGGAACGGTCGTTCCAGATAACAGGTGGCGACCGTCACACCGGAATAGGATTCGGAAAAGTGAACTATATCCGAGGCTAAAGTAGTGGGGAAGGGCAATGGTGTATGGCCGGCGGGGTTAAGTTAACTAACCGTAAATATTAGACAAAAATGGAGGCCTAAGTTTCGGGGACCACCACCTGCAACCCGTCGTAGGCGAAGGTCACGCCTTTTGGTAATCGCCGGGCGTCCTTTCCGTGATCCACCTCGTGCCCAAGATGAGTGATGATCCCGCGGCGGACACCGAGTTCCTGGAACAATGCTACCGTTTCTTCGATCGAACTATGGGTCTTGTGGCTGCCAAATTTGAGTCCGCTGGCAACCATCGTATGGATGGTTCCTCGCCACTTTTTAACGAGGTCCGCACCGAGGGATTTGAAGTCGGTCGCGTAGGCGAAGTTGCGGACGCGAAAAACGGCACTGTCCAGATCGCCATGGGGTGCCAGTGCTGGCTCAAAGCGCTGGCCCGCCACCTTGAATGAATTCTGGCCAAATGTTTTCAATTGCACCTGCGGCTTGGTTCCGTGGTAGGCGTCGCGACGGAAAGCATAGCTGAATCGGCTGCGAAGGTCGTCGACATGGCTTTCATGGATAAAACACGGGACGGGGCGATGGGATTGAAAGTAAAAGGCACGCAAGTCATCAAACCCGTGAGTATGGTCTGAGTGCGTATGAGTGTAAACCACCGCATCGAGGTTTCTAACTTTCGCAGACAGCATTTGCATCCGAAAATCCGGCGACGTGTCAAAAACGATATTTTTGCCCTCCGAAGTGGAAAGCAAAAGCGAGGTGCGCAAGCGCCTGTTTTTGGGGTTTCGGCTTTTGCAAACGATACAGGGGCAACAAATGATTGGAACGCCCGGAGAGCTGCCGCTTCCTAAAATCGTGATTTTAAACTGCGACTTCCCCATCTTGTCAGCCTGCCCGGCTACGCGCGAAAATAGTTGTTCAGGAATTCGACGCGGTCCGTGCTGTCACTAACGTACGTTTTCATCCGATCCAGACGACTTAACTGGTCGATTTTCCGCAACGGATATTCGCGCCAGAATTTTTGTTCATCCTCGAGAGTGAAGCCGAGCCCAACGATAAAATGACGGTCCATATCCTGGTAATCCTGTGGAACTGATTCAAAACGCACGAGGAGTCCTTCCCGGACCAGAACATCGAAACAAACTCGCAGGTCGTCTTCATTAATCTTCAAGGCCATGCGGAGGTGATTCAACAAAGTGAACTCACTTTGTCCCTGTGTTGACCCAAGGAAATCCCGTGACGCATCGTAGGACTGACGTAGCAGAGTCAGCTCCGGAAAGTTCTTGTCGATCATATATCGGTGCACGTAATAATCGCGGGACCCTGCGATCAGGTGGCATTGGGCCGGCTTGCCGTCCCGACCAGCGCGGCCGATTTCCTGAACATACTGCTCGAGGCTCGCTGGCAGACTCGCGTGATGGACAAAACGGATGTCAGGTTTGTCGATACCCAGTCCGAAGGCGTTGGTGGCGACGATGATCCTCACGGTGCCCTTCATGAAGGCGTTGTGTGCGTTCTTTCTGGATTCTGGCGACAGACCGGCGTGGTACATGGCCGTTGATTGGCCGGCTTTTACCAGGGAGTCGTGGATTTCAAAGACCTGTTTCCGGGTCGAAGCGTACACGATTCCCGAGCCTTCCGAACGCACCGCAGCGTTAACAACACTTTTTAGCTGGTCTGCTGTGCTGGAAATATTCGCGACATCCAGACAGAGGTTTTCTCGCCTGAAATCCGCGACTATGACCGAGGGACTATCTAATTCTAAAGTCGTGCGAATTTCGCCGCGAACGCGATCAGTCGCTGTCGCCGTAAGTGCGATTTTCTGAACATCTCCGAGATCACGCAGGTAGTCGCCGACCCGTCGATACTCCGGACGGAAGTGAAATCCCCATTGGCTGATGCAGTGGGCTTCGTCAATGGCGACCAGCTGCACATGTTGCTCTGCTAACCTGGATCGGAACGATGCCAAAGCCAATCTTTCAGGCGACACAATGAGCACTTTCAGGTGTCCCGCTGAGATCTGGTCCCAGATTCGGCGTTTTTCATCTGGGGTCTGGAGGCTGTCCAATGCCGCGACGGCAATACCGTATTGTTTCAGACGCGCGACCTGGTCGCGCATCAACGCGATAAGTGGCGATACTACCAGGACGAGCCCGGGACGGCAGGCCGCGGGAAGTGCGTAACAAAGTGTTTTGCCGCTGCCTGTTGGTAAAACGGCGAGGATATCGCGACCGGCAATAACATCGGTCAGAACTTTTTCCTGATGGGTGTGGAGTTCGGGTATCTGGAAATGCTCTCGTGCAAATCGGCGAAAATACGCCATCTGCGCAAGGGCATCGACTACCGGCGTCCCAGCTACAGAGACGGCTCCCCGTCTCGCCAGCTGGCCTCCCGGCACGCCGCGTTCACATGTTAAGGCAGATGAACCTGCTTCCAGGCTACCGGCCAAGTTCGATTTTGTGTATTCCATGCTTACTATAAGTAAACCGTGTTTGGCTGATGGTGGCCAGCAGTTTCTTGTTAAGATTAAAAATATAGTCCATAAGAAAAACCTGCCTCAAACGTTGCTGGCAACCCATCTGACGTGGACTGACCGGCAAAGCCAGCCAATTCGTGGGCGTCATTCAGCATAGAAATAAATGTGGCACGGAGAGATCGCTCAAAAATTATTTTTTGCGACGGATGGTCCTCCACGAAAAATTTTCGCCCCCATAGACCTGTGAGGGTCAGTTTATAAGGCACCCCCTGGACTCCGACGGGTTCAAAAATCACTCCCATCATCAGTCCCGGGCCAACGGCGGGAGCGGCGATTTTGTTGCACGTCGCTGCAACCCTCGCCAAGGCTATGCCGAAGGCTTTGGCTGGCCCTGCCCCCGCAGCCATACCAGCGCCGCCCTCGATGTGATGGGAAAGACATGTTGCCAAGGGCGTGCTGCGCTCAGATCGCAGGCTGAGGGCCCAGGACAGCGGTTTTCGGACTCGGCCGACCGGCGGGATTGATAGAACTTCAAACCAGCGCGCCATTTTGACTTTCGGTTTGTTAAAATCCGGTTTGTCGTAGGCTCTGAACTTAAACTCCAGCATCTTGATCTGGAGTTCGCGGGAGTAGCCGGTAGCCGGGCTATTTAGATCGTGCAGTGTGGGGCGCCAGTCATAATCAGCAAAGAAACTTTGCGAGTCCTGATCTTCCCCCAATTGGAATAGGCCCAGAGAGATGCCATTGCGCATGGAGTAGTGCCCTTTGTCGGGGCGCTCCTGATCGGGACGGGCCATCAGGCCTCGAGGAGCAATGCGCAATTGTGCCCGGTGTTTCAGAAGGTCAACCCGGCGCTGCTTCTGCTTTTCCGGCAGGCGATTGCCCGCCACCTGTTCGTCAAAATCAATGTAATCCAGCGCCGCGTCGATCATTCGTGACCGGGCCTCTTCCGGGAAGGGCGCGAGAATTTTGGGGATGTCGGCATCGGCGCGCTGGATCAATTGTTTAAGGGCCCCGATTTCCTCGCCTGAGAGGACGGCTTCGCGTTGCATGTATTTTGATAAGGCCGAAGGCCGATAACGGGGCTCTGCAAGGAATCCTCTGATCGCGGCGGCGCGTCTGACAGTGTCCGCAGGCGTGACCATGACGTTGAAATTCTCGGCGAGTTTCATAGTGGGATCGATGGTGTCGAGGAGCAGCAAAAGGACGTACGAGCAATTTTCATCGATGTACCAGTAATTGATTTGCGCGGGACCAACCTCCCACAATGTCAGCATGAGGTTGTCGACCTGTCGCTGCGATAAATTCAGTGGGTATTCCCAGAGATCCCGGCTTTCGGAGTTGTTGTATTCCTGTATTTTCAGGAAATAAGGCATCAGACTAAAAGTTCCCGCAAAACCACCCGTCAACCCGAGAAAAGGATATAGCAGGGCGTTGTCAGTCGTCGGGTTTGCCGCGAAATTGACCGCTGAGTCCAGCAAAGCGTTTGGTTCTCCGCCAGCAGGGCCTTTGCCGCGATGAAGTCGCAAAAACGTATGGCCGAACATGGAAGCCGGGTTGTTGATAAAATACGAAGCAAAGACCAGAGAGATCCCCTTGATGCCCTGCCGTGCCAGCCATTCGTTAAGATCGGGGCAGTTTACCTTCGGCAGATTTTCCGGGCGCAATTGCAGCTGTTCGGCGAGCCATCGTGTCCGACGGGGAAACTTGCACATGGCATGATCATCAGGTTTCTGTGGATCCTGCGCCGACCACATAGCGTCGAGCGTGGCGTGCAACTCAGCGCGAAGGTCGTGCTTTCCTTCGGAAGCAAGGAAAAACCCCGGGGAATCTACGATGCTATTGTCCCGCCGTAGAACGGTGGCGACATAGAGCAGCTGGGCGCGCCATTCCGGGTGCGAAGAAAGTCGGAGTTCATCACTTTGACGCTTAAGGTCCGATGTATCGGTAAGCGCAAAAGCAGACCCCGCCTGCACCGCCACTGAAAGCAAGATTGCAAGGATGCTTGCAAAGAGCTGCTTCAGTTTGCGGGGCAGGCGGGGCCTTAACAGGTCATTCAACAGTTTTCACTACGGCAAAAAAGGAATCAATTAATAAACTCGCACACAGTTTTTACTGAGCGTCTCGTCAGACTTGATCTCATTGACGTAGCCTTCGACCACAGCATCCGGTGCCTGATTACCGTAAAGCGTGGCATATTTCTGCTGGCTCAACATCTGAAATGCCTCAAGATCTTCATCAGACTCAGCGCATCCCAGAATGTCTGCGAACGCCTCGAGGTGTTCGCCTTCTCCTTGAGCCGCCTCTTTTGACAGATCAGCATAGTTCATGTCGACATACACTTTGCGCTCTTCCGCAGCGGCATCGCCTCCGGGAGGATCCTTACAATTGGATGTACCAGTTGTGATTCCAAAGGTCTGGCTGTAGGAACAGCCGTTGGTGGTTGCCGCAAATACCTGCATAAACCCCGGCTTCGAGCCCAATACTATGGATCCGAGTCCGCAGCCAGCGGCACCATATGCCACTTTGTATCCACCGCCACCGCCGCCTTCACTTTCACCTTCTCCGGCAGCTGCGCCGCCTTCGGCCCCTGCGGTATCGGTGGTTTCTCCGGACGGTTCAGCTTTTTTCTTCTTCTTCTTTTTCTTTTTCTTTTCCTGGGCCATTGCATCGCTTCCAAATGCTCCGGCCAGGGCCAGGCTCATAATTCCACAAGTCAGATATTTCAACATGCGCATATCAATGTTCCTCATATGAGACGTCGGTCGTGTTTCGTTACAACAAATTTCGCAAGTCCACTCTTGTCAAAAAAATCAGATCGCCAGCCACGCACATTTGTTGGCCAATTCCGGAGACGACCGCAACGTCGCTTTTGCGGACTCCAGAACGGCAATCGCGCCAGGAGCCGCGAAAATTTTGTGATGGTCCTTTTGTAGCTGTGCCTGTGCAGCGGGAGCTATGGATGCTTCGCATCCTAGAGTCTCAGTGAAGGCAGCAAGCGTCTCGCCTTGTCCCTGAGCCATCTCCTTAGAAAGTGGCGCTAAATTGTTAGCAATAAAGTCCTGTTGGCCCTGGATAGCAGCCGCTTCTTTGCCACCCGCACAATTGGACGTGCCGGTGGTGATTCCGAACGTCTGACTGGCAGATGTGCCGTTTGTGGTTGCAGCGAATACCTGCATGATCCCTTTTGATTTACCAAGAACGATCGACCCTAGTCCGCAGCCAGCCATGCCGTATCCGGCGGCATGAGCTGCACCGGCACCAAGTGCCATCCCAACAGCGAAAACCACAAGAATGAAACGCCTCATGAGGTTCCTCTCCAAATTGTTACCGGTCAAAATGATTACTAATACGAACAGTATATGCCAAAAAACATTCCGTAAACTCTTATCAACCACCCAGAAACATAAAACATTTCCCGATATTCTACACGAATCCCATGGGAGTGAGCAAACGACCGACAGGTTTTAGATTCTCATTTTTTGTCAGAAGGCTGACAATCAAGAGGTGTAGAGGATTTTTTGCATAGATAGTCTGTCAGCCTAGGTTTGTAAGGCGTCGACTCCGCGAAAAAGCCGCTGGTGTGGCCCGACAGCTCGACCTCCCAAAATTCTCTGCGCTCGGGCCTCGCCTCATTAAACAGCCGGCGACCGAATTCGATGGGAACGACATGGTCTCTGATCCCGTGGACCACGAGTAAGGGAGCATCCAGTTGTTTGACGTGGTCGACCGGACTCAAGTCGTCGCTCACCAGATAACTAAGCGGATATTGCAAAGGCCACGTCAGAAAAAACGTGCCCAGCCGGTCGCGCGTGATTTCACGGTAGGAAGCAAAGGTGCTGTCAACAACGACGGCGCGGATATTTTCCTGCCCTGCTGCAATAACGGCTGGGATAGCCACTGCGCCACCAAGGCTTTGTCCAAATATAAAAATATCTTTCGAAGCGGTGCCGCTTTTTTTAAGCTTCCGCAGCCAGTTGATTACAGCGGCGCCGTCCTGTACCAGGCCCTCTCTGGTGGGGATTCCGGAAGACTGTCCATATCCCCTGTAGTCGAAAGTAACGACATCGTAGCCATGTTTGACCAGCCAGGAAACAAACAGAAAGTGTGTGGTCATATTCTCAGCGTTGCCATGAAAATGAATAACTGTGCCGTGGCTGTTAACGCCGGCACTCATGTGCCAGACATGCAGAGAAGTGTCTTCGTCAAGTTTGAGCCGCTGCTCTTTGTAGGGAATATTTAGCGCTTTGGGAGTGGCTCTGATTTCGTAGTCCGGGTGGTAAAAGAGATGGTTACATCCGGAAAGCAGCAACAACAACCAAAAAACTGCGAATGATTTTTTGCATATACTGTAGAGCAAGGACGTTTCCGCGACAAAAAGGTTGTTACAACCCGGTTATTGCTACCCGCTTCTATTCTGCGCTAGTCTCGGAGCTGGCTGCAAGGACATTGACACGGTGGATGGGCGAATACTGGATGCCCGCCAGGGAGAGATTTTCTGGATCTTGTCGTTCAAAAATATGGTGGTACCTCCGTGGGCACGGTGGAGCGTATCGCTCATGTAGCTGACCACATTGCCGGGACGGTCCGAAAAGGCGCGAAGATTGTCGTAGTCGTCAGTGCAATGGGCGAGCAGACTGATGAACTCATTGCCCTGGCGGAAAAATTGAGCCCAAACCCGCCCCGTCGCGAGCTCGACATGCTGCTGACCGCTGGTGAGCGTATATCGATGGCCCTGACCAGTATCGCACTTCACGATCGCAATATCCCATCGGTCTCGCTGACTGGGTCGCAGAGTGGAATTTTAACTGACGAAACTCACGGCAATGCCCGGATTCAGAAAATACTCGGGAATCGCATCAGGGAAAGTCTGGCCCTTAACAATGTTGTGATTGTCGCCGGTTTCCAGGGCGTGAGCCCTAAGACCAAAGAAATTACAACTCTGGGTCGGGGGGGATCAGACCTGAGCGCGATTGCGCTGGCAGCTTCACTTCAGGCTGATCGTTGCGAGCTGTATAAAGACGTTGATGGCGTCATGACCGCAGATCCGAGATTGGTCGCTAATGCCCGACTCTTAAAGGTATTGCCTTGGGATGCGATGTCAGAACTTGCCTGGGCGGGTGCGTCGGTCCTGCACGCGCGTGGAGCTCATGTAGCCGGTAAGGCAAAGATCAGGCTGGAGATCAGATCAAGTTTTGACCTGGAAAAACGAGGGACTTTTATTCAGGGAGGTTCCAATATGGAATCCTGCGTTGTTCATGCTATCGCTCATAAGACCAACATGGCACTCGTACGATCCTCTGCTCAATGCAAGGCCACCGGACTTCTGGCGGCATCACTCGCTTGGCTTTGGGAACAGGGAGAAACCCCTTTGATCAATCAACAAAGCATGACGCCTGAAGCCATATCATTGACTCAGGTCATCACTGAGAAGAATCTGCCGGGGTATGCAAAAATGATTCGACTCGCCCAAGGCACCGAGCATGTAACCCCGCATGTAGCATGTGTTTCGATTGTGGGGAGTGGGTTCTGGCAAAGTCCAGAAACGGTGCAACTAGTGGGTGAGATGATTTCTGATGCTTGCGTCATTGACGTCAAAAACAACTGCATCACCGTTTGTGCTCCCGAGGCTTCCATCGCGCGTGCGATACCCCGGTTGCACAAAGAACTCATCGAGTCAAAAACAGTTTAGTCGGGAAGGGTCAGATCAGCGGAAGTCGCGGATCAATCCCAACGAGGCCCCGCTGGCCATAGCTTCGTGGAACCAGGCGTTTGAAAGGCCGAGTTCGATTTTCCAGTCGCTCATATTATAAAGGCCGGAGACACCGCCGCGGATAAACTTCCCAAACCCATTACTGACTTTCATCGGATAGCCAGCTCCCTCGACTTCGCCCGCACTGCCATCAACGGTTGCTGAGATGTGCATAAATCCTGCGCCAACTTCACCGCGAAAAGAAAGCGGACTATTGTGCATCCAGGTGTATCCGATGCCTCCAAGTAGACCGATACCGTTGACGCTGAATGGAGCGGTCTCCATGCCGGTACTCTCAGTGGTCGCACGGTTGACGTTTCCATTAAACGTCAGGTAGTTGAACCGCCCGACCAGCTCAAGGTCTTTCCACTGCCGCATGGAACCAAAGGCCGAGGTGTCAAACGCGACTGAGCCCTCACCTATCCCTGCGGTCGCCATTCCAAATGATGCTCCGGCGGAGATGTCTGCCGGATTGCGATAGATTTTATATTGAGGCGAGTAGTCAGCGTCACTGGCGTTTCGTTCCAACAGGGCCAACCGGTATCCTTTGCGGATGGTTCCGGTGCTTTCTTTAATTGACACCATACGTTTCGCACCGCGCATGGCTCTAACGGTTCCGACGGCGACCAGTTCGTCTTCTGATGTAAATACGCCGACCTCATCGCCAATGGAGAGGTCCCGGTCTTCGGTAAAGCATTTGGTTTGCTTTTTATTGCATTGCATATCATCGGCAAACGCCTGGGTTGAACACGCCACTGCAATTCCGGCCAACAAGTTTCTGTACAACATGGTCAATCTCCTCTAAACCTTCCTGCCTGTCTTCAATGCCCGTTCTGATTCCGGTTCACTTTTATTGTTTTGCAATTCTGACCGTTCGCTGAACGATCGACTTTCCCGAGGCATCTTTGCCCTGGAGCGTAAAAATATAGCCATCGCTGAGCGTCAGCGCCTTGTCGCTGTGAAAAAATGAGCGATTATTTGCTTCGCTCGCCGTCGCTTTCTTAAGGATGATGTCGTCTCTGTTCGCCGCGGAGCAAAGTGCCCGGTCTCCATTGCAAATTGTCATCGAAGCGATCGAGATATCAGCTGCGCCCCAGATGGATGCGTTGGCATCGGGCGATTGGTTGAGCAGCATGTTGATCGTCTGCGCGGAAACAGTCATTGGTTGGGAACCACCGGTGGTGGCTCCGGTCAGCGTGTCCGCGAGGACTACATCCGATGGAAAGGCTCTATAGACGGGAGTATGACCGTTGCGCTGGGTGTCCTGTGCTGTCTTGTCAAGGAATTGGCGGATAGTGGTGCCTGTCGATCCTTTGAGCTGGCTAAAGGCCCGTCGCAGGGCCGAAGTGAAGGCACCGCCGCCGGCACCGAGGTCGGCGGAGGTTTCATTTGGTCTTGCGGCCGCGACAGTGAGGGCTTGTTCAAATAAGGTTTTTTCGAACCCACGCGATGAGCCCGAAGTCGCTGTCGTGCTCATGCCGTTGTTTCCCGAATTTTGGGACCCGCCAAGGAAGCTTGTAGCGAGCGACGTGTACCAATCGTCACCGGCCCGGGTTAAAGCTACATTTTCCTGGGCGACGAGGTCTGCGCTCGAGAGTTCCAGTGAGTCATATGAATTGGAGCCGGAACCACCACCACTGATGATGGATGAATTGCCGGTTACGAGTTGACCGCTGAAGCAAGAGTCCGAGAAGAACAGGAGCCTTTTGATCGGTGTCGTCCGGACTTCCTGAATCGCCTGGGCAAAAGTCTTGAATGTAATACAGTCATCGGTAAACGCCATGCAACCGCTACCCTGTGCCCCATGGCCGGAGTAGTAAATCAGCAGCGTTCCGCGCTCACCCACTTGTGCTGCGGCCTGTTTTAGCATTTGGCTCGCCATGCGGACTGAAGCATTGCGTTCTTCGGACTGGATCGAAAAATTGAAGCCGTTTGAGGTGTCGCCGAACAATTCCTTAAGGCCGCGAATATCCACGGGCACGCCGTCAAGGTTGCCACCGTCGCTTCCGAGAAGCAGCGCCACGTTTTGTGCAGAGGGATCGAATACAAGTGAATCA
>Ga0154020_10001634_pt1 | contig 27577 bp, 7 predicted proteins | sample Klosneuvirus_201_FD_109709 | JGI IMG/M metagenome (GOLD analysis project Ga0154020, IMG submission 109709) | Active sludge microbial communities from wastewater, Klosterneuburg, Austria - Klosneuvirus_20160825_MG | ecosystem: Engineered > WWTP > Aerobic digester > Activated sludge | place...
ACACAGACTCAAGGCACAGACACTACACAGAATTTATCAATAAAATATGTCCGAATACTTATATCAGAATTTCAAATATTTAGTCAAGGCCCCTTTCGAGTGGATGTGCAGTTTTTTGTAAATATTCTTGACGTGGTATCGGACGCCGTCTACGGACAAGTTAAGAGCCTCGGCCACTTTTTGGTACGTCAGCCCGTCTACCAGTAGCCTGCTGATTTGCAGTTCCTGCTCCGAAAGCAACTCGGGTTTCTTCTTTTGTGCAGCCGGTTGGAAATAGGACAAAATGCGGCGAGCCACCGAAGGGCTAAGTGCGGCGCCGCCGTTTTTCGAGATTTCGATCAGGGTGTTTTCCAATTTTTTGAAATCGCCGTCTTTGATCAGGTAGCCGTTTGCACCGCAGCATATACAGGTGAAAATTGTGTCATAATCGTCTACTACAGTGTGCATGATGATATCCGCTTGCGGCAGCAGGCGACGGATAATGGGAATGCCCTCCGAACCGGAGATGCCGGGCAGGTGGATGTCGAGCAGGACAATCTGGATGTCCATGAACTCCCGGTAGAATTTTTTGAACCGAGGAATGGAGTCTACGATCAGCCGGCACTGTACCGCGCTGTTTTTGGCAAAATAGGCCGTCATTTCTTCCCGGAGCACCGGATCGTCTTCGATAATTGCGATATGGATGGGCATGGTTACGAAATTGCAAATAATTTCGGGAAAGACAGCACGATAGTTTGATCGGTGTCGGTCGTTTCCGTTTTTTTTATGGTTGCCCCGATTTTTTGGAGCCTCCGATTCACGGAAGACATGCCGCGGTTGTCGGATGAGACGTTGAAGTGCCCATCACCAGCCTTACCGAAGGTGTTGGTCATCGTCAACAGTAGGGTGTTTTCGTCCGAGAGAGCCAGTTGAACAGAAATATACTTCGGATGAGCATGCTTGACCATATTGGTCAGCAGTTCCTGAAAGATCATGATGGCGTTGTGGCGACAATCCAGTGAAATTTCCCCTTCAGGCACAGGTTCGGGCAGGATGAACCGGCTCCGGATGTTCAAGGGCTCCAGATAATCGTCGGCAAAATCCTGCATCCGGGCGATGAGGTTCTCCAGGCGATCTTTGTGGGGATCAACGGACCAGATCAAGGTGCGCAGCGATTGCAGGGTATGCTGGTTTGCCTCCTGCAGGCCGGCCCAGATTTCCGGATCGGGAAACACCTGCTTGTCCAAAAACTCCCGTTTGATCTTTTGCAAAAGGATGTTGGTGATATTCAATCTGTTCCCGATGTCGTCGTGCAGGTCGTCGGCGATTTGTTGCCGGATGGCGTAGGTGCGCAATGCTTGACGTAGGCGATTGCGGTAAGCCAGGTAGGCGAGCAGAAAAAGTACCGCCAACAACATGGCTCGAAACCACCAGGTTTCGTAATAGGGCTGTTCCACGGCTATGTTCAGGCGCGCGGATTCACCGAAGTGCCCATCAAACGGCATGGCCTGTACTTCCAAGGTATAGTATCCCGGGGCCAGGTTGAACAACCGAATTTTGCTTTCGCCATCGGTGTAAACCCATTCCGAAATCACGCCTGCAATCCGGTACCGGAATCGGGTTTGCGATGACTGTACGAAGTCGTTCACCCCCACACACACTTCCACCAGACGGGGATAAGGTGGGAGTTGGAGTACAGAATCCGGCACGTGACGCACGTCGGCCGAGTCGGCACCGGTGGAGTACACATGTACAAACGAAAGAATCGTCTTGTACCGGAAGTTGGGCGGTTGGAGCGAGTCCGGGTGAAAATGCACCAAACCGGCAACCCCTCCAAACAAAAGCATACCGTTTGGGGCACGTGCACTCGCTGCAGAGTTGAACTCATTGCCCGGAATTCCGTCTTCTTCGTGGTAATTATGCACGATTCCGGTTTGTACATCCAAGCGGGAAAGCCCATCGTGCGTGCTGATCCACAACACCCGGTCGTCATTGCCGGCCTCAATTCTACAGGTGGAGTTGTTGGCGAGGCCACGCTCGGTGTCGAACCACACAAATGAGTTTTCGGCTCGGTTGTACTTAGCCAGCCCTTTGCCTTTCGTCGCGATCCAAATATTGTCGAATCGGTCGGCATACAGATCGCTGATGAAAACATCGGGCAGTACCGTATCGAGGCTGCAATGCTCAGGCGACTGGTTGTATCGCAGGCGAAACAACCCGTTTTCGGCGCCGGCCCAGATACTGGAGTCCCGGTCGGTCAACAAGGCCCGGAAAAACGAGGCCTCCACCGGTTTGGACGTTCCCGGATACGTCACCGGATGAAAGTCGAATGGCGCTTCGGGTGGAGACCAGTACAGATTGGTGTAGGTGCCCACCCAGATATTCCTGGTGAGGTCCCGGCAAATCGAGAGGGCGCTGGCCGGGACATGTTTCATCGGCACCGACAAGGCTGGTTTGCGTACGTTGTTCTGATGTTTGTTTAGTACGAATACACCGGCTTTATTCTCGCAAATCAGCATCCATGTTGCCGAGTCTAATGGGATGCCTCCCCATACACCCTGAATGCTTGATACGCGATTGATCCCTTCCCGAGTCAGGTTTCCACGAAAAAATCCAGTATAGGTGCCGGCCCACCAGTTTCCTATGGAATCGGTCAAAATGCCACGTATCTCGCTGCCGATCATACCCTCGGGCACGCGGAATTGGTTGCTGCGTTTTTGGAAGATAAATAACCCCAGCGTGGTGCCAATTGCTTCCTGCCCGGTGGATAACGTGTACTGCAAACGCAATATGTTCCGCTGCTTGTAGTATCGATCTAGTGCTGCAAGGGTCGGAAAAAAGTCGGAAAGCATCTGATGACGTTCCGGCTCGAATGTGCCGCTCATAGGATTCAGGCGGTACAGGTTTCGCACACAATCCCAGCCGATCAAGCCTAGTGGCGTTTGGATCAGGCCAAGCAGCCCGGTTATCGGTGTGGGATTGTTTAAAAACTCGGGAAGCGTGTAGCGCGAGTATATGCCGGATGCCGATACATGGTATGCCTCTTGTGCAGCAGGTAGCAACCAAATACCTTCGGAACCGCAAGGCAACGCCACGATTTTCGTGGTGGGTGCGCCGGGTGCAGCCCCGAGCGTGTCTATGGAATACTGGTTGGAATCCGTGCGCACCATGCGGTACAGCGCACTATCAGCGATAACCCAATAGGTATTGTCTTCTTTCCTTTCGATCTGGGTGCATTTTTTGAAAATATTTTGAGGGAACCCTACTGTTTCAAAAGGTACGATCTGGTCTTTTGCAACGTCCACCAGCCAACCCTTACCCGAGGTACAAACAAGCAGATGACCGGCGCTACCGGACGTACTCAGGTATTCCACATCTGTAATATACTCGGTAGGCAGGAAGCCATTTGTTTTGTCTGAAAAACGTCTCACCCGAAACCCGTCGAACCGGTAAAGCCCGTTATATGTGCCGAACCAGAGCATGCCCCTATTGTCTTCACAAATAGTCGTAACAATCTGGTTTGCAAGCCCGTCCTGCATACTGATACGCCGGAATTCGTACTCGGTCGTTCGGGCATGCTGGGCAAAAGAGAACTTGCTACCTACGCATGCAAGGAGGATGCAAAGGAGCAGACGAGGATAGTACCAAATCGAAGCGTACATACCGTTTGAACGGAGTGTAGGGAGTAAAGGAAGGTGGCGAAGGTAGAAATTATCCAGATAAATGGTTGAGTTGTCATCAAATCCCCTGACTACATTTTCATGTAGTCAGGGGATAATATTGTGTCTCAGATGGATACGCCCGTTCCAGGGGCATTACTTTTACCACAATGTTTGCCGTTCACACGCAAATTGTATTATTTTAATCAAGATACACGTCAATTTGAACGATTTACCCTAAGTGCCATGCAAGATCTGGTAGATCTCATTGATTTTATTCAGAAGACCAAGTTCAAGTCGAACTCCCTTCTGGAAGCGCTCATTCGGCCTGACTCGCAGTTGGGCAAAATGTACCACGCCATTGCCAAGGGGGATGCCTTGTCTGACCGCGACCTGCTGGATCTACTCCCGGAACTGGGGAGTTTGCAAACGGTGGCAACGCTTCGAAACCGGTTGAAAAACAGGTTGTGCGATGCTGTATTCCTGCTCGACTTTCGGGAAGAAAATTACCCGGACAGGCAAGTGGCCTTTGTCGAATGCGTCAAGAAATGGAGCGCGGCAATGATTCTGATCACCAGAAACATCCGCAGCATTGGGATCAAACAGTTGGAAAACCTGCTTCGGCACACCCTGGAGTTCGAGTTCACGGAGATCAGCATGAATATCATCCGTACACTGGAACTGTACTACGGCACCATTGAGGGCAACCAGCGGAAGTTTTCCGAACTGGAAGAGACCTTGCTCGAGCTGGAGGAGGCTTGGCTCGCTGAACGAAAAGCCGAACGCCTGTACTGCAACCTCGTCATGCACTATGTGAGTACCCGCGCCGATAAATATGCTGCCTCTGAAAAAGCAAAAGAATACTTTGCGCAGGTTCAGCCGCTTATGCAACGGCACCAGGCTTTCAAGGTTCACTTTTTCGGCTACCTGATCAATACGGTCATTTACGACAGTTTGCACGAATACGACCGAATGGAGCTGGTTTGCCTCGATGCTGTGGCGTTTTTCGAAGGAAAAAAGTATCACAGTGGCATGGTACAACAAACGTTTTACTACAACCTGCTGACGTGCTACCTGAATACCCGGCAATTCGAAAAAGGGCTTCCCTATTTTCACCAGTTGGAGTCCTTGGTAGAAGAAAACTCCTTCAATTGGTTCAAACTACAGGAACTCTACCTGATGACGGCCATGCACAGCGAAAAATATCGGGAAGGACTGAGTGCCTCGGAAAAGGTTCGATCAAATCCTAGTTTCCAGTCGCAGCCGTCGCATGTCCAGGAAATCTGGCGAATTTTTGAGGCGTACCTTTTCTACCTCATGCTCACGGGGCAGTTGCCTGGCGAAGAGGCCCGATTGTCTCATTTCCGTATGAGCCGTTTTCTGAACGAAGTTCCTGTGCTCTCTAAGGACAAACGAGGCATGAACATCGCCGTGCTCATTGTCCAATTCCTGTATTACGCCGCCATGCGTATGCAAGATGATTGCGAAGACCGGGTGGATGCCCTGAAGAAGTATGCCACTCGTTACCTCAACGACGATATGACGCTTCGCAACAGATGCTTCATCAAAATGATCCTGCAAATCCCCGCCAGCTCGTTCGACAGCAAACTGATCCGGAAAAAAACTCAGGAAACTTTTGCCCAACTTCAGCAAATGCCCTGGCACACGGTCAACCAGCACCGGGAGGTGGAAGTCGTCCCCTACGAACATCTCTGGCTCATCGTGCTTCGTTCGCTTGAAAAACCTATTGCTGTACCGGAAATTGTCCACGCGGCTAAGCCGGCACACGGAGCTCCCGTGCAACTGCCCACGTCGAGATAAGACTCGAGACTAACGTCAAATAAAAAAATACAGTAATATGCAAGCATGGCAAAGTGCCAAAAACAAACCATGAGCCATCAAAATACCTTTAAGTCAACAACTAACACATGACAATAAATGTTATGCGTTAAAAATTCGGTTTTTTGTCCTTGTCATGGGGCTGCCCGACATCGTACATTTGAAATGTTATTAATCCGTAATCCTTAACGCTTTAATTATTCCGCCTATGAAGGTCAATTCGTACTGTTTCGATGTGCTGCGATCGAACAAACTCAAGGTTTCCCGTCCATACACCCTTGATGCCGCGATCAACAATCTGGATGTGCTGGGGCAATAAAACACCCTAGTACCTCCAGTCAGGGCAGGAAGGGCAAATGCCCGTCCTGCCCTGACTGGCCAGATGATTTTTCCCTTCGACAATTCATGGAACTTATACCAAGTAACCCGCCAGCCGGTGTACATGCCGGATGGCTTCTTTTTATACCTAATCAATACACATCACAGAGCATGCGATCAAAGGCAATTCAACCAACCGTATTCGATGACTTCGGAGTGCCGCTGTTCCTGATTGGTTCTGATATTCCGGCACCGCTCCGCGATCTCGCGCCAACCGGCCTGAACTGGATCATGGTACCCCAACAAACCGAAAACACACCTGAACCGCTTGATCCGATCGGTGCCGGGCGGGAGTGCCGACCAGACAGAGACATACAAAAGCCTGCGCTTCAGGCCAGTGCGGAACGATAGCGTGCCGAAATAGACCAGCAACCAACCAAAGATAAACATGTAAAACCTTTTTAATCGAATCGCCTATCTCATGCAGGAGTTGATCAATTTGGTGCATCTGTTCCAACACACGAAGTTCAAAGTGAGTGGAATGATGGGTATCATCCTCGAACCCGATTCGGAGATGGAACGCTTCTACAACGCCATTGCCGTCGGCGCCGTTAAAACAGACGACGACGCCAAAGTATATTTTCCTGATTACATCCAAAATCCTGCTCGCCTGCACACCATTAAGGGCAAACTGAAGGAACGGCTTAACGACTCGATCCTGCTTCTGGATTTCCGGGAGTCTGCATTTACGGAACGTCAAAACGCTTTTTATACTTGCTCCAAGAAATGGGCTACCGCCATGACCCTGATGTCCAAAAACGCCCGCGAAAACGGAATCAACCTCCTGGAGAACCTACTTCGCCAAACCATTCGCTTCGAGTTTACTGAAATTACCGTGGACATTCTGCGCACACTTCGCCTGCATTACGGCATTCTAGAGGGCGATCAAAAACGATTTGATCAGATCGAACAACAGCTCAACCAGTATGAGGAGTATTGGGTCATGGAGCGCAAAACGGAAGGATTTTACGCAGAACTGGTGACCCGATATGTGCGCAACAAATCCCATAAAGAAGACATATCCAAAAAAGCCCGCGAATACTTCGAGTGCATCAAACCCTACATGGCTCAGTGCGACACCTTTAAAGTACAGTTCTTTGGGCGACTGCTCGAAGTCCTCATCTACGATAGTGTGCAACACTATGTTGTTACCGCCAGGCTGTGTGAAGAGGCTTTGGTTTTTTTTGCCAAAAAAGATTACGTCAGCAGCATCGTTCTGCAGGTATTCAACTACAACCTGTTTACTTGTTACCTTCAACTTCAGCAGCATGACAAGTGCCTGCTCATGGCACAGCAACACCAGTACCTTTTCGAAGAGGGAAGCTACAATTGGTTCAAACTGCAAGAGCTGTATTTCCTTTCGGCGATGCACTCGGGCAATTACCCCGAAGGGCTTCGGATCAGCCTTGCCGTTGCGGCCCATCCAACTCTGGAGCACCAACCCGCTCCGGTTGTAGAAATATGGAAAATATTTGAGGCATATATTGCACTGCTCACCCAAGCCGGGCTGATCGCCACTTCTGAAGTGGGGAACAGGTTCAAGCCATCCAAATTCCTGAACGAAATTCAGTTCTTTACAAAAGACAAGTCGGGAATGAACATCCCTGTCCTCGTCGTCCAATTTATGTTCGACCTGGCCCAAAACCGGTGGTCACACATTATTGACCGGACCGAAGCTATGGCCAAGTACCGCTCCCGGTACGTCAGCGGGCCGGAGATGGGCAGAAGCCAGTGCTTCCTCCGGATGTTGGAACAAATCCCCAAGGCATCCTTTCGCTTAACTGACGTACAAAAACGTACCGCAGAAACCCTTCGACAACTGACAGACACCCCTTCGAGCGTGAATAATCCAGACGCCGAAATTGAGATCGTACCGTACGAAGTGTTATGGAGTATTGTCTTGAATTTACTGGGCAAACCCAGACAAAACGAACTGTTAACCCTGCCACCCACTTCGATACCATTGAGGGTTTGACCGTATTTGTTTTTTATGTCACAGAGGCTCATAGAGTTTAGGAGAATACAGAGGAATATAAAACTCTGTGTTCTCCTAAACGCTATGAGCCTCTGTGATATATGACACCCGGTTAACCTTATTGAGTAAGAATCCCCGGGTTTCTGTCCACGGGGTTCGGGCGAGGTGCTTATATTTTTGTGAGGTAATTATTAAAATAATCATCTCATGAAAAGTAAGACAATCTTCCAGCACGACGCTATGCGTCATCCCACCTCCTACTGCCATTCCTATCCGTACAAGGCTGTTAATTATCAAGACGACATTGTCATTATTGACGTAATCGGCTTTTGACTGCGTATTCAAAAAACCCGCAATCAAAGACTGGTTCATGCGACGATCACTTGTGATTAAACTTCCAACTGTTTTTCGGGGCGCAAACGAGCGCCCCGAACTCAGATTGCCTTCCCCACTATGAGAAACATGGAAAGAAGGATTTGTGTCAACCATATAAAAAAGAGCAGGTACTGTGAAAAAAAATTATACACAATACCAGAACACGCTATTAAGCCCGCATAATGATGTTGTAATCAAAAAGACGAGAATTAAGGCGGATATCGTATTCGGATCGCCAAGCACCGGTTGTAAAGGTTCCGGAGTATGCACGGTTGTCCCGGCAACACAAATGAGTAGCAAGGCATTAAAGTGTCCGCATGCAACCGCTTGGATATCAATGACAAATCAACGAAAACTTCGTTTTTCGTTTATCAAGTCATCCATGACGGAACAGCAGATCAAGTGTTATTTTCGATGGAATCTGTTCCAGATATTCGAGTCGGTAGCCATGCCGCTTTTTGTACAAAACCGTATCGGCCCGTACCGTCCAATGATCATCAAATCAGGTATTTATCATGTAGAGGAACGCATGAGCGAACTTATCGTGGACTTCAATTTGGCCGATCTATAACGAACATTATTCAATTCTATGAAAAAAGGTTTTGATTTCGAAGAATACATGTTCCAGAACCCAGAGCCAAACACGCAGGCTTTGTTGCAGTGCCTTTTGGGTAAAAACGGAACCATTCCGTACGAATTTGGAACAATATGGCAACAAATGCTCCCGGAAACGCGGGGTTTCCATCCCAACATACCTGGTGAAAACGTCCGGATGACTTCCTCATGGTCAAATTTATCACTACCGTCAGAACAAGCCGGAGCAGGTAAAATAAGAGAAGGCCCTTGATTGCGCATTGTGCTTCCAGCACATAATCTAATAAAATTTTATTAAAATAATCTATACTCGATAAATCTGCACATCGGGTATATGGCATCGCTATGCCATTAAAAGCCATGCCATACAATACCGCAATAACGAAGTCAATCTATAAATTTCCCATTTCATGAAAAATTATACACCCACGCGACAATTAGTCCAATGGTTGCATGCAGCATACGACTATTCCAAAGCAAATGTTGGCATTAGCAAAATGATCGGTTTGTCCTTACTGACCATAATCCTCGGAACAGGAATAACCAGCATGCTTCCTTTCTGGCCATCAACAGAAAGTACACATACATCCACCACCCTGCTTCAGGCACCGAACAGGCAATGGGTGGGTGAAGTCGGCGTTCGGATTTCCTCTTCCAGGAATCTCGGACGCACGGAGATCACGCTGACCAATGAGCCTGTGGCGATCAACGGCCGTACATCCCTCCGGAAAGTGGTCGGAATCCATCCTGAGTTTGACGAACAGCTCGACGCCGAAATGATCTTCGTGTACGAGGATGCCGACCTCAACGGTCTCGACGAAGCCAACCTTATCCTGTATTCATCTGCCGATGAAGGCCGGAACTGGGAGCCACATCGCAATAGCATCGTTGATTCCGAACGCAATACCATCACCCTCGACGGTATTGCGCATTTTTCGTTGTGGACGGCTGCTGCGGCACCACCGCTCCCCACTCCAGGTGTTTTGGCTTTTGTTCATGGCGACGACGACAACAGCGGCGCCGGAACCGGAATTTCCGCGTGGGTCAGCAACGGCGACGGTACATTCCGCACCGTCAAAATATCCGACACCGGATTCGACCGCGACAACAACGGGACCGAAGTGTTTGGCGATGATGCTACGGCCGCCAGTTTCTTTGAAGACATCACCGGCGACGGGGTGACCGACATCGTACACGTGACCGAAAACAACAACCGCTCTATCTATGTGTATCCCGGCAAGGGCGACGGATCGTTCGCCAAAACGCCCATCACAACAACCAGTATGCAGGCGGGTACCAATTCGGTTTTCGCCGGTGTCAACGGCACGGAACAATCCTTTCTGGGCGACGTGAACGGCGACGGCAATTTCGATTACGTATTTTCCGGAAACGACAACATCGTACACGTGTGGCTGGGCAACAGCAACGGTACATTCCTGACAACCAAAGTCTCCACAACCCTGACCGGTTCGAACGGTTACCTGACATCAGGGGTATCCACCGTCGAAGTGTCCCATATCGGCGATGTGAATGGCGACGGCAAAGCCGACTTGGTTTGTTCCAACGAGGGCGACAGCCGTAGCATCCACGTCTGGCTGGCAACCAGCGGCGGAAGTTTTGCTACCGCACCCGTACTCACCAGCAATATGCAGCAAACCGGCAGCTCGGTTTTTGCCGGGAAGGGCGGTGGCGAAACCACTCAACTTGCCGACGTGAACAACGACGGTAAACTCGACTACCTGCACACCAATGAATTCGATTCCAACAACGACATTTTCGTTTTCTTAGGCAACGGCAACGGCACGTTTGCCACAACATATGTGGTGTCTACACTCAACAACCCCTCTGGAACCAGTTTTCAGGTCATTGGTGAACACAGCCAGGAATTTGGCCAGTGGGTAGATGTCACCGGAGACAACAAGGTTGATTTTGTGACATCCCACGACGCCCTGGGCGCCAACAGCGGTATCTACGTATACCCGGGCAACGGCAACGGCACATTCCAGGCGGCCCCGATCGAAACGAAAATGGGTGGCACCTGCACCCCGTTCCAAACCGGTCTGGATGCCACCGAAACAGCCAGGATCGTCCCCTTGCTCAGCACCGGCAGCACGATGGCCAGCAATGGCCGCGTCAATAAATCAGGCACAAATCCCGCTCCGGGCGGTGTGAACACCGACCTGCTCCTCTGGTTCGATGCCGACAGCCTCGCCAACCTCGCCGACGGCGTAAGCGTCAGCACATGGCAAGGAATTGGCTCATGGGGATCTGCGCAGCAAATAACTGCAGGCGCGAAACCTACCTATTATAAAACTACAGCGAACAAACTCATCAACTTCCACCCATCTCTCAGTTTTGATGGCGGCGATGAACTCACCAACGACCACCGCCTGTATTGCAACAACTCCCAATGGCAGGTCATCACGGTGGGCTTTGATGAGCGCACCGTACTGGGCCAAGTGCGCGGCACCGCCGGCATCGGCGCCGACGGCAATTACCCCGCCATGGACCTTCAGACCGACGGTGTCAGCCCCAACGGCTGGAACCCCTGGATGACCGGCAGCAGCCCCGCGGAATGGAACGGCGGCACCGCCCTGTTGTTCAACGGCAATACCGGCGGCACCAACCCGCAGCCCCAAATCTTTTCCCTGAGCTCCACCAATGCAAACACTTCGGCCACCGACAATATCGTGAGCTGGGTGGACGGTCATAAGCAAACAACCACCCTTGACGCCAAGCAACAGACCGAGATCGGTAACCGCATGTTCATCGGCTCTTCCGGCGGCGAACAATGGCTGGGACGGATACCTGAGGTCATCGTCTTCACCCGCCAACTCACCGACCCGGAAATGCAACGCGTCAACTCGTATTTGGCTATAAAATATGGCATCACGTTGAGCCAGGTTACCGCTACGGACTACTTATCGTCCAGCGGCACTGTGCTCTGGAATGCCACGACCGATGCAGCATACACGTTTAACGTGGCCGGCATCGGGCGCGACGACAACCAAAACCTCAACCACCGGCAGTCCCAATCCGCCAATGCAGGGGTACAACCAGTCATCGGAAACGGCAATACCATTGCCACGACCAATGCCGGTAACGCCGCAGCATTTTCCGCCAACAATTCGTACCTGCTATGGGGCAACAACAGCGGATCGGCCTATTTCGGCACACCGTTCGAGTTCAACAACATGAATTCCCGCATGGACCGTATTTGGAAAGTGCGCGAAACCGGCACCGTCGGCAGCGTAAAAGTGGCCTTGCCCAAAACCAAGCTGCCGACCAACCTGACACAAGTACACCTGCTGGTCAGCAACGATGCCACGTTCGACGGCAGCGATCAATTGATCGCCATGAACAGCGAAACCATCGGCGGCATCAACTATTTCACGGCCAACGTAGACTTCAATAGCGGCCAGCACTACTCGTTCGGCGCATACCAGACTGCACCGGGTTGCGTGAGCGCAAATCTCCAACTTTGGATAAAAGCCGACCAGACCCTCCCAAATACGGCCGGCAACCTGACCGACTGGGAAACGGTATCCGGAAACCCGGCATTTAATTTCGTGTACACCAACTCCGATCCTCAGCGGCAGGAAGGTATCGCAAACTTTAACCCGGTCGTCAACTTCGACGGCAACGACTTCTTCCGCACCGATCCCGGCGCAGGTACGACCAACTACACCAGCGCTTTTACACAAGGCGAGGCAATCACCGTAACCCGCAGGGGAACCCTCGGAAACTACGGCGGACCCTACGATTTTGGCGGCAATTCCAACACGCACTACACCTATGGCAACAGCTACCTCTACAACGATTTCGGCACCACACTTCGTGCTGCCTGGCATCCAGGTACGCTTGCTGTGGCAGAAGGCGGCGGCACAACCTCTGCACCTACCGTGGATGTTGCCCAGTTCCAGATTTTCAGTACCTGGTCGGCAACCAACGACTGGGCATCCGGTTTCAATGGAAAAACCCAATACAGCCGGGCGAGCAATACCGTGAGTTTTGCTTCCAATGCTGGCGGCAACCATATCGGGGCAAGTACCAGCTATCCATTCAATGGCGACGTGGCCGAGGTTGTCCTCTATGATCGAAAACTGACCGCCCCCGAGCGCCAGCGCGTGAACAGTTACCTGGCGCTGAAATACGGCATCACGCTGGACCAGACCACGTCGACCAACTACTTGGCCGGCAACGGAACGGTTATCTGGGATGCCACCGCTAACGCCACGTACAGTAAGAACATCGCCGGTATGGGCCGCGACAACTGCTCGGGCTTGTACCAAAAACAGTCCAAGTCCGTCAACAAGGACGCTATCCTGACTATCGGCCTCGGCACAGTGGCTGCCACCAACGCCGCCAATGCAGGCACAATCGCCAACGACCGCTCCTTCATGCTTTGGGGCCACAACGGCGGCGCCAACACCTTTGCCACACCCATCAGCAGCCCCAACGCCAACCGGCGTATGGAGCGCGTTTGGAAATTCAAAAAAACCACCTGGACGGATGCCTCTATCCAGATCAAGATCGGCAATCCGCTGGCCGAGCGCCTGCTCATCAGCACCGATCCCATGTTTGGTACGATCAACACGGACTTGCCCGTCACCGGCGGACAGGTGACACTCAACTCGTCGTCTATACCCGACGGGGCGTACATCACCTTTGGCCGGCAGTTCTTCCCGCCAGGCGGCGTGGCAGCAAACCTTGCATTCTGGGTACAAACGGAAGGTAGCTCGTTCTCGGCAGGTGCGCCGTCCCAAAACGGCCAGATCATTGACACCTTGTACGACCTGGCCGCCAATGGACGTGCCTACAACCCGACGCCTTCCCAAACACCCGTGTATTTCGATACCGAATGCGACCGCCTGAACTATCACCCAATCATGCGTTTCGACGGTGTGGATGACCACTGGTGGACCACCGCCGACGTGGACAAAGACAAGTACAGCCACTTTGCTGTGTTCACGGTGTTCCGTACACCGGGAACCAACATCAACAGCGCACTTTGGGGCAATGCCGACGGCAGCTTCCAGCGCTTCAGTCTGGTGAGCGACACCCGACGCACCTGGTGTTCGCCTTGTCAGGATTTTAACGGCGTGCTTCAGCCAAATACCTGGTATGTGGCCTCCGACCTCATTGACAATACCGTGCAGACCAACGGGAGTATGCTGTACTCCAACGGCAAACTCGACGCTACCTTTACCAACAACTCGGGATTCTCTTCGGCGCCGTTCTACATCGGACGCCGCGGCCTGATCACCGATTTCCAGAAAGGCGACATGGTGGAGGTTATCCTGTACGGTGTCCCCTCGGGCGGACCTTCCATTGCCGCTACACAACGCCGGGCGGTCGAATCCTACCTCTCCGTGAAATATGGCCTGACGCTCAACCAGACGACGCCAACCGACTACCTCGCCTCTGACTTTACGACCAAAATGTGGGAAGCAAGCCAGAACACCGGGTATGGCAACGACATTGCCGGTATCGCCCGCGACGACAACGGTAGTTTGTATCAAAAACAGAGCAAATCGGTCAACGCCGACGCCGTCATCGCTATGGGCGTCGGGGCATCTCTTGCTCCGGATAATGCCTCCAACACGGGAACAATTACAAATGACAAGTCTTTCCTGATGTGGAGCAACAACAACAGCGCGCTGAGTTTCACGACCGCAGTCTCCGGCATGAATGTGAACAAACGCCTCGCCCGGGTCTGGAAAGTAGATAAAACCAACTGGTCCGACCAGACAATTACGCTCTGCTACAACTCCGGTGTGAGCCGTTACCTGTTGATCAGTACGGATCCAACTTTCGCCACGATCAATCAGGAACTGCCCCTGAACGAAGGCGGCTGCGCAAGTTTTAACTCGTCGCTCCTGCCCGACGGCGCGTATTTCACTATAGCCACGAGCGACATCGGCCCGGGCTGCGTGAGCTCCGGCTTGCGCGTATGGATGCGTGCCGATGCCGGTATCGGTTGCGCCTTGGGCGCCAACATCGAGCAGTGGTACGACCAGTCATCGTACGGCAACCACCCGACGTCCGTCAGCAGCCCGACTTTTGTCAAAAACAAAATCAACTTCAACCCGGCTGTTCATTTCGACGGCATCGCCATTGATCAATACTTCGATTTTGGAAACATAACAAACGGCTACACTGCCGGGCATGCCTTTGCCGTCACACAACAAACGAATGCAGATGTAACAAATGGCCACGAAACCGGCCTGTGGCGCATTGGCGGGAACAGCAACACACACCACACCTGGGTGGATGAGAACATCTTCGAGAGTTTCGGCAACAACAGCCGGGTTGACAACTTAGTCACTCCACAAGGCACCGATATTCCGCACCTGTACAGTACCAGCCAGGGATCAAATACGGCCAATATTTACTGGAACGGTGCAAGTATCCACAGCAGCGCGCGCACCACACTTTTCCCGAATGAACCCATGTGGCTCGGCAAAAACAGGGCGGGATACCGGTATCTCGGCGACTTGCCTGAGTTTGCTCTCTACGACCGCGTGCTGGCTCAATACGAGCGGGAAAAAGTGAACACGTACTTCGCTATCCGATACGGTTTGCCTTTGCCACACAACTATTACTCCGGCACATACGACGGCTCAAATGGCGGCACTACCACGCTCTACGACGTGACGACCTACGGCAACGACGTGGCCGGCATCGGTCGCGAAACCTGCCAGGGTTTGCATCAAAAACAATCGAAAAGCATCAGCAGCGATGCCTTGGTAACCATCGGGAATGTGGACATTGCCATGGACAATATGAGCAACCCCAACGCCTTGAACGACGGCGCCTTCCTGCTTTGGGGCAACAACAACGGGGCCATTACCTGGCAATATACCGAAAATCCTTCCGATCGTAGCCGCCTGAGCCGCGAATGGCGGGTAGCAGAAAAAGGCACGGTGGGCACGGTAAAACTTCGTGTTCCCGACAACAGCAGCGGGCTGACAAGCAAACTGCCGGCGGCCATCAACGGAAACGTATACCTGCTCGTGGACGCCGACGGCGACTTCAGCAGCGGCGCCACCGAAATAGCCATGACACTGAACGGCACCGACTGGGAAGCCGACGTGAACTTAAGCCACGGCCAGTATTTCACATTCGCATCCGAAGTGCCGGTGGCACCTGGTGGCGTACCCGGCGGATTGAGCCTCTGGATGAAGGGGGATGCCGGCGTAACCGGCACCACCGACATTACTGCCTGGACAGACCAGGTCGGAAATATCGAATTTCCGCGAAAAAACGCTTCGAACACGCTTTCCGAAACTACCCTTAATTTCAACACCGTTATAAATTTCCCGAATACGGGGGACAATGGTTTTGAAATTACGAATGCCCATCCGTCTTTGGGTTTGTTCGATCCTTCGGCAGCGACCGGGTTTTCGACTTTCGGTGCCGGCTTCCCGTCGCCGACAGTGAACGATTATCACCCGTATATTTCTAAAACCAACGGCGGCACCTGGGATTTGGGTTGGGTCATGGCGACAAACGGCTACGCCACCCAAACGACGAGCTTTGTATGGGGCAACCACTCCGGCAACGGGGCGGGCAACTCCGCAACCCAGACCTTCCCCTTGAACCAGCCATTTCTCGCTACCGGTTGGTGGGATCCGGCTTTGACAAACAAAAACCACATGAGTGTGAACGGGAAAGCGCCTGGCACTATAAATGTAGCCACCACCTCGTCCGTCGGCCATCCTTTGGCGATTGGCTATGCGCAGGGCTACGGATTTAACGGCAAACTGGGCGAAGTCATCTACTACAACACCAACCTGGATCCTACCGACCGGCAAAAGGTCAATTCTTATCTGGCGATACGGTATGGGATTACATTGGACCAAACCGCGCCGACCAACTACCTGGCCTCCAACGCGGGCGTGATCTGGAATGCTGCAACCAATACCGGCTACAACAACAACATCGCCGGTATAGGCAGGGATGATGCCTCGGGTTTGGAACAAAAACAATCCCAGTCCCAACTCCAGGGCTTTCAGCCGGTGATCGGCAATGCCGGCCATCTGGCTGCTACCAATGCGGCTCACACGGGCATCTTCTCAGCCGACGGCAGTTTCCTGCTCTGGGGTTCCGACAACGGTAACGCTTCTTTTGGTACGGGCTACACCTTTTCGGGCATGACCCACCGCATTACCCGCATTTGGAAAACGCAGGAAACCGGCACGGTCGGTTCGGTGAAAGTAGGCGTTCCGGCTTCGAATTTTCCGGGGAACGCCTTGCAACGGCACTTGTTGGTAAGCAACGACCAAATTTTCGACAACAGTGACACCAAAATCCCGATGACCCTCGAAACGGTGGGTGGCGTGGACTACTACACCGTTACAACGGATTTTACCAGCACCCAACATTTTACGTTTGGGGCTTATGTGACTGGCCCTGGAGGAGTGACCGACCCTGTAGTATGGTTGAAAGCAGATCAAGGAACCAATACTACAACCGACGGCGCTGATGTCAGTGCCTGGGTGAATCAGGGTGGAGCCGGTGGGACCGCCGTACAAGCGGGTACTTGCCAGCTTCCTACTTTTACAGGTATAGTTCACAACTTTAATCCAGCCATCATTGATGCGAGTACCAATTGCGATGGAGCAATGTTCTTGCCGGATGTATTCTCAACATCCGAACACAGAGATTTAACCTCCTTCGTGCTGAGAAGTCAACCGGATGTAACGCAGCAGCGGGTTATGATGACGTATACGAACAACACGCCTTTTGGTGGCGATGCAGAAGCGCCTTGGTTCACATCGCAGTCTGCCAATCAATCCTGGTTATGGTGGAGCGGCAACTATCAAGCTATCGGCACGTTCCCAACAGCCGCAAACCGGGTGAACAATACGCCGCAGATCAACGCCTACAGCATGCCCAAATGGGTGAGTGGTACGCATACCAGCACGCTTTATCTTAACGGTACTACGGCAACGGTTTCTGGAGGTATCAATCCTGCAATAGGCACTGGACGTCACTTGTTTATCAATGCAGATGCAAATAATGATAATCCAAGCGGCGGTAGTACCTCGGAAATCATTTCTTTCGGGCGGTTGTTGACTGCCAACGAGATGCAGCGGGTGAATTCCTATTTAGCGATTAAATACGGAATTACCTTCCTTGATGCGACTGGCTCAGCGGTACCGGACTATTTGGCTTCTACGTCAACCGTAATCTGGAATGCTACTACTAATAGTGGATATAACAACGACATCGCCGGTATCGGCCGCGAAGACTACCAGGCGCTGCACCAGAAACAATCGAAAAGCGCCAACAGCGACGCCCTCGTCACCATCGGCAACGTCGATATCGCAGTCGACAACGCAAGCAATACCAATTCCATGACCGACGGGACGTTTATGCTCTGGGGAAATAACAATGGGGCTGTATCCTGGCAATTCTCGGAAAATCCGGCCAACCGGATCCGCCTGACCCGCGAGTGGAAAGTGGCTGAAACCGGCACAGTAGGCACCGTCAAAATGCGCGTGCCCGACAACAGCAGTTCATTGAACGCGAAACTGCCGGGCGAAACCAATACAGTGTACCTGTTGGTGGATGCCGACGGCGATTTCAGCAGCGGGGCTACGGAAATCGCCATGAGTCCTAACGGCACGATTTGGGAAGCAGATGTGGACTTTTCCAATGGACAATTTTTCACCTTCGCTTCGGATGTTCCGCCGGCGCCCGGCTGTATTACTGGAGTCGGGCTGTGGCTCCGGGCCGATATGGGTGTAACGGACAATGGTACGGATGTAACGGAATGGCTCGACCCGGCCAACGGGTGGGCAACCGTACCGGTTGGCGCCAACCCGAAACCTTCTCCCATTGCAGGCAGCGCTACTACCTTCAATTTCAATCCGTCAGTAAATTTCGATAATACCTCGGATGTGCTGGCGGCGGAGACTGCCACACCCCTGGCGGGCAGCAGCGATGCAGACTTTTTCTTCGTCATGAAAGCGCCTTTAACTAATACACGGGTTTTTGGTGTGGACCACATACCCCATAGCGGCGGCGCCATATATGACAATCCTTACCTGTATGGAAACTTTTATGGTAGCCGGGATGCCGGCGGCGGCGCAATGCCGTTTGGCACCTTCTCTCCGGCCCTTAACGGTCAGGTTATCGTCGGCGTATTTTACGATGACGATGCTTCCGGAACTACGGATATGACGACCTCGGAAGTAAACGGGATAGCCAATGCGTCAAGCACCGGCGAGTTTGAAATCGGAGATGGTGGTTATGTTCTGGGGCAGAATGCCTGGCTTGGCGGTGATGATGGAGGCTTTGTCGGGCAAATTGCAGAGGTTATTGCCTATGGCACTAAACTAAGCGCCGCTCAGCGGCAACAAATCAAATCCTACCTCGCTATTAAATATGGCATGACCTTGCCGCAGAATTACTTCAGCGGCACCGGCAGCGTTATTTGGGATGCAACCGCAAATGCTGCTTACAGCAACAACATCACCGGCATCGGTCGGGAAGATTGTCAATTGCTTCACCAAAAGCAATCCAAAAGCGTCAACAACGGCGCCTTCGTGACCATCGGCAACGGCGACATAGCCGCCGACAACGCGAGCAACACGAACGATATAACCGACGGGTCGTTCATGCTTTTGGGCAACAACACCGGGGTGGCCGGATACACCGCAGCGCTCACCGGCACATCCCTCAACCGCATGGGCCGAATCTGGAAAGTGCAGGAAACGGGCACAGTCGGCACGGTGAAAGTGCGTATCCCTACGGCCAATATCACCTCCTTGACCCTGGTGCGCAGCACGGACGCCACCTTCGACAACACGGACACACAAGTCTCGATGACCTGCGATGGAACCGGTTGCTGGGCGACGATTAACTTTAACAACGGCGACTACTTCACGTTCGCCGGTATCGTTGGTGTGCCCTTCTCCGCCAATTTTAACGACCAGTTCGACGGCCTCACCGGCATCGAACCGGCCACGCCACCCACCCGTTGCAACGGAAATTTCTGGGATCGGGCAGGCGTGCGGACCACGGGCTACACCGGCGGCCCCGGCAATATCATGACCCCGGGTGTCACGCCCAACGAAACCACACACCTCGCCGACGTGGACAACGACGGCGATCTCGACATCGTCTGGCTCTGGGACGCCAACATGGTTAACCCGGCGGCGGCAGGTGTCTATATCTGGAAAAGCAACGGCGACGGAACGTTTGAAACGGCTGCCACCACCTACCTTGGCACCTTAACAGCCGGCGGTTTGGCAAATGGCTCTAGCGGCATCGGCTTGGGAGGTGTAAGCGCTACGGAAAGCACCCATGCCGCCGACGTCAATGGCGACGGAAATGTGGACTTGATCTGGCTGGTTGAAACGGCTCCCTCCAAATCCTACACCTGGCTTGGCAATGGGAACGGCACCTGGCAGAATGCAGCGGTGGTCAAATCCGCCTACACCGGTGGCCCCGGCAACCTCATGACGCCGGGTATTACGCCCAATGAGAGCACCTTCCTTGTTGATGTAAACACGGACGGTATCCTGGACATTGTCTGGTTGTACGACTTTGGCGTAGCAAACGCCGGCGGTACGTACATTTGGTATGGTCTCGGCGACGGCACCTGGCAGACGGCTGCCTCGGTTGATATCGGCTCGTTCACCGGTACCCCGGGACATTTCATGGGCGGACAAACGGGTGCAGAAAGTACCCACATGGCTGACTTTACCGGCGACGGCATCCCCGACATTCTTTGGCTATGGGAATCCAACAACGTGTCGTACTGCTGGCCGGGCAACGGCGACGGTACCTTCCAACATGCCGCCATTGTGAAAAACGGCTACACGGGCGGGCCAGGTAATGTGATGTCAATCGGGTACACGGCCAACGAAACCACTCATATTGCCGACGTGGACAATGACGGCATACTGGATGTGGTCTGGACCTGGGATGCCGGCGTCACGGTTCCTACAGCGGGTGTTTACATCTGGCGCGGACTCGGAAACGGTACTTTCCAAACAGCGGCAGTCACCGACCTCGGCTCCCTCACTTCCAGCGGCGTTTACAACGGCACCGGCGGCGGTAATCCCGTAGCTCTCGGCGGACAAAGCTCCCATGAAAGCAGCCATGTGGCCGACTTTAACGGCGACGGCGCGGTGGACCTGATGTGGCTCTACGAATCCGACAACTCTTCCCATGTCTGGCTGTCAACGGACGAGGACAACGATGGCGTCAGCGACAACACCGACGACGACGATGACGGCGACGCCATCGCCGACGTGTCCGATCCTTGTGAAAGTCCGGGCGGCGTTTTCCCAACATTGGCCCTTTGGCTGCGCTCCGACGCGGGCACCAGTACCACCACGAACGGCGCCACACTCAACCAGTGGGAAGACCAGGGCCCCGGCGGCTACAACGCCACCCAGCCGACTGCCGGTGAACGGCCTGCCTTCCAAACGGACGCCGCCAATATGTTCAACTTTAACCCGGCGGTGAAATTTACCAGCACCAAAAATTTCCTGAACTACGGCATGCCATTGCTGGATAAAAACGCGTACACGATTTTCACGGTGAACCGGAAAGACGCCGCAAGCACCTGGGCGGGCATTTTCTCCCAGAACCGGAGCAGCAACGGCGGCCGGCCGGGCACCACGTACATCCTGAATAGCAACGACATAGGCCTGAATGGAATCAATCAGGGCAATACGAACATCAGCGTAACGGATCCGCTCACCGGGCATTTCCTGCTGCGCAATGTAGGCAGCGCCGGCAACAACCTGACCATTACCATGAACGGTGGTACGCCTACAGCTACGGGTACCTATCCCGGTACGCCCGGAGGCACTACGCCCGGCTATTACATCGGCCGGCATAACGACAACCTCGCACATACCCTCACGGGCAATATCTCTGAGGTGATCGCGTACAGCAGTGCGTTGTCTGCCGCACAGGTAAATGCCGTGGAAACGTATCTCGGTATCAAGTACGGCTTGACGCTTGCACACAACTATGTGGCCTCCGACAACACGGTCATCTGGGACGTGGCGGCGAATGCTACATACTCCAGCGACATTGCCGGTATCGGGCGCGACGACATTTCCACGCTCCTGCAAAAGCAGTCGAAGAGTGCAAGCACCGACGCGTTGCTCACCATGGGCAACGGCGCGATCGAGGCCGACAACTGGGCCAACACCAATACGTTCACGACCGACCTGAGCTTCATGCTTTGGGGCAACAACAACGGCGCGTTCAACACCTGGACCAACACCGGCTCTTCGCCCGGATACAATCGCGTCGCGCGTGCTTGGAAAGTGGCCGAAACCGGTACTGTCGGTGCAGTTAAACTGCGCATTCCCGACAACAGCAGCCCGCTTAGCACAAAATTGCCGACCGAAACTGGCAGTATTTACCTGTTGGTTGATGCAGACGGTGATTTTACCTCAGGTGCGACGGCCACGGTCATGACACTGAACGGCACCAACTGGGAACTGGATCAGAATTTCAGCAATGGCCAGTACTTCACCTTCGCTATTTCCTGCGCACCGCTCACCTTAAGCACCGAGCCGGTGGACTATACCGGCTGCCCGGGCACGAATACGAATTTCTCTGTAACAGCCTCCGGAAGCAACCTGACCTACCAATGGCAGGAAAGCCAGGACGGTGGTGCTAACTTTGCCAACCTCGGCGGCGCCACGAACAACACATTGGCCATTCCGGCTGTGAACAGCTACAAGTATCGCGTCTTGCTGGCCGATGATTGCGGCCAGAAGGATACGTCTGTAGTGGTGTTAGTGACCCTGTTGCAGGTGCCGGCCATCACAACCCACCCGGCCAACACCGCTGTTTGTGCAGGCAACAACGCCCTGTTTAGCGTGGTGGCGACCGGCACGAGCATTACATATCAATGGCAGGAAAGTCTGGATGGTGGCTCCAACTGGTCGAACCTGTCCGGCCAGAACGGCGCCTCGCTGACGCTGAATGCCGTTACTATCGGCATGAGCGGCCGGCAATACCGCGTCGTAGTGAGCGGCACTTGTTCACCTCCGGCAACCTCCACCGCTGCGATCCTCACCGTCAACAGCGCACCCACCATCACCACCCCGCCGGCCAGCCAGACTGTTTGCCTCGGCAGCACTGCCACCTTTAGCGTGGTAGCCACCGGCATGGGTATCACCTACCAGTGGGAACGCAGCACGAACGGCGGCGGCAGTTGGAGCACGCTCGGCGGCGCTACAAGCGCGTCGTACACCACGCCGGCTACCACGGCAGTCATGAACGGCTACCAGTACCGAGTCGTGGTGACCCAGCCCGGTTGCGGCGCGGTGACGTCCACCGCAGCGACGCTCAACGTGGAAGGTACCATCTCGATCCTTAGCCCGCCGGTGTCACAATCGGCCTGTTCAGGAGGCAACGTCAGTTTCACCGTAGGCGCTTCGAGCGGAACGGGCGGAACGCTGGCGTACCAGTGGGAACGCAGTACTGACGGCGGCTCCAACTGGTCGAACCTCGGCGGCGAAACTGGCACATCGCTCAATCTGACCGGCGTGACCGCTGGCATGAACGGCTACCAATACCGCGTAAAAGTAAACACCGGCGCTTGCCCGGCGGTGACCTCCGCCGTCGCCACCCTGACGGTGGAAGGCCCGGTGAACATCACCACGCACCCGTCCAACCTGACCTTATGCGTCGGCGGAGCCATCTCGTTCAGCGCTGCAGCCACCGTACCGAACGGTACACCTGGTTATCAATGGCAGCGCAGCACCGACGGCGGCTCCAACTGGTCGAACCTCGCGGGTGAAACGACACCGACCTTGGCGCCAGGTACCGCCACAGCGGCCATGAACGGCTACAAATACCGCGTGCTTGTGAGCAGTGCGGGTTGTGCAGCCATCGCGTCCAATGTGGCGACACTGACCGTTGAAGGGCCGGTAACCATCACGACCAACCCGACAAGTCAGACGATTTGCGCCGGAGGCAACGTCACGTTCACTGCTGCAGCCACCGGCGGAGCGGGCACCGTTTCGTTCCAATGGCAAGAATACAACGGCATGACTTGGGCCAACCTGGGTGGCGAAACGAACTCGTCCCTGACCCTGATGGCCGTTTCCAATTCGAAAAACGGCTACCAGTACCGCGTGCAAGTAACTACTGGCGCCTGCACCACGCCGGTGAACTCGACCGCTGCCACGCTCACCGTGCAAGGTGCGATCTCGATCAGCGTGCATCCCGCCAACCAGACGATCTGCCAGGGCGGAAATGCGTCATTCAGCGTCACGGCTACTGCCGGTGTCGCCGGTACGCTCCTTTACCAATGGCAGGAAAACGACGGCAATGGCTGGGTGAATATTGGTGGAGCAACAAGCAGTTCCCTGTCGCTAACCAACGTGTCCAATACGAAAACCGGTTACCAGTACCGGGTACAGGTAAGCACGAGCGCGTGTCCGTCGGTCGCTTCCAATGCCGCCACGCTTATCGTGGAAGGCCCGGTGGCCATCTCAGCCCAACCGCAACCTGTAAGCGTATGCGATGGACAAAACGCAGTCTTTAGCGTAACCGCTACCGGCGGCGCCGGCAGCCTGGCGTACCAATGGCAGGAAAACGACGGCAACGGCTGGGCAAACCTGTCCGGTGAAACGAACAGCAACCTGACCGTTTCAGCGGTATCAGGCGCCATGAACGGGTTCCAATACCGTGTTATCGTATCCACCGGCGCATGTAGCACGGTCACGTCCAACCCGGCCGCGCTCAGCGTGGAAGGCCCGATTACCGTGAACCAGCAACCGGCCAACCAAACGGCTTGTGTGGGTGGAACAGCCACGTTTACCTTCTCGGCCACGACGCTGGTCGGAACGCTCAACTACCAGTGGTACCTGAGCACCGACGGCGGCGCCAACTACAATCCGATCATGGGCGAAAACAGCTCCACCCTGGTGCTGAATTCCGTGACGGCCGGCATGAACGGCTATCGGTACCGCGTGGGATATGCTACCAACAATTGTGCGGAACAGCAGTCTAGTTTCGCCAATCTCACGGTAGAAGGCCCGATAACGATCAACACGCAACCGCAAAACCAGTCTGTTTGCGCGGGCTCGAACGCTACCTTTAGCGTCGCAGCAAATGCCGGTGCGGGTACGTTGGCCTACCAGTGGCAGGTCAGCACCGACGGCGGTTCCAACTGGTCAAACCTGGCCGGAGCAATGAGCAGTTCGTATACGGTGACCGGTGCAACGATCGGACAAAACGGGTACAAGTATCGCGTGTTGCTGACTTCCGGCGCATGTGCGCAAATCGCGTCAAATGTCGCCACCCTCAGTGTGGCTGCGCCATTCTCGATTTCGACGCATCCGGCCAACTCGACCAAATGCGAAGGCGAAAACGCCACCTTCTCCGTGACGGTCACCGGCGGTTCGGTCACGTATCAGTGGGAAATCAGCACCGACGGCGGTACAAACTGGTCGAACGTATCACTCGCCACATCAAGCAGTTTGATGGTAAACAACGTGTTGGGTGCGCAAAACGGCCATAAATACCGGGTTCAAATCAGCGGCGGCGCTTGTGGCAACGCAACATCCAATGTGGCCACGCTAACGGTACAAGGCCCGTTGTTGGTGACGACACAACCGGCAAACGTAAACCAGTGCGCCGGTTCCAATGTCAGTTTCACCGCTGCCGGCACCGCCGGTGCGGGAACGCCGGGATACCAGTGGGAACGCAGTACCAATGGCGGCATGACCTGGTCGAACGTATCGGGCGCTACCTCGGGCACGCTGAACCTCACCGGCATCACGGCAGCCATGAATGGCTACTTGTACCGCCTGGCGATCAGCACCTCAGCCTGCGGAACCATTCATACCAGTGCCGCCAGCCTGACCGTTGACGGACCCGTAACCTTCAGCCAGCACCCGGCCAACCAAACGGCCTGTGTGGGCCAGACAGTCAAATTCGGTGCTGTGGCGTCCAATACTGGCAACGGAGGTCTGGTGTACCAATGGCAAGTCAGCGACGACAACATGACGTTCGTGAACGTGAACGACGGCCCCGTATACAACGGCGTCACGTCGGATTCGCTCACGATTTCCAACCTGACGGGTCTCAACGGTAAATACTACCGCTTGCGCGCGGTGGGCGGTGTGTGCGCTTCGGTATTCTCGAACAGCGCCCAACTCACCGTAAGCGGCGCTGCGCCTGCCGGAAATGCCGGAAGCGACGAGACGATTTGTGGGTTTATCGGTAATACGTTCAACCTCGCTACTGCCTCATCACCGGCAGCGTTCAGCAATGGCTCGATTTCCTGGACTACCAGTGGAACAGGAAACTTCAACAACCCGAACGTCATTCACCCGATCTACACGCCGAGCGCGGCTGATCTTGCTAACGGCAGCGTCAACCTGATTTTGGTTATCACGGGTACCGGCTCTTGCTCAGGACTTGCAGTGGAAGACCAGATGACGCTTACACTGGATGTGGCCAATCTCCCGACAGCGGATGCCGGGCCGAACATCACAGTTTGCACCAACGACCTGCCGATCAGTTTTGCCGGCCTCAACGTACCGCCTGCGGCAACAAACGGCACGGTGTTCTGGACCAAACCGATGTCGGTCACCGGCACGTTTAACAACCCGAATCTGCTGCACCCGATTTTTACACCTTCACCGGCAGATATTGCCAACGGCAGCGTTACCCTGACGCTGACCACCTTGGGCAATGCCGGCGCCTGCGTAGGGGTGCAGCGCTCCGACGCTATAACGATTTCCTTTACCGGAAATAACGTAATCAGCAGCGTGCTGACCAGTACGGGCCCGACAAACTTCTGTCCCGTTGGCTCGCTCAATTTGATCGTGACCATCACTGGAGGAACATCGCCGTACAAAGTGATTTACACCGATGGTACAAACCAGTTTACGGTCACCGGTTATGTCAGCGGCACGAACATTCCGATCTCACCCACCGCGACGGCTACCTATTCCGTAGTCTCGGTGGAAGACATCATCAACTGCCCGAGCATTACCGTTTCAGGAACTGTATTGGTGACGCTGGATAACGGGTTGTGCGACAACGACAACGACGGCCTGAACAATACGCAGGAAGCATTGGCAGGTACGAACCCGAACCTGGCGGATACGGACGGCGACGGCCTGACGGACGGCGAGGAAGTAACCGGAATCAATAATCCGAACACACCGGCTGTTCCGAGTGGAACCAGCGATCCGCTGAATCCTTGCAACCCGAATCCGAACGCAATCACCTGCTCCACAGGTGACACGGACGGCGACGGTGTGCCCAATGGTGTGGAAACTACGGACGGTACCGACCCAAGCGACGCCACCTCGTACACCGATACAGACGGCGACCTGGTTCCGAATTTCGTGGAAACCCAGCAGGGCACCAACCCGGCCGACGGTACCGATTATGCCGACACCGATGGTGATCTGGTTCCGGATTATGTCGAAACAACCTGGCAGCCCAACAACGGCGGCGTAGCCACCAACGCGAACGATCCGAACGATTTCACCGATACCGACAACGGCGGTGTGCCCGATTACGTCGAAACTGTCCTGTTCCCGAACGAAGGCCTCACGCCTACCAATCCGAATTTTGCTGCTGACGACAATACCGACTCCGACGGCGATGGCGTGCCCGACTTCACTGAACTGCAGGACGGCACCGACCCGAACGACGCCGGCTCCTTTGCCGACGGCGACGGTGATCAGGTTCCCAACTACGTGGAAGTTCAGGACGGCACCAACCCGGCCGACGGCTCGGATTATGCCGACACCGATGGCGACCT
>Ga0154020_10001635_pt1 | contig 27576 bp, 25 predicted proteins | sample Klosneuvirus_201_FD_109709 | JGI IMG/M metagenome (GOLD analysis project Ga0154020, IMG submission 109709) | Active sludge microbial communities from wastewater, Klosterneuburg, Austria - Klosneuvirus_20160825_MG | ecosystem: Engineered > WWTP > Aerobic digester > Activated sludge | place...
CCAAAACTTGGAACAAAAGGTTCATCGTGAAAAATGCGACCGATACCATGTCCACCAATTTCTTTAACCGTAGTATAACCTTTACGACTTGCGTATTTATCAATAGCAAAACCAATATCGCCTGTCGTTCCATGAGGTGTGATCGCCTCAATTCCCTTCATCATGCAATCATAAGCCACTTGAGTGATATCTTTTGCTTTTTCTGAAACATTACCTATCAAAAAGGTAGCCGAAGTATCTCCATGAAAACCTTCATAAAAAGTAGTGACATCAACATTGATTATATCGCCATCTTTCACCACAGTCTCATCGGGTACCCCATGACAAACAACTGAGTTAATAGAAGTACAACAGCTTTTAGGAAAGCCATGATAACCCAGTGGAGAGGGTTTTGCTCCATGGCTAAGAGTATAATCATAAATTATCTTATCGATCTCATTGGTCGTAATACCGGCTTTTACAAAGCTTTTTACGTGCTCCAATGTGCGTGCCGCAAGTCGGCAGGATTTTTTCATGGATTCAATTTCATCTTTAGAAAGTATGGATATTTTTATCATTTGAATGAAAGCTAACACTAAAACGCATGACAGTGAAGATGAAAATAAAAAACCCTCCTGTATTCGAGGAGGGTTTTTATTTCAAACCTTCAATAAAAAATTAAAGTCTGATCTGCAAACAATTATTTAAGGTGCTTGCTAACCAATTTAGTCATTTCGAACATGCTTACAGTAGCTTTTCCGAAAATTGGCTTTAATTTATCATCAGCATTGATGTTTCTTCTGTTTTTTGCATCTTGAAGGTTATGCTTTTTAATGTAATCCCACATTTTCTTTACGATTTGAGTTCGTGGCAATGGAGATGCACCAACAATCGCAGCAAGTGCTGTGCTTGGAGTTAGTGGTTTCATGAAAGCTGCATTAGGCTTTCTTTTTGTAGCGGCTTTTTTAGGAGCTGCTTTAACAGCTTTTTTAGGTGCTGCTTTTGTTACTTTTTTAGGTGCTGCTTTTTTTGTGGCTTTTTTTGCCTTCGCCATGTGATCCTCCCAAATTTGGTCTTTGGCTGTTATTGTTGTTTTCGTTCTTCTCTAGTCTAATGTCCAAAAAAAACTAGAGTCAATAACGAATTATTCTTTTATTTCATTCTCGACTCAAAAAATCTCTCTTTTTACCGATAAAATGCCTATGAAAAAGGAATTTCATCAAATTCTCAGAGAGAAAATGCAAGAGACTCAAGTTTCAAGGCCATTTCAAAGTGACTCCATAACAAAAAATACAGAACCACTTCACCTCGCATTTCTCCTTGGACAAATAGAGAAAACTAATGCTTCTCCTTATCTTAAACGTCATTACTATAATGATCCCTTAAAAAACAGTACCACAAATAAAACTGACTTTGCTGAATTACCTATACCTCCCGATCCTCCCAGACACTTCAGTCTAAAACAAAAAGAGGCTTGGCTTTGGTTCTGGAAACGAGGAGCACCACTCGACGAAAATTTCACTCATCAAGAACTTCAAAAACAATTTCGCAAATTAGCTCAAGCAGTTCATCCAGATAAAAATTCTCACCCAAAGGCTTGTGAGACTTTTATTCAATTACGCGATTATTACCAGAACCTCGGGTTATTAATTTAAATAGAGTGTCACTGAACAACTCGAACAAAGTATCGAGACATTTTAAAGATGGGGATTAAAGATTTGCCCAGATATTTAATACAATAAGCGCAGCCCAAGCCAAACCATCTCCTGGAAAGACTCTTCTAGTAAATGCACAACTTCTCAATAAAGGAAGAGGGGCTCTCTTAGCAAGAGAGGGCTCCGAATAGCGTGACGCAATGAAAATAGAATTAATTTAAGCGCGCGACCTAAGAAATGAACTCTATTTCTAATTCGACGAGGCCATGGAGTGGCGCAGACGTCATGATATTTTTATTGAATTGGACGATAGCGAATTCGAGTCGGCTGCAATGCCGCTGAGCCTAAGCGCTTTTGTCGGTCAGCTTCATATTCAGAATAGTTTCCTGGATAGAAGTAAACCTGACTCTCCCCTTCAAAGGCCAAAATATGAGTGCATATGCGATCGAGGAACCAGCGATCATGGGAAATCACAACAACCGATCCACCAAACTCAAGCAATGCCTCTTCGAGAGCACGCATGGTGTTCACATCAAGATCATTTGTCGGTTCATCGAGTAACAACAGATTCGCTCCGGTTTTTAATACTTTCGCTAAATTCACGCGATTGCGTTCTCCTCCAGAGAGATTACCTACTTTTTTCTCTTGGTCGCTTCCTGAAAAATTAAACCAAGACACATACTGTCGCGAAGGAACTTCTCGAGCACCCAAACGAACAGGCTCTTGTCCATCACTAATCACTTCATGAACAGTTTTTCCAGATTCAAGCGAATCTCGTCCTTGATCAGCATAAGCAAGCTTAACCGTTTCTCCAACCATCATTTCTCCAGAATCAGGTTTTTCTTGCCCCGTAATCATCTTAAAGAGCGTTGTTTTACCTGCTCCGTTTGGACCAATGATTCCGACAATGGCACCCCTAGGAATAGAGAAATTAACATTATCCAAAAGCAATTTATTTCCAAAAGCCTTCGTCACATTTTTAGCTTCGACAACGATATCTCCCAAACGAGGCCCTGCTGGAATATAAATAGAAAGATCTTGAAGTCGTTCTTTTGTTGGTTCTTTTAGAAGATTCTCATAGGCTGATATACGTGCTTTTGATTTTCCTTGTCGGGCTTTGGGATTCATTCGTACCCATTCTAACTCCCGCTCAAGAGTTCTATTCTTACGACTATTATCTTTTTCCTCCTGCGCGGTACGAGCATCTTTTTGCTCAAGCCACGAAGAATAGTTACCTTTCCAAGGAATACCCTCGCCTCGATCCAGTTCTAGAATCCATCCTGCTACATTATCTAAGAAATAGCGATCATGTGTGACGGCTATCACTGTACCAGGAAAACGCGCTAAAAACTGCTCAAGCCAAGCAACGCTCTCGGCATCAAGATGATTCGTAGGTTCATCAAGGAGAAGTATATCAGGATTCGAGAGAAGCAAACGACAGAGTGCCACACGACGTTTTTCACCACCGGAAAGATGGGTTACAGCATCATCTCCATCCGGACATCTTAAAGCCTCCATGGCAACGTTGATTTTTTGATCAACCTCCCAACCATCAAGAGCTTCAATTTTTTCTTGTACAACGCCTTGGCGATCAATGAGTTTTTCCATTTCTTCTGGAGTGATCTCTTCGCAAAGTCTTTGATTAATTTTGCCAAATTCTTCTACTAAAAGAGGCAGTTCTCCCATGCCTGAAAAAATATTTTCTTTTACAGTCAATTTCGGATCAAGATGGGGCTCTTGTTGTAAAAATCCAACTTTAAACTCACGAGCTGGAAATGCTTCTCCGATAAACTCTTGATCTACCCCTGCCATAATTTTTAAAAGCGTTGATTTACCAGAACCATTCAAACCCAAAACCCCAATTTTTGCTCCATAAAAATAAGATAAATAAATATTACGGAGTACAAATCGGTTAGGTGGGTAAACCTTTGAAACACCCTTCATGGTATAGATTATGTCTTGGGACACGATTAGCCTCCTCGATATAAATGATCATTTTATTGTGAACCTGATGATTGTGCAGATAGTAAGGCAAAAAGTCAAACCCCCTTCTTGAAATCGTTTTTTTACTCCTCTCATATTATAAACCATGAGTGCAAAACTCAAATATCTTACTTTCTCTCAACAAACCTAAAACTTTTACTTGTGTTTTCCCCTACGAACGATCTTTAATAATACATGACCTTCGATCAATAACTCATGTAAGAGGTAGAATCGTGGCAGAGAAGCAACAGAAAAAAGCATGGAAAGCTCCCCAACAAGGACACCTCGCACAGGCCTTGGAGGGTTGGTCTAATATCACTCAAACCGTCAAAGTGGAAAAACCAATTCCACCAGATCAGAAAATTCTTAATGATATAAAGGGGCTTCTTACTGAACTAAAATTTAAACTCGATGAACTATCTTTCACACCTACGAACGCTGTTATGACATCTGAATCTGATCTTGAGACTTCTTCTGCTCCCACTCTTCAGGAGAATAAACCTGAAGAGACAGCGCATGAAGCCCTAGCTGAAACTCTTCCGATAGCGCTTGATTGATTTTTTGATGTCTTTGTATCCGAGTCAAATTACTAAAGTCTGATGAGACGACGATCACTTTATAATGTGTCTCACCATCACCAGAATAATGATCTGAATGCAATTGACTCTCGTTAATAATTTGAAGGTACGACAAGGATAAACTACTCTTAAGCTTATCTTCTATTCTACGATCACGATTGGTTTTATTTGCAGCTATTTGATCAGTATTAATATCTTTCATATTTTCATCTTCATCTTCATCTTCAATAAGCTGGCGGCACTCGGTGCTCGACTCACCTGCTCAAAATCAACACCTACAAAAGGAAGCTTTTCAATCAGCTTCTTCGGCATTCAAATAGCTCCTAATTGAGTCATCAATGAAACACATTTACTTGAATAACTTTTGAGCTTTTTGCCATTGCTGTCTAAAAACAGGAAGTACCCCAGCTGTTTCTAGCTTTGATTCCAAATCTTTCTCAGTTTGTTTGGCTTTTCTTAAACCCAGCCCAAGATAAAATTGAACAAGTGGCTGTTCGATAGGTAATTCAGAGAAATCGCCATCTTCCTTCCAATTTTCCACTACTTTTTCGGCAATTTCAAAGGGCTTTGGAAAAGAACTTTTCACAATCGCTGTTCCCATTTGAACCATTCCCTTAACGCTTTCAATTTGATTTTTTAAGTCAATTTTGGTGCGACTTGGTCGTGGAGCCGGCTGACCTTCTAAAATCTCTTCTTCTTTTGAACTTTTGCTTTTGGATTTTCCAATTGTATCCGACGTGGCCGTATCAGGTGTTTCTGAAATTTTAGAACTTACAGCATCAAGATTAATTGCTTCATCGGACTCGAGCGCAGAAGATGGAGTCTCCCATTCTGCTCCGCTCAATAAAGACGTCTGATAGGGCTCGCTAACGGATGGCTCTGTATGAGGTCTTCGACCTTTCGCTGTTTTTGATGGCGGAATCACGTGTGCTTGATTTTTTTTATGAACTGATTTTTTAGACTTACTTTTAGGATTAGACATATGACCCTCTTTATCCTTTTAAATTGAATATGATTCAAAAAACGAGAGGATAGTATCTAAGTTCAACAAAGTTGACAACTCTTTCTTAATCGATTTTACAATTTTATAGGCTTTAAAAAAAAGCCCATTTTTGGAGAAATTACTACAATAGTGTTACCAAATTCCCAAAATATCACGCGAAACACGATCATAATCGGACTTCGCATTACCCTTAATATCATAAATCGTCTTACCACTAGCAATGGTGTTCTTGATATCGGCCGTTTGTCGAACATAATTGCGAATGAGTTTATTGCCAAAGAGATCCATGCACTGATTTAAATAAGCTTCGCTTGAGCCTTCTCTTCCATCGTATTTTGTAAATAATAATTTAATATCAAAATCCAAATTAAAATCATCACGAATTTGCTCAAGGTCAGCAAGATGCTTTTGAGCACCAAATAAAGTAAATTTATCCGGATTAATTGGCAAAATCACCAAATCAGAAGCGCAGGTTACGGCTGTATTCAAAGCACTCACACTGGGAGAAGTATCAATTAACACCAGATCATAGGATTCTAATACTTCATCGATTGGTGCACGTACAACACGACCTAAATTGCGAGTCCCATTGAGTAGCACTCGCTCTATGACTGAATTATTGAGATTGGAAGGCAATAAACCAATACTGTTTTCGGCTATGGGTCTAATCGCCTTCCTCATACTCGTCTTTTTTTCAAGCACATTGATAAATACCGATGCTTCGAGATCATCCACACCTAAAGCAAAACTCAAATTAGCTTGCTGATCTAAATCAACAAATAAAACACGGAAACCATACATAGCCGCACGCAAGCCGATATTCAGACAAGACGTTGTTTTGGACACCCCACCCTTTAGCATTTGAAAAGAGATAACTTGAGTTTGATATTTATAACCCTTTTTTTGAAGATAGAGACGCACACCTTCCGGCATAACCAAGGCCTTACCTTGGCTTAAAAAAATCTCAACACCAAGAGCCGAAAGCTCTTTTTTGATTTTTTCAGGCTTTAAATCAAATAGTGTCGCCAAATCATCTAATCTTAAACAAAAATCATTTTGAATTTTTTGACTCATTGGATCTCCTCAAATCATCTAATTACAATATTGAAGTTTGCAGACTTTATGACTGGAGGTCGACCCAAGAGCACTGCATCGTTGTCAAAAAAAATATATCGAAAGCGCAATAAACGCGTCGCTGTCGCGAAACAATATTCGGGGTCGTCAAATTGAAAAAACTAAGTTCATAATGATTCTCGTCCATCAATGATTATTCATTCAATGCCGAAGTCATTACGTATCTAGGTTTTTTGGTTTATGAATAAAACATAGTGCGTGCAAGCCTGATCTTAATTTTATTGTAAATGGCCTGTTACATTTTGTTTATATGAGTTCTATTAATGGACAAGTCTGATTACGATACACTTTAATTAATTTTAGAGTTTAAGCTTTGCCTCACTTTAGGATTTTATCTAATAGTTTTTCAATTTATCAAATTTAAATATTAAAGATGTACTGACTTGTGTGTTTAATTCCCAGACCACACTACCGATAAGTAGATAAGGAAAATGAATCTAACTTTTTTTCCAATAGTTGATTGCAGGAGTGAAGAATGAAGGTATTTGAAAATCTAATTAAACTTACTTCCCTATTACTGATCGCTAACACCATTGTTGGATGTTCAAAATCAACAGACGAAGATAAAGTAGGAGACACACAATTTTGTTTAGATGATGTCCCCATAACTGGTTTGAGTACAACTCAAAGAAGTTCAGAGATTAACACCTGTTTAGCAAAAATGGATGGCGTTACATCAAGACGAGCCAACCTGATTCGATGCGCTTCTGGTTTTATGATAGAAGGATTGGCTGATCCAACAAAAATAATTGAAATTGGAGACAAACTCAGTAATACAAATGGTCAAGATCCCACCACCGCTTTAATGGGTATTCTTGTATTTAAAAGCCAAGGTGCCAGTGAAACAGTTCCTGATGCTGAGGATAAAGCTTTTGCTCAAAAAACATTTAACTATTGTAACTCCACAGGAAGCTCAGGATATTTAATGATTTCTTCCATCGCTAATATGGCCACCGTTATTGCCAGTATTGCTGGAGGTGATATCACAGCAGGGATTACAAATTTAGTAAACAACCCAAGCGAACTGGCCAATGCCTCCGCCGAGGTTATAGGAGCAACCGCTACTGCAGCTTATCAAACAAGTTGTGCCAACAATAGTGACTCTAACACTGAAATTTGCACTCAGTTAGGAGCTGCGATTAACAGTAGTGGAGGAGATATGACTGCTATCGGAAACTCCTTACTCGCAACTTGGAATGCTTCTAACCCAACTCCATAGAAAATATTATTTATTACGCAAAATAAAAAGGTTTTTTAAAGATTGAAGTGAGTCTAATCGCCAAATAAGACTCGTTTACTTTTAACGACGGGATTCTTTTTCGTTCCGATTCTGCGCGCGGTGGGTTTGCGGGCTGTTTTTTCAGGAGTGGCTTTATAGCTCTTTAATTCTTTCACTTCTTCTGGATTATCGGGTACAAACACCCGATTGAGGTCGGCGTTTTCTAGAATTTCCCATTCTCCTCGTTTTAACTTCCCAAGCTTAAGACATCCAATCGCAATTCGTTGGAGTTTTAATACATCATTATTGATTTTTTCGAACATTTGACGAATCTGACGGTTTTTACCTTCAGTAATAACAATTTTGTACCATGGATGCTCTGAACCACCACGGGTCACTTTAGTTAATGACTTCGCCGCCACTTTTCCGCCCATGATGGTCACGCCTCGCAAAAGACGACGAACTTGATCCATCGATGGCTCTCTTTGAAGTTTAATTAAATAGGTTTTTGTTACTTCATGTTTGGGGTGGGTGATTTTTTGAGCCATATCACCATCGTTAGTTAATAACAAAAGTCCTTCTGAATCCCAATCGAGTCGCCCCACTGGAAAAACCTTTAATGGCATTTGTTCAACAAATTGAGCGATCGTAGGTCGGTTTAATGGATCATCCATTGTGGTCAAGACCCCTTGAGGCTTATGAAGAGCGATGTAAATTTTGCTATGAGTGACTTTAAGAGGCTTCCCACTGACAAAAACACGATCTTTGGAGGAGTCAACTTTGATCCCCAGTTCAAAAACTCGTTTTCCATTAACGGTGACTTCACCCTCTTCGATGAGTTTATCGGCTTGTCTGCGGCTTGCAACCCCAGATTCAGAAATTAACTTATTAAGCCTCGAGATTGTTGTTTTTCCCATACCATTGGTTCCTTTGATACTTTTTGCTGAAGGAGTTGTTGAAGATCCTTTATCAGCTCAGAAAGCATCTTGTCACCCATGAATATCTCTTTTAAGGCTAATTCTGCTTTTTCTAATGCCCGTCGTGCAATCTTTTCATAAGCAAGGTCACCACCTTTGAGATGAGCTGGGGCATTGCTCATTAGATTCATTAAATTTAAATAAAAGGGATCACTTTGCTTATCAATAAACAATTGCTCTAACCTCTTAAGCGGGAATAAGACTTTTGTTTGTTCTTCAAGTAATAATCCACCTAACTCCTGATATTTTTGAAAAACATAACCCCGAAGAAGACTTCCCTGGGGACAACCCTCCACCATCTTAAACTGGGCCATTAAATAGGGAGCCACTTCCAGGCAGTGTACGACCCCCTCTTTGAGTTCGAGGTTGGGATTATAGGAAAGTTTCAGATCCGTTCGGAGAGGCACCAATTGTCCTCCACGAATCACAAACTTTTTGTCAAAAACAGAAATATCCACAGATTGGTCTTGTTTTAACACAACCAAAATCACTTTACGACCTTGGTCTGGGATGATGCGAAACTTATCCTCCTCAAAGAGCATACTGCGCGCATAGGTATGAGTGACTTCCAACAAATCTGAGAACGATTGCATCTCTACCATTTGAATGGTTTGTGGAAAATAAACTATTGAAAAATCAAAGTCTATCTTACTAAAGCGCACAAAACTCTCCATTAAAAGCTGCACTTCTTTACCTAAAGACGATTTATTTGTTTCCCAATGAGGATATTCTAGAGCGTGAGAAAAAAAGGCATTGAGAACTGAGGGTGTCAAATCATCTTTAGTAAACTGAAAGTGACGTAAAAAATTGTAAAAAGCCAGGCGAGCAGGAGTGTTTTGTGGGTTCAAATCGGCGATGTATTTTAATAAATGTGAAATCTTCATAAAAATAGGTTAGAAAGATTTGCTTCGGGAGTCCAGAGAAAATATACTTAATATTGAGTACCTAATGAAGTGTGTTCAAAATGTAGATGCATCATCCATGGAAAGGATCAAATATGCAAAAGGAACTGAACCCCCAGCTTTTTCCCAATACTAAAAATCTCAGAGAGAATCCACTCGAAAATGTTCCCTCTCTTGAAATCATCTACGAAAAAGCTCTGGCCGCCTCTGAAGAGGTTCGTCTCCTAAGGACACAACTCAATCGCCTTCAAGATCAGATGACTCGCATGGGTACGCAAATGACAGAAAATAGCAAAAGCCAACAAGTTAAGTTTGATCGATTAGGACAATCCTTGAGTCGCATTGATCAAAATCACTCAGAAATGATCCGGGAAATCAATGAGCGACTCGCCACAGTTAATAGTAAATTAGCGGAGAGAAAAACTTTTGATTTTAAGGCTCAGGAAGTCATTGAGCAACAAGCTCAGATGTTAAAAACCTATGAATCAAGGATTATGAAACTACAAAAAATTCTCAGTGAAAAAGAGGCTCAAATATCGACTCTGTCTGATGTTCTCAACGAAGCAAAAATGGAATTATCAAGAAACAAACGATAACCTAGAAGCGTTGCTCAATTAATGAGCTTCGTCAATCAAGGTTATTGCCGTTAATTGAAACCTATAAAGAGTTTGATCAGAAATATTTGATCTAAAAAGATTGTATTACAATGAATCATCTGATTTTAAACCTTGGGCAATCCTAATTCACCCTCAGGATCAGCAAAAATTTTTTTCAGGGATTTTGACATATGACTAGCATGCATTCCATCAATCACACGATGGTCAAAGGTAACACAGAGACTAATCACAGGTTTTGCTACAATCTGACCATCGATCACAAGCGGTGTTTCTCTAAGGGCACCAATGGCAACTAAACACGGAATTCTGGCATAGGGAACCAGTGGAACAAAAGCTCGCTCAAGTCCAATAGATCCAAGACTTGTAATCATAATTGAACCAAAGGGATCCTTGGGAACACCCAGCATTTTTGTCCATAAATTGAGAGTATACATGATCCAAGAAGAAAAATTGAGAAGATAGCGACTCAGCCATGGTGGAATCATCTTCATCGTTTTTTTCATTTCTTTGTAATCAATATCTCCGGTGTCACGAATTCGTTTTACTTTTTTTTGCATATCATCAGCTATTTCCACAATATTTTTTTGATCAATATTTCTGACGGTAGTCCCAGAAAGATCTTCACCTTTAGTGTCAGATGCCACTTGAAAAAAAATATCGATATTGGAACGCCGATACAAAGTCCCCCATCTTAAAATACAATTGAGTTCTGGATGACGATGAATGGTTTCAGCGCACGCTTTTCCTACAAAATGTGTTAGTGTCAATTTTTTTCCGCTCATGGCACTTACTTTAGCAAGGTATTCCTTGGCCGGTTCCACATTGTATTCAAGCTCAGCATAAACACTTGGATCTCCCACGGTACGCCAAGTTCCTAGGGCTACCTTTCTAAACGAACTCAGTTTAGCTTTGCCGGCAAAATGAATATTTCGACTAAATAATCCCACAACAAAATCTCCTTAAAATCAAATTACCGCTAAACTAATTTTAGTTATCTTTGTTTTACCGATAAAGTTAAACTAAATTCAGCCACTTTTTCATTACCAGTTTTTGACGGAGTCAGTGCATAGGAATCAAAAGTTTGTGATTGTCTCTCCTTAGTCATTCTTGCTTTTTTGATCAAATCGCGGACCAACAACCCTTGATCACAGACAAATACCACATCCGCCTCTGCACGTTTTAAGAATTGCGCTTTAAAATCTTTAAAAAGAAAATCAATTTTTCCTTCTTTGCGAATTTCATCAATCACATGAAGAGCAATTGCGGCTTCAGCGCCCATGCATAAGGCTCCAAAATACATAACATTTAAATGATTTTTAGTTCGATAATTACAGGGAATGAGCAATTGACTTTTATCGTCTTCGACTTCAAGAACTTCAGGCCACACAAAAGCTAACAAAGGAAGCTTTAGTAGAGCTCCACCACGAAGTCCCCATTTCAATTGAGTCTTGATTGGTACTTTTGATAAAATATTTTTTACAACCGGTGTCATCGCAAAACCTCTATTCTTGTCTTGGCATTTCTTCTAATGCTTTTTTATATTCATTCATCATTCTATACACGATTTCTTTACAACTCAATTCACTTTCTATAAGCCCAACACTTTGACCTGCGCACCATACTGATTTCCAAGTAGGTTTTTCAATAGCACCCTCTAAAGCTTTCATTCCTAAATAATGAATTAAAGGAACTACATATTTTTTAGTTAAGGGATGACTTTTCAAAATATTAATGGCCCATGGCAAGTCACTTCCCATTTTTTCAGTATAGGGAGTTCTAATAACAGTTGCAGGTGTTCCTGAAATTCGACTCGTTAACATGATATCTTCGGGTGTCGAGTTGATGATAGCATTTTTGTAATCATCACCGACGCGAGCTTCCTTTGAAGCTATAAAACGTGTACCGACGCTCACGCCACTGGCACCCAAAGCCAACATGGCTGCTAAACCTCGTCCATCTGCAATTCCACCAGCAGCAATAACTGGAATCTCTAATTCATCCACAAGCCATGGAACTAGTACCACAGGAGATATGGGGCCTGCGTGCCCGCCCGCCCCAACACTGACCGCAATGACTCCATCCGCGCCCATATCTTGTACTTTAAGTGCGTGATCGAGGTTTGTTACATCGCAAAAGACCTTTGCTCCATTTTGATGAGCCTCTCGAATCACGTCCTTGGGATTTCCAAGCGAAGTAATAAATAAATTCACTCCATAATGAAGTGCAATTTTAAGATCATCAGATTGTCTTTTATTGGATTTATTGACAATAATATTGACTCCAATTGGTTTTGAAGTTCGTTTTCTTATCTCATTGAGCGCTTTTTTATAATGCTCAATGGGTCGATAATTAAGAGCTGGAAAAGCTCCAATTCCACCGGCCTCAGAAATCTCAACAACCATATCTTCATTTGAAACTAAAAACATTGGTGCGCCAATGATTGGAACTTGAATTCCCAATAGATCCGTTAAATTTGTCCTAATTTTATACATCTCAACCTCATACAACCCAAAACGAGTCAATTTTATAAAACAATTGATCTTATCCATAAGACTATTTATCTGCAAAGTATTAGTTCTAAAATAACTGAACATGATTAAAAAATTATATCATGGACAGTTATTTTTCCTGTTAGCTCGGGGGGATTTTCAATCATCCCGTATTATGAATAAAAACGATCTTTGGACATCATGCACAAGTTTTAATTTAGATTCAATTTGAGTCAATAAGAACAATATGACTTTGCTTGCAATTAAAATTTTTTAATTTTTGCGACTCAAATCGGGAGAGAGTCTATGCAATTAACTTCTATGTTGATAAACTAGACTAAGTTGTAAAACTCTGACAGCTAGATGTAAAATTAACAAATTAGTGTCAGCTTAAGTAACATTTAATTTTTATTCAATTTACAGAAAGAGAATACCAATGAAAAGAATTAAAGCACGTTGGCGCCTCCATCTCAATTTTTTGTTACTTAGTCTTGTATTAATAACAACATTTCAAAACTGTAGTGAAAATAAAACCAATTCAACAATAAAAGCAACTCCCTTAGGGCTCGAAGTTATTACTGAGTAAGCTTTTTTTATTTAAAAAAAATAATTATTGACTACAAATTGTATTAACAACCATTCAATGGTCTGTAAACTGATCCAGAAAAATTTCTTTCCCTGTTGAGTCCCTCATTGTTGCCTCTACTTGTATATTTCGAATTAAGTTTTTTCTGATAACCGTTTCAAAGACCGGATCATCAGGAAATAAAAATTTATCCTTACCTAATTTATAATTTTCTGAGCTCTGAAGTTTTTTGCGAATCTCTTCATAGGTTTTTCCATTCCTAATTCCAGTAAGCACATGTCTGGTTCCATTATCTTTTGTGTCTAAAAACGTCATAACAGTCGAAACAGAAGGAAAAGGGACAAAGTTAGGTGACCGTACTGCCGCAATTTCCGAAATGACTTTTCTCTCTGAACTGCAACTGGCATTTAAATAGTATAAAAAAGAATCCACTCCACGTGCACGAACCCATTCTCCAAATTCTTCATTTGAAACTCGAACTGAGTTATAATCATTTTGAACAGGATATATTAAATAAATTATCTCTAATGTGCCATCTTTTTTTAACTTTTTTCCGATCAGCATTTTACCAACTTTATTCATCAGTATCAGATTTTTCTCATCTCCATCTGAATGGGCTTCTTTAATTAAATAATCTAGCTCTCCGGATATAACCTTGTTTTTAAAAAAATCCAATGCAGACACATTTTGTGGTTCGTCAAATTCAAAATCAGAATTTTCAAAATAGGTGATATATTCATCAACAATTTCAGCTTGGTCAAAGGCGAGATTACTACCTATAATCATCATTCCCGTTAATTTTTTATCTCTTTTTATTGCAGCGTAATTGGGTGATTTCTCAACGGGAATTAAGTTTGCCAAAGGAGGTAAAACTTTAGTTCGAATCTCGCCTATATAATCTTTATCTTCGTGTACCCATGAAATTTGCTTTGAACTTTCAGTGCCTATTAGCGCTGTTGTCTTTGGCAATTTAATTTTATTAAACACTTTGTAATCAAATCCAAATATTTTGGAGTTAGACTCAATATCTTCATATTCTGATATGAATCCATCCTCAATGGACTCCGTGCTTAACGCAATAGGAACATAGGATCCACTTCTCATTGCAACAGCGAGATCAGTGGCCACTTTCGCATTTTCACCCATCATTCTTCTAATATATTTTTTGGCAAAAATCTTTAACTTACTTTGAAAAACTCCCGTCAACTCAAATGATTTTCCTGCGGAGAGAGATAAATTTTCTGCCAAACCATCTAAAATGGCTAATCTGTTCTCGGTTGATAAATTCAGAAATTCATTTTTAAATGGTTTGTATTCTGACAAATCATCGATAGTGATAAAAATTCCAGAATTCGAAGCCCAGGATTTTAATCCATCAAACTTGGTTTTAATAATTGTCTTGTCTTCTTGAGATTGACAAATTTTAGATTCATCAGTACTCCATTTGAATGGCATTTTTTTTTCAAATGGAATGAGATTATAGAACATTCTTACCTGATCGGGACTATAAAAAGAAATAACTTTTAAGGCCTCATTAATTAAAAATGATTCTGACTCTATTAAATCTGAATCAAGTAGGGCCATCATGACTGGCCCGTGTTTTTCTGGTTGATAACCATATAATTTTTGGAATCGTTTTAAATAAAGTAATGCCATTGCTTTGGAAATAGTTCCTTGAATTATGGGCGGAGTAATTTTATCCCAATCAGCAAAATTATGATTACTACTCTCACAGTAACTCTTTAAATTTGCATTTTTAATTAATTCTGAATCGGATTTTATTGAAATTGGTTCTCCATTCACCAGCGTTCCACTTAACGAAAACTCATTACTGTCATCCACCACCTTAACACCGCCAGTAAGGCATTCGTTTTTTATAGTACTTAATTCACCTAAATTTTTTGATTTGTACCAATTATTAAAATTTCCATCAAAATTTTTATTCATATCTTTAAATTTTCGAATCTTTTCAGATTTTGTATTTAGAATAATTCCAGAACCTTCGCTATTTTTAATTTGTAAATTAACTCCATCTTCTGACTCTTCCAAAGTACTATTTGTAAAGGCAATTGGAAGTCTGATTTTCTTACCTGTTTCTAAATTAAATATATGACTTTGATTTTCATTGCTTCTATAAAACAAAGCCCACTTTCCACTTTTGCTTACCGCAAATGTTTCTGGCATCTCATTAAAGATATAAATTGGATTTACAGCTTCTCCTACAATTATTTTTTTAAAATTTTCAACAGTATAAAAACTCCACTTAAATAACGGAAATTCAACCTTTACGAACATATGATTATTATTCATTGAAACATAAAAATCTTTAAGTAATACTTTTGGCTTTAAGGTTTCGCCATCAACAATTTCTGTCGACAGATTAAAATCATTAATATTCTCCATATTAATATCAATATCCAAACCTTTTTTATGAATGACTTTATTATAAACCAAATCTCCATTGTTTAGGACTGCAGTTAATTTATTTGTTTTTGAATCGTCAATACGTCGCCACTGCCCTTTTGCTCTTACAAAAGATGGGTACAGTTCACCAGAGACTAAATACACAGTAAAGTGATTTTCACTGATAAACACAGGATAACTTGCATTCTTCACTTCAAATTGTGAAAAAGTTTGTTTTTCAAAGTCATAGTATCCAACTTTATCAGTGAGTTCATTGCCTTTGGCTTTTTCAATATATATCAATGCTCTATCAAATTCGGTTATTTCTAGAGTTGGAATTAAAAATTGTGTTTGTGATTTAAAATCATAAACTATTTTATTTTCATTATTGATACAAGTAAAAAACATCGAATCAGGCATCGAATAAGAACAATAAGCTGAACTAGTAATTTGATTTATTTCTTTTTCACCTTTTGTTAAATCATAATGAAAATATTTTCCGTCACTTGTTAAATAGATAAAACCATTCTCGATTTTTCGATTTCCTTCAAAAATCGCAGAAATTATTCGATCTATCTCAATTTCTTTCAGAAGAGTTTTATTTTCATCGCGAATTTGAACGAGTGTTATTTTATCATCTTTATAGGTTAAAGTTATTAAATTATTATTTACAAAAAAGTTTCGCCCCGGAAGTTGAACTGTAATCTTTCCGCAAACTTTACCATTGGCAAGCGCCGGCAAAAAGAGATTAACCAAGAAACCCAAGAACACAAATCGAGTCCACAAATTGATACAGTTAGTTACCATATCGCTGATACCTCTTTTTTACTGATTTGTTTAGGTGTTGAGTTCTCTTGATAAAATCTCATTTTTCTATAGCAATCTGTTTTTGATTTTGCTGTTAAAGTGTAGACTCTTTTTGATTTATAACCTGTTTTATAATAATATTTGACTCCAATTTTACACTGCTTATTAACATCATTTGCCAAGACCAAGTTAATAAATACCATATTAATAATAAAGCCTAAAAAAATGTAATTTTTCATTTTATACCCACCATACTCTCACTCGGAATCTTTTATGATTTTATAAAGACTAAATAGTGTGACAATCAGGACTAAAGTCATTGTTATCACTCAGCTGAATCTATTCTATCTAAACGTCTACTGCCAAAGTTTGCTTTAAATTTATAATCTATCGTAACTGTCCAGCTCCTATGGCTATCTAGCCAATTAGATAGCCATAAAAGCTGGGCAGTTACATTGATAATTCTAATGGTCTTGATTATTTTTTTACTTGTCGTCTTTGGTAATTCGCACAGATAATAATTTGAGCGTGGAGCATCAATTATGATTATGAAACAACCCTGGAAACGTCAAGAAAGTTACTTCAATGGTTTTGATAACCATAAACTGTTTTACCAAGAATGGACTCAGAAAAATCCAAAAGGTCTTTTTGTAATCACTCACGGACATGGTGAACATTCTGAATCTTACCACCGATTAGTTGATGGCCTCTATGAAAGTGGGTGGGATTCCATCGCATGGGATTGGCGAGGACATGGGCGCAGTGAAGGAAAAAGAGGTTACGCTGGTCATTTCTCTCACTATGTTTGGGATTATAATAAATTTCTCGAATTATTATCTAAACAAGATGTTTACAAGAATCTTCCTTGGGTCACTCTAGCCCATTCAATGGGTGGACTTATTCAAACACATGCATTATTAGATAATAAATTAAATTTACCAATTAAAGCTCAAATTTTAAGTGCTCCACTATTTGGCGTCAGTGTTGAAATTCCTCTAATTAAAGATCTTGCAGCACTAGCTGCGTTTCACTTATATCCCAAACTCACTCTCAGTAACGAACTTAAAAATGAACAATTGTCACGTGATCCTTCTGTAATTTTAGAATATGAAAAAGATCCACTTCGTCATGATCAAATGAGTCCGGGTGTTTATATTGGATTTCTCCAAGCCATAGAATATGTACAAAAACAAGCCCCCGAATTAAAACTTCCACTTCTCCTTCAACTAGGTGGCCAAGACACTGTGGTTTCAAATGTAGAAGCTTTGAGGTTTTTTGATTCTCTAGGATCGCCTATTAAAGAAAAGAAACTTTATCATGATTCTTATCATGAAATTTATAATGATCTAGATAAACAAAATTGCTTTAAAGATATCTTGTCGTTTATCCGCCCTTTTTCTTCGTAGATTTATTGGGTGTTTCCTTCTTTGACTTTGAATCATCAGTCTCAGGTGATTTTACATCAGTTTTTTTCTGAGAAGGAACTTCAGAAGCTGTGGCCGCCGCAGCAGGAGAGCCTTTCTTAGAATTCGAATCACCACCTCCTACAGATTGTTTCGTTTTATCCAATCGTCTCTGTTCAAGAACTTTTATTAATTGTGGCGACCATTTTTGAGCCTCTCCAAAGGCTTGCTCTAAACATGGATTTAACCAATTATCTTGATTAATAAAGTAAATTTTATCTTTGAATGGTTTATGAAGAGCCTCAACCATTCCACTTCGAATCATACCAGGTTGAGCTACAGGCAAAGGATGTCCCCAACGCGCGAGTCGTATTCCGCTGATTGCAGATTTTGGAACTCCGAGTACTGGAAGAATTTCATTTTCAACCTGATCAATAAACTCTTTTCGATATTTAAAGTAAGCACCACTTGAATAAACTTGCGCTTTACCCGCGAGATAAGGAAACCCTCTATAAAGAGTTAGAATCCCATCTTTTCCATCTCCTTTGACGTAAGTTCCATTAATAATATCTGTGGCTCGATGTCGTTCGGCCGTTCCCTGAACATCTTTAGGATCAAGCTTGCCATCGGCAAGAAGATACATGTCATAAAATCCATCGGGAACTTTTTGATTTAATAAAACATTTGCAACTAAATAAGAATTATAGCGTATTCGTCGGATCGCTTTTTCTCTTTCAGGCTCTAAATCATGAAAAACTTTTCTTACGACATATTTAGGGCATGCGAACACAACAGCTTCGGCTAATATTGTTTTAACTTGGCCGTCTCTTTCGTAAGTTACCCAAACGCCATCATCTACTGACTTTACTTGAAACACAATAGAACGAGCTCTTAATCGATCATTCCCAATATCTTTTTTTAACTTTGATAATAATTGCTCAGCAACAAAGGCATTCCCTCCTGGTGGAACCCATAGCTTACCAAATTCTCCTGCAAACTGATTTACCCCAATGGCTGCGCTTAGCTCACGGCAAGAGGCACCAAAGACAGACCAACAATAATGCTCTAACCATGTATCTAAGTATGGATGGATTGTGTCGGTAATCAGTACCTTTTTGATATGATCTCTAAAACTAAGACGATCTAATTCCATCACCGCCTTCCTTTGAGTCTCATTTTCTGGAGGCAGAGCTGGAAACACCTGACCATTTTTGTTTCCTAAAACATCTGAAAAATATTTTTCTAATTCTGCGGCCTGAACTGCTACCGTCGAATCGGAATCTCCTTTTAAAAAATGTTTTATGATCTTACCATTGAGAATAACGGGTTCATCGTCGGGTGCTACTTTCATCCTACGATAGAGATCTAAATCACGATAAAATTGATCTAAATTAGAGCCCTCCTTTGGCGCACAAAGATAAGCTGCACCAATAGAGTAATCTATGCCTCGCCAGGATTCTCCTCGTGAATTTCCTCCAAATCTGTCTGCACTTTCAAGGACTATTGGAACATATTTTTTCATTTGATAAGCACTCATTAAACCACTCATTCCACCACCAATGATGACTATGGGTGTGATTTCTGAAGGGTCTGGCACTTTACCTCCAATTCCAGAAATCACACTTGGAATATCCCAAAGAATTTGATGAGTTCGCTCTGGATCTTCACCCGAAAATTTTAAAGGTGCTAAGTCTCCAAAGTTTCGATCGATTGGTCCATCATCTTCAAGCACTGAGGTAGGGCGAAAAACTTTACCCGACTGGCCATTGCCGTTATTCACTGATTCAATTTCAATCCCATCTCCTTTTTTTGAACTCGCGCAGGAATTAATGACTATGCTACTAGCACCCAAGGCACCCATTTTTAACAGCGTTCTTCTTTGAAATTGACCTTGTTGATCGTTTTTTTTGCTCATATCATTTTCTCCTTCGCTCTATCTGTTATCAACCCATGAACTAAAAATGAGGTCAACACTTAAGACCTTATTTTTAATGACAATTCCGCTTCGCTCCATTCTCAAAGTTCTCAAGATTGTGCTTGCAAACAAGTAATGCTTGTTCTCAGTTTAAATCGATCAGTCCCTATCAATATCTAATTCAAACATAGACTCCGCTAAGCCTCAAACAAGCGGTGCTCGCCTTCGGCTCCGCTCCGATCTCGTTTATCGATGTCTATGCTTGAATTAGATATTGATAGGGACTGGCCAGTTACATTAAATTCATTTATCAAAGCCAAACTGGAAATTTGATCAGTGTTCCATTTTTGCCAGACCCAAGGCCATTTTTATTAAGCGATTTGTATGTCTAGTTTTGGTAGAGTCCTAAACTTTAAGTGTGAAGGAATTTTGACAGTTATTTTACTAATCATATAATGTATGAATATGTAAATAAATCATGTTTTGCCACCAGGAAGGAAGCTGCATGAAATTTAAGCGCCTCTTAATCGTTGAAGATGACTCCACTCTTAAAACTGCACTCTTTAGAGCTCTCACCAAAATTGGATACTCCATTACTACTGCAACAACAAAATCGGAAGCCCTAACATGGATTACCAGCCAGGCGGAATGGGATGTTATCTTATTAGATCTTCATCTTCCAGATGGAAATGGAATGTCACTGCTCACTGAAATTAAAAAAAGAGGTCTCAATATTCCTGTTGTTATGTTAACAGGACAAGCCACAATTGAAACAGCCATCGAGGCAACTCAAAAAGGTGTTTTTAATCTCTTAGCAAAGCCTTCTAGTTTAGATGAAATTGCAAATAATCTTAGTGCTGCAATAACAGCTGCCACCAACGCTGCTATGATGACTACAGTTTCTACCCCCCTTCACACGTCCTCAAATTTACCTTCCGTCAAAAAAACAGGTATTGTTGGTGAAAGCCCCGAAATTCAACAAGTCTTAGACCTTTCACAAAGAGTTTCTGAAAGTGATGCAACAATTCTAATTCAAGGAGAGAGTGGAACAGGAAAAGAACTCGTTGCCCGTGCAATTCACCAACTTTCACCAAGAAAAGATTTTCCATTTATCGCCATAAACTGTGGTGCCATTCCTTCTGAACTCCTAGAATCGGAGCTATTTGGACATGTTAAAGGAGCCTTCACAGGAGCTATTTCGAATCGAGTTGGTCGCTTTGAAATGGCCGATGGAGGTGTTTTATTTTTAGATGAAATTGGAGATATGAGTCCCTCTTTGCAAGTAAAAATACTCCGTGCTCTTCAAGAAAGAAGTTTTGAACCTGTTGGCAGTACTAAATCAGTTCAAGTCAATGTTCAAGTCATTGCCGCTACCCACGTCAATCTCGAAAAAGCCGTTTCTGAAGGAAAATTCAGAGAAGATCTTTATTATCGACTCAATGTTATTCCGATCATTATTCCAGCTCTTCGTGAACGTAAATCTGATATTCCTATCTTAATTCAACATTTTATTAATAACTTCACTCAAAAAAGAAAAAGCAATATTTCTGGTTTTTCTACAGATGCAATTGAAAGTCTTATGAATTACCCTTGGCCAGGAAATATAAGAGAGTTAGAAAATCTTATCGAACGACTCACCATTATTAAAGGAAAGGGAGTCGTTGAACTCAAAGATCTTCCCATCAAATATCACACTAAATGCACTCAAGACGTAATTACTGAAACAACAACGACGCCTACGTTTGAACTTCCTCTCGATGGCTTAGACTTTAACTCTGCTGTAGATCAGTTTGAAAATAGTTTAATTATTAAAGCACTTGAGAAAACCGGATGGAATCGTAACCAGGCTGCCATTCTTTTAAAATTAAATAGAACAACTTTGGTAGAAAAAATGAAAAAGAAAGGCCTACGACCCCCTGAAGATCCAAATTTAATTAACGATAACTTAGATTCTCCAACTTTACCCATGAGCGAGGCCTTATCTCAAATGGATATTAATCTATAGGCGTATCGTTAATATTTTTTAGATGCATTTTTGCTAGACTCAGTATTATTAATAATGTCTATTATATGTTATGCCAAACCATATAACTTCATTTTTAAATTACTTTATTTTTTTAATTTTATCCTTACCTTCATCTTATTTAGTGGCTAAAAAAGTTACAGCTGAGGATAAAATACAGAATACTCTTATTATTTATCTTGAAAATCATAGTTTTTATAATTTATTTGCCCATTTTCCTGGAGCTGATAACCAGCCTCCAAATGATTATCATGGGCAAATCGATAAAGAGGGGCTTATTTATAAAGAACTACCTCCTGTAACACAACAAAATAGCACTAAAGCCGATCTTCGTTTTTCAAAAAAACTGACAAATGAACCTTTTTTAATTGATCAATTTGTAAAACTCGATGAATTAATACCAGATCCAAGTCACGAATTTTTTATACATCAAATACAAATCAATGATGGTCGAAATGACAAATTTGTACTCTACTCTGGAGTTGGTGCTCTGGCTATGGGTTACTATAATATGGAAAATTCATACTTTTGGAAATTAGCAAAAGAATATGTTCTTTCTGATCAATTTTATCAATCTGCCTACGGAGGATCTTTTTTAAATCATCAGTGGCTTATTGCCGCTCAAACTCCTTATTATGCTAACGCTCCTGAAAAATTAAAAATAAAATTGAATAAGGATGGAATTCCTGAAAAAGTAAAACCATTAACTGAGGATAATTTTGTCGTTAATACCATTCAACCACAAAACCCTCCTTTTGCAGGTGATGGCTCAGAAATTGAGAATCGATTGCCACCACTTGAAATTCCAACAATAGGTGATAGGCTTTCAGATAAAAAAATAACTTGGGCTTGGTATGCAGGGGGCTGGGATGCCATATTAAAGGGGGAAAACCCAGCAAATTTTCAATTCCATCATCAACCATTCCTGTATTATAAAAATTTTGCACCAGGAACCACTGAGCGTCTCATGCATCTCAAAGATGAAGATAAACTTTTTGAAGATATCAAATCTAATCGATTGCCCAAGGTTTCTTTTTACAAACCGGTCGGATCAGAAAATGCACATCCAGGTTATACTGATATTGCATCTAGTATTAATAAAGTTCAAAAGCTGATTGAATTATTAAAGAAGTCAAAACAATGGCCAAAGACACTCGTTATTATTACATTTGATGAACATGGCGGATTTTGGGATCCAAAAGCTCCACAAAAATTAGATCGATGGGGATTAGGTACCCGTATACCAACACTCTTCGTTTCACCTCAGGTAAAAAAGAGTTTTGTCGATCACACTCAATACGAAACTGTTTCTATTTTATCTTTTCTGGAAAAAAAATATTCACTTCCACCACTCTCTGATCGAGATAAAAATGCAAACCCTTTAACTGGTATCTGGGCCCATTAAGAAGTCGGTCTCTTAAGGATTATAAATCGCAACTGATCCAATGAGATTATCAGGCAATGTGATTTCAAATAAATCCCATTGTTCAACGTCACTCCAAGGTTTTTTTTGAGATTTAATTTTGAATCCAAGTATTTGTGATTCTATATAAAAATCATTTAAATTTTGAAATATCCCGCCGCCAACAGCTTTTATAATGGCCTCTTTCATACTCCAAACTTTATAAAAACGTAAATTTTGTTCGGCTTGATTTTGAATTTGATTGATCCAAGCTAATTCAATAACACTAAAATAACGTTCTGCAATTCTCATCGATTTATCGTTTTCTTCTACTTCTTCAACATCAATTCCAATTTGACCTTTATTTGTAATGCCAATAACTGAAATACTGGTTTTATGTGAAATGTTAAAACTGACTATGGAGGAATGTTTTTCATTTAAAAGTTGTGGCTTACCCAATGCACTTTTTATAAATGAAATTTCATTTGGTTTGATATTTAATAGTTCACCTAAAAGGATCTTCAACATCCAGCGTGAGGTTAAATATTGGTTTCTTCTCGATTCAATAGTAATAGAATTCAATTCGGATAATTCTTCAGGAGATAGAAAGGTCTCTTTATGGGAGAATTGTTCATTAGAATTTCTTGCATAAAAGAAAACAAGTCCTCGATTCTTCCATTCCTTTTTTAAGTATTTAAAGGCTTCTAATTGATTTTTTGAATTAAATTGAAATGCTGAAAGCGAACCATCACTCTTCTTCATTTCACTTGTAGTTTTCTTTAATTCTTTTAGGGAGATTAATTGCAGGGGCTAATAAAAAACTAGAATTAGTTTTTCTATGAACTAAAAATGCTTTTACTTTGGCAGCAGCAAGAAGTGGGTTTTTTTTGTAAATCAATGGATCAAACCCACATTGACGACAAATTAAGGCTAATCTCCAACGAAAGTGGGTTATTAATTCACTTAAAAAAATACTAATTAACAATATCGGTATGGCTTGTAAATTCCACGTTCCCCAATAGCCCCACATAAAACTTACAGTCAGTAAAAGAGATACAAAAAAATGTAAGGGACCCATCCCTTTTTTCTTATAAATACGATGAGGTGTTTTGCAAAAGGCACAGTAACAAACAGATCTGCTTTTAGCCTTTAATCTCAATTTACACCTCCTTGCTTAATCCGATTGATCAATCACTTTCAATTTTAATTTTAGAAGGCTAAGTCTATGACCACTAAATCTAAATTAAAATTTTATAGTTCATTCCAACTAATTGGAAAAATTATAAGTCATGATATACATTTTCAGACATGACTCTTTATTTTTCAAATCTAGATATCCTAGAAAAAATTATCCAACCTTAATAACAAACTCAAACCATGACGATCAATAGTTTCATTTATTAAAGATAAATGCCCCTGAACTTCGACTCCTAAATCAAAATGACTTCCCATAGGGATTAGTAAGCCGAATCCAAGTAAATAAACAGGAGTTGTTTGAAGCAAAGAAAATCCGGACCATTTGTTTGTATACCGAAGATATCTTGCTCCGAGTCCATTACTTAATCGAAATTTCATCTTATTCTGAGGCGCTTGTTGCAAATAACTTAAACGTAAATCAAACTCTCGCAAAGCTAAACTAGAATCATTTTGCGTCGATCGACCATAATTTTTTAGCAACCCTTCGGCCACCCATTCCGGTGTAAATAAATCGATTCCTAATCCCAGCATGACTCCATCTTCTAAACGACTGATCGATCGATCAGCAACAAGTAGAGAGTTGACTGTTTGAATCATCCCCAATGAAAAATGGATTTGCAAACTTTCAAAGGGATCTATCTTACTTGCTCCAGTTTGAATTCGATCCTTAATACTAACCCGAGAATTGAGTTCTCTAACGTAATCTTCAAAGGGGACTTCTTCTGTTTTAGTATTAGTGCTAGAAGCCAAAACTGACTCGTTACACATCCCTCCAAGTGGGATTAAAAAAACAAGCAAATAAGTTCTAATTTTCATATAGTTTAATCATAAAACAATCACCGCAAAGATCCAAAGATCATTCCTACTTCTAGCCTTTCATCAAGTTCCATGTAATAAGTTATTGCACCTTAACAACATTCTTATAGACTATCACTAATGGTAATTATTGGAATTGACTTCAAAGATTTAACTTCTACGCTTATTCGCTACTTTAAAAATCCAGTGGCAGCGATGAAGAATATGCCTGAGTGGGATTGGAAAACGCTTATCGCTCTTCAGATTTTAACAAGTCTGATTTCAGGAATAATAGCTAGTTTTCTCAATTTTAGTATTTGGCGTATTCTTCAGGCCATTCTGGTGATACCACCTGTGGCCTTAGTGACAGCTGGAGTAACGAGTCTTTTTCTTTATTATTCATTTCTCTTTTTATCACAACAAAACTTGCCACATAAGGATCTTCTCACTCTTGTTATTTTGTCCAATATTCCATTCTTTATATTTCACACACTAAGCCCCTTTTTTCCTCCAATAACGCTCTTGGGTTTTTTATTTTCAGCCTTATTATTAATTGTAGGCCTGGTGGAGCGATTTCACCTACCTCGCCCACTTGTAATAAAAATCGTCGGATCCATTTGGATTATTTACTTGATTATTTGGGGATTAGGACAGATAGAATCCTATGAACTAGGACATCGTTTTTAGACTGACAGAGATATTATGACTTCTAAACTTTTTTCTGATCTTATCCCTCCTATCGCCATCGTTGGTATGGGTATCACTGGTATATCTGTTAAAAATCTCCTGATTGTGGCTGGGATTGCACCCGATTCAATACTAACCTTTGACGAGAAATCAACAGAAGCTCAATTCCATTCTGGAAATGAACTTTTACAACGTGCAATGCCTAAAACCCTGATTGTTTCCCCTGGGGTTCCGCTCAAAACTCCCTGGATTGTTGAAGCACAAAAAAATGGAATTCAAGTTCTTAGCGAACTCAGTCTCGCATCTCGATTACTGACTACAGAATCCGTCATCGCTATTACGGGATCGGTTGGTAAAAGTACAACAACCTGTCTCCTCCGAGCTGCCCTTGAAACCTTTTGTCCCGCTTATTTTGTTGGTGGTAACCTCGGTACGCCTCTTGCTATTTATGCGACGGAATTAATAGAAAATAAGCGACCCCGTGCTGATTGGATCGTGCTTGAACTTTCTAGCTATCAATTAGAAAACTTTCCTGAACTCAAAGCAGAGTACTCGATTATTACTTATCTTACTGCTAATCATTTAGAACGATATGAGAGCAAACAAAAGTATTTTGAAATAAAATGGAATATTGAAAAACACACAAAAACAGCCTTGATTTTGAATTCAAATGGTGGAGAACTAAAATCCTGGTCACAGAAATACCCACCACGGCTTCAATACATCTGGACTGATCACACTGACCCACTGATTCAAAAACATTCACTTTTCAAATGTGAACTTCTCGGCGGGCATAATCTTGATAATATCGCTATGGCGGCACAAATAATTCATTTAGCACAATGGCCCGAAAAAGCTTATCTAGGACTACGACAATTTCCGGGACTTTCCCATCGAGTAGAAAATCTGGGAGTGCATGGTGGTGTTAGATATATCAATGATAGTAAAGCAACAACCATGGAAAGCGTAAAGATCGCAGTTCAAAGTGTTTTGGATTCTTTAACAAAATCTGAAACTCTTCATTTGCTACTTGGAGGAAAAGATAAAAACCTACCATGGCAAGACCTCTCCTCTCTCATGCAATATCCTCAAATTCAATTTTATTTTTTCGGTGAGTGCAGAGTAAAAGCGAAGAATCTTACTCAGCTCACTGGCACCACAAGCACCACGATGCTTGAAGCATTAATTGAGGCAAAGAAAATTGCAAAAACGGGTGATGCAATTCTTTTAAGCCCAGGTGGAACCAGTCTTGACGAATTTAAAAACTTTGAGCAGCGCGGAGAAACATTTCGAAATTTTGCTCTCAATTGTACTTAAAAATCTATTTTTTTATTTAAAAATGAACTGAATCGTTTACGCTTTAACAGGAGTTCTTTAAACGCGTATTCGACGCTAAAATAAAAATGTAGCGTCGAACTCGCAATTAAACTTCTACTTTCAATCAACTTGCCCTAGATTTTTACATTTTTATTTGAGCGCCAATCAAATACTTGGTTTCATTTCTATTAAAAAGTGAAAAGTTTGAACTTACATTTTTAGCAGTTGGATTCAAAATATTTCTCTCTTGAGAAATAGACATTGCTAGCTTCACTAATTTATGAGGAAAAATTTCACATCCTAACTCAGGCCCCATGTACTCTTCAGTGCGGGACAAATTGGATACTTGTCCAAGCATTTTCAATCGATGATTTAATGCTACATAGAGTCAGTTCGGTGATGCGCCCCATCTTTCACTCTTAGTGCTTGCAAAAATGCTATAAATAAATGATGTTTATGTCGTGAAAAATTTCAACATTAACATCATTCAAAGGATCAGTGAATA
>Ga0154020_10001637_pt1 | contig 27543 bp, 21 predicted proteins | sample Klosneuvirus_201_FD_109709 | JGI IMG/M metagenome (GOLD analysis project Ga0154020, IMG submission 109709) | Active sludge microbial communities from wastewater, Klosterneuburg, Austria - Klosneuvirus_20160825_MG | ecosystem: Engineered > WWTP > Aerobic digester > Activated sludge | place...
CCGCGTCGGCATCCGCGTCGGCATCCGCGTCGGCATCCGTCATCGCGCGCCCTGCCGCCGGATCACGGATCGATCACGGGCCGTTCGACGCGCTGCTACGCGCACACGTGGTCAACGGATTTGTGGACTACGACGCCTTCGCGCGCGCGCCCGAGTTTGCGCAGTATCTGACGTCGCTGGATCGCGCGCGACTCGAGACCCTCGACGAAGACGAACGGCTGGCCTTCTGGATCAACGTGTACAACGCGTACACGATCCAGCTCATCGTGTCGCATCGCGAAACGGCGTCGATCCGCAACATCAATCGCACGCTCGGCGTGTTGCGACTCAAGGGGCCGTGGAGCGAACCGCTCGTGCACGCCGCCGGACGCACGCTGACGCTGGACGATGTGCAGCACCGCATTCTGCGGCGGGATTTCGGCGAACCCCGGGTGCACTTCACCCTGGCGTGCGGGGCCATCGGCTGTCCGCCGCTCCGCAGTGAGGCGTACACGGGACCGCAGCTGGTCGACCAGCTCAATGATCAGGCGCACCGGTTTCTGCGACGCTCGCCCGAAAAAAACCGGCTCGAGGAGCGCCTCCTGTTCCTGAGCCCGGTCCTGGTCGCGTTTCGTGACGATTTCGGCCCGTCCCGACAGGATCTGGCCCGCGCGGTGGGCCAGTGGTTTGAAGGCGACGATCGCAAACGACTGGAAAAAGGGCCCATTTTCATTCGGGCGACCCCATTCGACTGGGCACTGAACAGCAAGGCGAACGCGAACCGCAAACCGCTCGCGGCACCGAAGATCGTGCCGCGGGATTCCGTTCGGCGAGCGCCTCCGATGTGACCTCCGGGCGGCGTGCCGCGTCGCATGATGTACCCGCCGCCGCCGTCCGGCCGAATGTTGTCCTACCACCGACCCTGCCTGCAGGGCCGTCCGGAGCCGCCCATGAATCATCGCAGCCGTCGTCCCACCACTCGCGCGCATGCGTTGCGTCTCGATCCGCCGTCGATCCTGCACGGCGGCATTGCGGCGTCCATCACGTTCCTTGTGGCCTGGCTGATTCAGCAGATCTAGGCCACCGCCGCCGTTCGCGGCGGCAGACGAATCGGGGCGACCACCTGTACAGGTGGTCGCCCCGATTTGCTTGCGGACGTCTGGCGAACCGTCAGCGCAGGTGCGGCACGTGTTGACGGCCTACCGCCACGCGGCCGTGGTCATGCCCGACGCATCCTTGGCATACGGCACCCACGCCAAGGCGACCAGTTGCACATGCACATCGCCGCTCTTGGCCTTGATGGCGATCGACTCCAGCGACTCGGCCTGCGCGTCGTAGGTGGCGCCCAACGCGTCAATCTCGCCCTGCAGTGTTGCTTCGAGATCAGCGTACTGTTGCCGCAGTGCCTCGACGCTTTCACTGGCCCGCGTCACATCGCCGCTCTGCTGCGCCGCGCGACCCATGCCGCGTGCCGCCGTACCCACCTTGCCCACGGTGCCCGCGCCGATCTTCCCGCGACCGAAAATGGCGCCCAGAATCGCGCCGCCCACCGAAATGGCGGTATCCATCTTGGCCTGACTGGCCTGCGCCTGCTCGCGCTGCACCGCCTGCTCGGCGCGTCGGATGCGCTCCTGCAAGGCCGCCAGTTTCGTGGCGTACTTGCCGCGCATCGTTTCCACCTTCGCATCACGACCTTCGCGCGATTTCTGCTGCAGTCGAATGCGGAAGTCGCGTTCGTGTTCGCCGGGCGCGGACGTCAGTTTGAGTGCCGTGCTTTGCAGCAGTGCGACCTGCTCGTTGGTGGTCAGCCACTTCTGAAACGACTTGGTCCAGACGGGATAACTCTTGGCGGTTGTGGCGGCCTTGGGCAACGCACCAAACGCGGCGCCGTCGCGCGGACCGCGTTCGAGAACCGACGGGTCGAGCTCGACACGTTCGGCCGATTCCCATTCCAGGGAAATCGGACCGTCGTCGAGTGATCCGATCAACACCACGCGGCGCTGCTCGGTGATGTTGTATTTCGCGCTGGCAAACGACACGTCGGCCACGCCGATGATGGCGGGATGGTAGCTGATCGACTCCGCGCCGCCGCGAGGCGGAATGAAAAACTGCGGCACATCGGGCGGCAGCACTGGCGCATGCGCGACGGGCGTTGCGTCGAGCGAGGCCATCCCGCCGCCACTCGTGCTGATCCCGCCGGCGGGTCGCGATGTGCCCGCACCACTGGGTGCGCCTGTGCCAGACGCGGTGGACGACACACGCTGCATCGCCGACAGCTGCTTGATCTGCTCGCGGGTCATCGGACCGGCGAGATACGACATGGTCCACCGCGTCTCGAACGTGATGGGCGCCGGCTCGTGCACACTGTGCAGCAGGAAAACCCGTTTGCCGAGTCCGGCGATCGTCTGTTCCATGGCCGTGCGATCGAAGGGCTGTCCGCCAGACGCGCCTTCGAGTCCGTCCATCACGCGCATCTTGTCGCGTTCCGTCTGGAGACGCCCGATGAACCACGTGCCCGTATTGGACAGGCCGCGATAGTCGAGGTCCACCGGATTCTGCGTGGCGAGCACCACCCCCAAGCCGTACGCGCGCGCCTGCTTGAGCAAGGTGAGCAGCAGCACCTTGCTGGGCGGGTTGGCGACCGGCGGCATGTACCCGAACAGTTCGTCGATGTACAGAATGGCCCGCAGTGATCCGGTGCCGGGTTGCGCGCGTACCCACGCCAGAATATCCGCCAGCAGCAACGTCATGAAAAACATGCGCTCGGCGTCACCCAGATGGGCTATGGAAATGATCGACCCCTTGGGCCGACCATTCGCATCGTACAAGAGATTGGCGGTGTCGAGCGGATCACCTTTGAGCCAGTTCTGAAATCCCGGCGCGGCCAGCAGGTTGTTGAGTCGCATGGCCAGCTCCATGCGGTCCTTGGGCGGAAACACCGTGTCGAGTGGCATCACGCCCACGGTGTTGAACGGCGGCGACTGAATGCCGCCGATCAGTCCGGCCAAATCGAGATCGCGTCCCTCGCTCCACGCCGACGAGAGCAGGTTGGCGAGTAGAATGTGTTCGCGACTGCTGATCGGATCGGCGTCGATGCCCAGCAGTGCCAGCACACTGGTCGCCGTGGCGTCCACACGTTCGCGCAGCGCTTCGCTGTCATCGCGAATGGCCGCTGGCGGCGCGACGAACGCGCGCAGCAAGGACAGCGGCGTGCCCGCCGTGCTCCCCGGCGTGTACACGGTGACATCTGCGGCATCGACCAGACGTTGGATGCGCGCGCTGTCTTCGCCCCATCCAGCAAGGCCATCTTTCCACAGGGACGCCTGCTTCGCGGCGAATTCATCGGGCGAGGCGCCCGCATTGGCCGCCTGCTGCGCGTCGATCCACGGGCGAAAGTCCGAGGCCGCCAGCGATGGAAAACGCAACGCCAGATTCCCCAGATCGCCTTTGGGATCGATGGCGATCACCGGAACTTTATCGATCAGCGCTTCTTCAAGCAGTCCGATGCCAAGGCCCGTCTTGCCACTTCCCGTCATGCCGATGATGACGGCATGCGTCGTCAGGTCTTTCGCGTCGTAGAGGACGTAGTCCTCCTGCCGGGCGCGGGTGGGCAGGTCATAGCGCTTGCCAAGGTAGAAGGCGCCAAGCGTTTCAAAATCCGTCATGCTCACTGTCCAGGAGGGCGGGAGGAGGTGCCAGCACGCGCGATCCGCAGTAGCTCATCGGCGTGGCCTCGCAGGTTGTCCACTTCGTATGGCTGCAGCAATCGATCGGCGTCATTCACACGTTTGCCCGAACGGACGAGCGAGTCGGCGATCCACTCGAGCTCGATGATGGACGTGAGCGTATCCGGCGTCGCTTTGGCGCCATACAACACCTGCACGCGCGACTCGCGTGCCGTTTGCAGGGCGCCAGTGGAATCGAAGCGAAACTGACGGACGGCACGGGTGCTGTCGGTGAACATCGCCGTTTCGTCGAGCTGCGTGATCCGTGGGCCGTCGAGCGTGGCGGTCCACGTGGAGCGGGCGTCCGCTCCCTGCCACGCGCCTTCGCGTGTGCCCGGTCCGATCAGACTATCGGTGATCGCCGCGGTGCGGGGATCGGGTGTTGGCGCTGCCCGTTCACCGCAGGCGGCGCCGCTCGCCACACTCACGGCCAGCAGCACAAGGGCGCAGACGCGCTGCGCAGGGCGGGGCAGGCGCCGCGGAGTCAGCGGACGCAGAGACGAACACGTGGAACGAGACATCGGCACTCAGGGCAAGGAAGACGCGAACGACGACCATGGCCGTATAACGTGCGCAGGCGGGCGCTGATGCGCCATCGGTGACGCGTCGAAGATTGCCCGCATGTCACACCGGCGTATCCGATGTGACGCATCGCACGTGCGCTGTGCGGTGGTGACTCAGCCGGGGGTTGGTGTCCGCAGCAGCTGACGGACGTCCCGTGCTGCGTCTACACGGCGCTGGACGTCACGCACTTGTTCGAGTTGGTCGGTCAAGCCGCTGTCGGACCGATCCGCGCCCACCTGCAGCACGTCAAGCCGGAGGCACTCGAGCGCGGTCATCGCGGTTTTGAGTCGCGCCTGCTGCGTCGCGCGTTCTGCGCGCACGGATTCCAACTGCTGGTGCCGTGCTGCCGAATCCCGAAGCAGCAGCGCCGCAGCTTCCCGCGCGTCGACGCGCTGCCCTTCGGCGCGGAGCGATGCGATCTGGCGCGCGAGTTTCCGTGCGAGGCCATCGGCATCGCCCAACGCGTCTCGCTGCGCAGACGGTAGCGCGCCCACCGCTGTTTCGACGGCTTTGAGCAACAGCATCTCGGTCGGCGCGTCGGCCAACCCCTCGTATGGGCGTGCGGGCGCCGCGCGACCGGTGAGGCGGCGCAGCACTGACGTGGTACCGCGGGCGATTGGTGACATCAGGCGGTCACGCAGCCACGCGCCGACGGTCGTGCCTTTGAGCACGGCATTGGCGCCCCGCGCGACCAGCACGGGCGGGAGAAACAGGAAGAGGACTTGGACGACGCCTTGGATCATCGTCGGCAGATCGATCACGGACGAAAGTCCCCCTTGTGCGTAGGCCAGGGCCACACCTGTCGCCAGCGTGAATGCACCGTGGCGCACGGCGCGATCGCGAACGGCACGGTCGTGCACGGTGCGGTCGCCTGTCGCCGCCTCAGGCGCGTTGCCCGTCAGTGCGCGGGTAACGTCGTCGGAAGGGTGACCAAGTTTGATCAATCGTCGCGCTTCAAGCATCGCCTCGCCAGCGCGAATGGCCGACGCCGCGGTGAACATCACCACTACACTTTGTGCAATCGAAATGATGATCGACCGCCCGAGTGAACGTGGGGCCTCACCCGCCACAAACGCGAGGCTGGTGAGTGCAATCACAATCGCCCAGAACAGCATCGTGCGCGCCGCCGACGCATGATCGCGCGCGGCGTGCAGCGCGGTGGCCAGCGGTTGTTCGCGAACGTCCGGTTCAATCGCGGCAAGAAACGCCCCCGCGTCGGCGTACCGATCCCGCGGTTGTTTGGCGAGGCACCGATCGATGGCCCGTGCCAGTGTCAGCGGAATGGTGGGCGCGTACAACCGGATCGAGGGGGCCGGTTGCGACGCATGCTGCGCGACCAGCGCCATGGCGTTCGCGGCTTCGAATGGCGCGCGACCGCTCGCGGCCACAAACAGGGTCACACCAAGGGCGTACAGGTCGGCGCGACCGTCAATCGGTTCACCCAGCGCCTGCTCGGGCGCCATGTACCGCGCGGTGCCCGGCACACTGCCGCCCGAAGGCGTACGGTGCTGATCGGCGCCCTGCGCAATTCCGAAGTCGGCGATCACATAGCGACCGGTCGACGCATCGATCAGCAGGTTTTCGGGCTTGATGTCACGGTGGACCACGCCGCGCTGATGGGCATACGCCAGTGCCCAGCCGACCTCGCGTGCCAGTCGCAACACCTCGGGCGGCGACAGCGGGCCGGTGTTACGCACGTGGTCCGCCAGCGTTTCGCCGCGCACATACGCCATGACGATCCACGCGAGGTCGTCCGCCTCCTCGACGGCGTGAATCGGCACGATGTGCGGATGAAAACACTGCGCCGCAATGCGTGCCTCGCGCAAAAACCGTTCGCGCATCTCGGGGCGCGCGGCCATGGCGGGGGCCAACACCTTGATGGCCACGGGTCGTTCCAGCGCGACATCACGCGCGAGGTACACGATCCCCATGCCCCCGCGTCCGATTTCACGTTCAAGCGAAAATCGGCCGGCAAGGAGCGCCTGCAGACGCAGGAACAGCGAGTCAAACGGCGCGGAGGCGGTCATGGCAGTCGGCCGTACGCGAGTGATGACCAGTTGGTGTCGACGCGCGCCCGACGCGGGACGTCCGAGCGGAGTCCCGATGCCCCGCGCCGCAACTCAGAATTCGCGTCGCTTCATTTCCTTGAAAATTTCCTCGGCTTCCGTGCCTTGCACCGGTTCCTTTCCGCCACGAGTTGCATCGAGCGTGGGGTCGAAGGAGGCGCGGGCCGGCTTCTTCTGCTGCGCGGCCTTGGCGGCGGTCTTCTTGAGCAACGCCTTGAGCTGATTGTCCTTCATGGGGGCTCCGTTCGTGAGTCGGCCAAAGTGCGTCAGGAACATGGCGACGCATAGACGTTGGGGGAGCGGGCGGGGGGTGTAAAGGGGGCCGCCGCCGCGATCTCAGCGCTCGGGAGCGGGAGCCACCAGACCGGACGTGATTTCCGCGACCGAGCGGACTCCGGCGAGGCCCATCGTGAGATCGAACTCCGCCCGGATATTGCGAAGCACCTCGCGCACGCCCGCTTCGCCCGCGATGGCCAAGCCGTACACATATGGGCGTCCGAGCAGGACGGCCGAAGCGCCAAGGGCAACGGCCTTGAAGACGTCCGCGCCGCCGCGCACCCCGGAATCGAGCAGGATCGGGATGCGTCGATCGATCACGGTCGAGATCGCCGGCAGCGCGTCGAGTGACGCGATTTCGCCGTCGATCTGGCGACCGCCATGGTTGGAGACCACGATGCCATCCACGCCATGCTCCAGCGCCAGCCGCGCGTCCTCGGGGTGGAGGACCCCCTTGAGCACGATGGGCAGTGTGGTCATCGCGCGCAGACGCGCCAGATCCGCCCATTGCAGCGACGGCCGAGAATACGTCGCCACAAAACGCCGCACGGCTTGCCGGGGCCAACCGGTGCGGAGTTTCTCGAACAGCGGACCGGGCGCACGCGACAGCAAGTCACGCAGCACGCCCAGTGTGTGCAGCGAGAGTCGGGTCTGTGGCGCGGGCGTCGACAACGGCAGATCGAGCTCGCGGCGAAAGACGGGATCGGTGAGGTACTGCGCGATCCCCATGCCGCGCATGAAAGGCATGTAGCCAAGGTCGAGATCGCGCGGACGCCAGCCGAGCATGGTCGTGTCGAGCGTTAGCACGATACCGCGACATCCGCACGCCTCAGCGCGCCGCACAAAACTTTGCACCAGATCGTCGGAGCGCGACCAATAGAGCTGAAAGAGCCGCGGAGCATCACCCATGACGGCGGCGCACGCCTCCATCGCCACCGACGCCTGACTCGAAAAGATCATCGGGATGCCTTCACCGGCCGCGGCGCGCGCCACGGCGCGATCGGCGTCGCGATGCGCCAGCTCCAGGACGCCGATCGGCGCGGTCATGAGCGGCATGGGCATGGTGATGCCCAGTACGGTGGTGCTCGCATCGCGATGTTCGACATCGCGCAAGACACGCGGCACGATCTGCCAGCGGGTGAACGCCCGGCGGTTGGCATCCATCGTGTCTTCGCGACCGGCACCGCCGACGATGTACGCAGCGGCCTCGGGGCTCATCATCTCGATGGCTTTCGCTTCGAGTGCACGTTCCGAGACCGGCACACACGGTCGCCGACCGCTGACACCGTCGACGTAGATTTCGGACTGTCGCGTGTGTCCGATCATCGCGAGGTGGGTCCCGACAGCAACGTGCGGATCGCGTCAATCACGGCGCGCCCTGTGGCGCGTGCCGGCGTCATCGCTTCAAAGTGCCCCTCGCCGGCAACGGTGACGAGCCACGCGCTGTCACCGCGCGCGCGTGCTGCATCGACGAACGCGGCGCGCACGGCGAGCGGCGCGATGAAGTCGCGATCGCCCGCGATGTGCACGCTCGGCACGCCAAGTGGCAGGCGTTCGATGGGAGACGTCTCGCGCACCCGCTCCGGAACGCTGTCGGGAACTCCGCCCAGCAACGATTCGACACCGGGATTGCCGCAGGTCGTCCGCTGCCGCAGAAAAAACTCACGCAGATCGGTGATCCCGCCGATCGCCACCACGCCGCGCAGCGCCAACGGTGTGCCTCCGGCGACGGCGCTTGCCGCGGGGAGTGTGCGCCGCGAGGCAAACCAGAGTGCGAGGTGCGCACCGGCCGAGTGGCCGGCCACAACGACGCGGGTGGTGTCGAGGGCGTACTGGCGTGCCAGCGTGCGCACGTAGTCGGCGCCGTCCGCGACATCACGAAACGTCCCCGGCCACCCGCCGCCCGGATGGTCGTAGCGTCGGTACTCGACATTCCACGTCGCGATTCCGGCGGCCGCCAGCGCCTCGGCCAGAGGCGCAGAATTGCGCACGGAGGCGTACCGCGAGAGCCAGCAGCCCCCGTGCACAATGATGGCCACCGGAAACGGACCGCGTCCATCGGGAAGACGCAGCTCTCCGAATTGCAGCGAGTCGCGTCCGTAGGCAACGCGTGTCATCGCACGCACGAGCGGAATCGTATCGACGTCACCGGCGCGCATGAGTCGTGCTTGCGGCGCCGTGGAGACGACACCCGGTGATCCGCTTGGTGATCCGCTTGGTGCGCCACCTTGTGAACGGCCCTGTGCCGCCGCCGGCAATGCCACGGCGCTCGAAAGTCCAACGCTCAGGACACCTGATCCGACACCGATGCAGAGCCAGGCGAGCAAACGCATGGTGGGCCGCGATCGGGCACTGTCGCCGCCGGAGACGGCGATGGTGCGCGCAACGCTGCGTGCGATGCACCATTGCGCCACGAAATACGTGCCCAGCACCAGGAGCTCGCGGTACGGGACGTCGACTCGAAAGCGATCGATGGCCAAGGTGGCGTCGGAGACGAGGAACCACGCTCCACCGGCAGCGGCCCGCCGTGCACTCTCACTGGGCGTGGCCAGCATCCAGCTTGCTCCCTGCGCCGCCATCACGGTGATGACCGCCATGTACGCCAGGACGGGCACGCGCAGCGCCGCCGGGAGTGTCGGAAAGAGCGTGAAGGCCAACGTCACGGCGACGAGGGCGTACCCGACCAGGGCAATTGGTCGGGCGAGTAGACGGCTTTCGCCGAGAAAGGCGGCCAGGTAGCAGAGGTGCGCCACCAGGAATGCCGCGAGTCCGGCGACAAAGAGATCGCGCGGCAGCATGAGCAAGATGTCACCCACGAGCGAGGCGAAGAGTCCGGCGGCAACCGCCCATCGATAACGCGGTGCCGAGGCGGGGCGCGCCGTGAGGGCTATCGCGAGAATCGAGACGGTGGCGAGTGGTTTGGCGATGTAGTGCGCCATCCGCGCGCCCTCACTGCCATTCGTGGTGACGATGGCGGTCAACGCCGCCACGACCAACACGATAGTCAGGAGGCGCTGCGGGGAAGTGGAAGACATGGACCACAAGGTCGCGTACACACTCGCGGGCGTCCAGCGTGTCCGGATATCAGTCCGGCGCGGCGACGGCAGACCGATGTCCGTCCGGCCGTGCGGGCTAGAAGTCCCAGTGACGAGAGATCCGTCGCCCCACATAGTAGCCGGCACCCACCCCGACCATCGATAGCATGAAGGCGGTGAACATGCCGAAGGATTCGCCGGCATACCAACCCAGCGCGCTCAGGACGAACGTGCAGCAGGTGGTGAGCAGTTTGGTCATACGGACACCATGGAGGAATGCGGGCGGGACCCTGGCGGGAGGACGACCCGGGCGCCTCTCCCGCCACGGTCGCGTGCCCAGAGCACCCCCAGCCCGTCGTGGAGAGCCTGGCCGGCGGCCGTAGGGAGGGTGGGTCTCGGCCCCTGGGGTGCGATTGCGCCAAAAATCGCTGTTGACAGTTGTACCGGTCGATACTACCGTCTAGCAGCACTCAAACCAGCAGGGCGCGCTACACGCGCGGGATACGCAACAGCAGGCGACTTCGGGGACCTGGCTACACGCGGGTCCCTTTTTCGTGGGCTGCAATGTTGGAGTGAGTGATGGGTCGGAGTTGAAGGATTCCGACAGCCCCGCGCGGGGGTCCAGTCCGCGAAACAATAGTGCTCGGTGCGTACGGCAGGGCCGGACTCCGAACACACAGCAACAGGAGCAGTGCCATGCGTACGACCGGCAAGGTGAAGTGGTTCAACGACGCCAAGGGCTTTGGATTCATCACGCCCGACGACGGCTCGAAGGATTGCTTCGTGCACCACTCGGCGATCCAGGGCGGCGGTTTCCGCACGCTCGCCGAAGGTGAGCGCGTCGAATTCGACATCGTGCAGGGCCAGAAGGGTCCCGCCGCCGAGAACGTCACGAAGATCCGCGGTTAATAACTGCGAGTCGGTGATGTGAAGAAGGGCCGCCAGAGCAATCTGGCGGCCCTTCGACGTTCTGCACCTCTGCAGCATTCGCTGCGGCGGTGTCCGTTCAGTGCAGTTCCCGCACGAACAGGATGTAGTCGGTGGAGACCGGCGTGCCACCGGAGGCGCGAACGAGCAAGGATACCTGTCCGCGGTGATACATGCCGTGATGCGACACATGCACCAGAATGTCTGCAAGCATCGTCGATTGCGCCGTGCCGTTGCTCATGTGGTAGTCGACGATTCGCGCGCGATCGTCCGACGCCAACAGTGTCTGATAGCCCTGGTGATTGGCGCGCGCGAGTCGCTCGCACTCATCGAGCCCCAGGGGTTGCCACACGGCATACGTGGCTGGCGTTCCCTGCACCCGCCGCAGCCACACGTGTTCGGCCGTCAACATGTGTGCGAATAGATCCAACGCTTGCGGCGGTGGCTCAGGCATGGCGCGCAGCACCTCGAGGATGCGCCCATTCGCCCAGTCCATGTGGGCAAACATGCGCGGCAAGGGATCGGATGGCGTCATGTGTGACTCGTCAGTGAGGGCCGATGCGGAGTGAGGCGGTGGCCAGTTGCACTTCGCGCAGGAATGCCAGCAAACCCACGATCAATCCGATCATCGCGCCGACAAACAACCCGGCGACCAGACGCGACACGTCAGGGGTATAGAAGGCGCCCAGAAAGAGCACCGAGATCAGCACGCATACCAGCAAGGCGGAGAGCGTGAACAGACTGATGCCCCGATTCACGTAGCGCGCTCGACGCGAGAGCATGTGCAGGTCGGCGCTGATCAACGCGTGGTGTTCCCCGGTCAGGTCGGGAACGACGCCTTCGAGCGTGCGCGCGCGATCGATGATACGCCCCAAGCGATTCGTCAGCACGACGAGCAGCGAGGCGATACCGGTCAGCAGAAACACCGGCGCGACCGCCAGCTGAATGACGTGGGCGATGGCGGCGGTAGGAGCATCAGATTGCATCATGGAAAGATGTCCTTGGTGACGCGCTCCCGTAGCCAACGGTTCTTTTGGTAGGCAGACTCACCTGACGAGGGACGAATGGACACACGAACACCCGGGCGTGCGCCGCAGGCGCCGAGACCGGCAATTGGGCGGCTGGTCATGCTGGGCCTCGCACTTACCGCTGTGCTTGCTTCGTGCAGTGACCCGGTCGAACCGGAACCGGTGGTGTGGGACGAGTATCCCTGGATGGGCACGTCGATCGAGGGCGCGGCGGTGTCCGTCACCGCTACCGCGACTCCTGTGGATACGGCACCCGATCAGCGGCGCGTGTACATCCGGTTCGCCAACGCGGGGACCGACTCGGTGCGCGTGTCACACGGCGCCTGCTCCTTCGGTATCCGTCTTCGCGAAGCTCGCGCCGCCGCACTGATGCCGGTCGCGTGGGACAATCGCGTCGACGCCTGCATTCTGCCGCTCTACTGGTTCTACGTGCCGGCCAATGGCACCCGCGACGTGCGGGTGTTCGATCTCAATCCGCGCACACTGCGTGGGCGCGTGGCGTCCGGTACCTACGACATCTATGTCACGTGGCGCGAGGCGAACAGCACACCGGTGCGCGAGGCGCGCGCGGGTACCATTGCGGTGCCGTGATCGCTGGAGTGGTGGCCACAAAAGGCATTTCACCACAAAGAACACAGAGACACAGAGAGTGATGGCCGGAGCGCTCCCTCTGTGCCTCTGTGTTCTTTGTGGTAAAAAGCGTTTAGTGCTTGATCTCGGCGTTGCCGCGCAGGTAATCGCCGAGGAGGTGTTCGGCGAAGTATTCCATCAACATGCGCTGGTTGTACGGGCCGGTGTCGCGGTATCCGTGCGGCTGACCGGGATAGATGAAGAGGTCGAAGCGCTTGTTGGCCTTGATGAGCGCATTCACCAGTCGGATGGTGCCGCCCGGGTGCACGTTGTTGTCGAGGTCACCCGTGGCGAGGGCGAGATTGCCCTTGAGATTGCCCGCGAGTTCGTCGTTCGTCGGCACCTTGATCTCAAAACGCACGTTGGTGGCCGTATCCGGGATCGCGGCCGCTGCGGCACTGCCGTTTGCCCCCGGGCCGCCCCGACCGCCGGCGCCCGCCGCGCGAGTGTTGCCTGCGCCACGTGCCGAGTCGTTCTTGGCGATCACCTTCACGCCATGATTCCACTCGCTCCAGTTCTGGTTGTAGATGTTGTTGTCGTGGTTGCCCGATTCGGACCAGCCCACCTTGAAGAACTCGTTGTACGGCGGCTGCAACATGGCGGCGGCCGTCATGAATCCGCCGCCGGAATGCCCGAAGATGCCGACCTTGTCGAGATCGATGAAGCGGTGGCGCGCGGCCAGCTGCTCGATCGCCGACTTCTTGTCGGCCAACGCGTAGTCGCGCAGGTTGCCGTACCCATAGCGGTGATACGCGAGTGAACGCAGCGGCGTGCCGCCACGATGGCCGACTTCGATCACGATGAAGCCGAGTTGCGCGAGCTGCATCAACGGACCGCGCACGCTGAAGCCCGTGGTCAGTCCCTCTTCCTGCGGCCCAGGGTACACGTACGTGATGATCGGATACTTCTTGGTGCTGTCGAAATCGAACGGCTTCCACATGTTGCCGAACAGTTCCGTCACGCCGTCGGCCGCTTTCACCGAGAACGTTTCGGCCGGCTTGAAGCCCAGTTCCTTGAGCTTGGAGAGATCCATCTCTTCGAGCGTCGTGATCACCTTGCCCGTGAGCGCATCACGCAACACCGACTTGGGCGGCAGGTCCATACGGGAATACGTGTCGTAGACGTAGCGCTTGGTCGGTGACACGGTGGAGTTGTGCGACGCATCGCCTGGGTCGACGATGGTGGAACCGGTTCCGTTGCCGTTCACGCGGTACGTGTGCTTCTGGTAGAGCTGTTCACCGGGCTCGCGCCCTTCGCCAAGCACCCACACCGTGCCGGTGGTGGAATCGATCTTGACGACGTTTTCGACGTTCCAGCTGCCGGTCGTGAGCGCCAACTTCTCGCCGCCGTCAAAGCCGTGCACGTAGTACATGCCCCAGCCGGTCTTCTGTGACCACCACAGGAAGTCTCCGCCCTTCTTGAGGTAGCGCAGCGGCTTGGGTTCCAGTGCCGCGTTTTCGATCTCGTCCGTCAACAGCGTTTTGATGGCATTGGTGGCCACATCCACTTCGATCACATCGACCTTGCGCTGCGGACGGTCGCGGCGCAGCAGCCGCACCTTGTCGCCGCTCACCGGCCAGTGGATATCCGAAATGGTCTGGTCTTTCCACTTCGCAACGTTCAGCGGCTTGGCCGCCTTGTCACCGCGACGATAAACCCAGAGCTCGGTCTGTGTGACGTCTTCTTCACCCGGCATCGTGTACTTGTAATGCAGCAGCACCGGGCGCGGCTGCGCCAGCACGTTCACGAGATACAGCTCCTTCACCTTGCGCTGGTCACGGCGCACAATCGAGAATGACTTGCCGTCGGGCGACCACGTCGCGGCGGCGCGCACCCGCATGTCGCGCGCATTGCCGCCCTGCTCCTGCGTGTCGGTGTCGCCATTGTTCTCCTGCTGACCGCCGCCACCGGCGAGCGCATTGAGCTGACGCCGATTTTCCGTGGTGTCGCGCGCGCCGAACGAGTAATCCTCGACGCCGTCCGTCGTGATCTTGACGGTGTCAGGCTTGCCGACTTCAACGACGTACAGGTTGTGGTCGCGCGCAAACACGAACGCCGTGCTGTCCACGTTGAAATTGCGATACTCGGCGGCGCCGCCACCCCCACGACCACCACCGCCGCCGCCGCCGCCGCCAAATCCGCCGCCGGCGCCATCCCGCTCTTCATCCGCAGCCGGTGTCCGCGGTGGACGACCAAGACCCTTGAGACTCTCCGTCGCGAGGTCCCATTCGTAACGCACGGTGTCCACCGTAAAGCGGAAGGCCTTGTGCGTTTTGAGGAACGTGACCGTTTGAAAGGGCAGGTTGGTGGCGTCGTACGGCTTCTTGCTGAGCAGCGTCAGTTGCTGCGCCATCTTGGCCGGATCGAACAACGGCCGCTTGGTGCCGCCGGTCGGTGACGGAACGAACAGCACGAACCGAGAGCCATTCCGGTCGCGCCAGTTGTACCACATCGTGTCCGACTGGCCGAGGAAGCGCGGCTGAACGGCCTGCGTGTACGTGATGGAGCGCAGCGCTGCGGTCGTGAACCGGTTCGCCAGCGCCCAATTGGCTTTTTGCGTCCGCCCTTCGTCGGGTTGGCCAGCCTGCTGGGCCCCCGCCGAGGTGCCCGCGCCGGAGAGCAGAACCGCCGCAGCGGTCCATCGTCCGATCTGGCGCACTGAGTCAAACATGCCTGCATCCTCCATGGAGTTTTCGAGGGGATTTCCCGTCGGAGATACTCTCAGGGTCGGACCGGCGTTGAGCAAGCAGCCAGCGGCGGCTGGCCACCGGTGGCTGCCAGCCGCCACGTCAGGGCGTGCGCGCGACGAAGCGGGAGGTAAAGACCGGCTGTACCCAGGCCGCCGCGCCACCGGAATCGGTCACCTTGGCCCGTACGTACGTTTCGTTGCCGCGCAGCACGTATCGCGGGGTCAGTGTGCGATCGATGGCGAGGACTTTGCCATCCTGTCCGATGAACGTGGTGGTGTACTTGAAATCGCCTTTGGGGGCGATGCGTAGCTGCATCGCCGTTTCGCTCACGGTGAGTTCGGACAGCGTGACGCCGCTGCTCGCGTAGAAATCTCCCGAATCGAGCGCGGTCACCAACGCGCGTGCGTCGAGCGACGTGGTGCGGACCGACAGCCATCCGCGGCCGGGATTGGCGCGGTCGGGCGCAAACTCGCCCTGGAAATGATGCGCGTCGTCGACGGCGATGCCGTAGATGCGCTTCCCGCCCGACAACAACCCATCCCAGACCTCCTCGAGACCGGGCCACTCTCCGCCACCCACATTGTGCACGGTGGGATGTCCGTTGAAAATTTCGAACAGGCGATCGTTGCGCACACGAAACAGCGTGGCCGAGTCGATGCTCCAGAGAAAATTCGGATGATTGATGTGCGGCACCGCGCGTTCGGCGCGAATGGCGTCCACCGTGCGCTGGATCGTGCCGAGGAGCGTGGAATCATCGCGAATGGGTGGAATCACCCGTGTGACAGCGAGGGCGTTGATGTGCACAGCCTTGCGCTGAAAGCTTGTCGTCACCTCCTCGCCGGGAATCAGCAGAAAGCTGCTGTCCATCAGCGAGGCGATCGTGCGCGGGTCCGTGAACACATTGTGGTCGGAGAGCACCAGAAACTGGTAGCCGTGGCGCTTGTACCACTGCGCGACCTCGGCGGGCGCGGTATCGCCATCGCTTTCCGTGGTATGTGTATGCGTGTTGCCCTTGAACCATCGGGCGTCGGCAGGCACACGGCGCACCTCAAAGCGGGCAGATTGCGCGCTCGCCGAAACGGCCAGAAGCGAGAGGACACCGGAGCACCACCAGAGACGGATTCGCATGGCCGAACGATGTGGCGGAGACGCCGGGAAGGCTAGCCGTCTGGACCGTCACGGGGCCGTAACGGCAATCTGCCGCGAATCGTCCTTTCCAACGGAACCCGACCCCCTTGCCCCTAGTACGTTCATAGATGGTTTCTCGACGCAATTTTCTCTTGTCAGCCGCAGGTGTGGTCACCGGCACCATCGGCGTGTGTGCGTATACGCGATATGTCGAGCCGACGTGGCTTGATGTGACCGCACGTCCCATGCCGATTCGCAATCTGCCGACGTCACTGGTGGGCAAGACCCTGGTCCAGCTATCCGACATCCACGTGAGCGAGATGGTCGAGGATGCCTATGTGCTCGACACGTTTGCGCGCGTGCGGGCGCTCAACCCGGACATTGTGCTCTACACCGGCGATTTCACGAGCTATCACCCGAATCGCTATAACCACGCGGAATCGGTGTACAGCACGATGGTGAAAGGACGCCTTGGCACCTTCGCGTCGCTGGGCAACCACGACTACGGCGAGCAGTGGAAGCACCCGGAAGACGCGGCGCGCATCACGGCGATTCTGCAGAATCTCGGCGTCACGGTGCTCGTGAATGCGCAGGCGGATGTGAACGGGCTTCGTATCGTTGGCCTGGGTGATCTGTGGGCCCACACCTTTGATCCAGCGACGGCCTTTGCCGGGGTCACACGCGATATCCCGACGATCGCCATGAGTCACAATCCCGACACCGTTGATCTTGGTGGGTGGGAATCGTTCGACGGGTGGATTCTGTCCGGACATACACACGGCGGTCAATGCAAGCCGCCCTTCCTTCCGCCGCCGGTGTTGCCGGTGCGCAATCGGCGCTACACCTGCGGCCTGTTCGAACTTGATCCCGCGCGGACCATGTACATCAGTCGCGGCGTCGGCACGTATTTGCCGGTGCGGTTCAATGTGCGACCGGAAGTGACGGTATTTACACTCACTGCTGCGTAGGAGCGTTACAACGCGACGGACCGTGCGTTGCAACCGTGGTGCAACTGTGATGCGGCCGTGACGCGACTGTCGCGGGATTGACGTGTGGCGGGCGGAGGTTGTGCGGATCACGCGCCACCTCACTCCCTGTCCGCCCCATGACTCACCCTCTGTTTGCCACGCTCGCGCTGCTGCGCGTCCGCCCACGTGCGGCTCGTCGACGCACGTTGTCACTCGCGGTGCGGAGCGCGCTCGTGTGCGCGCCGCTCCTTCTTGCCGCGTGTGACGGCGACGACATCACCACGCAGCCCCCGACACTCCGTGAGTTGTCGATTGCCGTGGCGCCAACAACGGTAGTGGTCGGACAGACCGTCACGGCCCATTCGAATGGCAAAGACCAATTCGGTGCCAGCATCGCTACCGGCGCCGTGACGTGGTCCTCCACGGCCGCGGGCATTGCAACGGTTGCGTCAACCGGAGACGTGACTGGCGTGGCGCCGGGCACCACGTTCATTTCAGCATCGGTTGGCGCGATCGCCGCCGGGCAGACCATTACCGTTGTTGCGCCTGCACTGACGACACTGACCATCACCGTGCCTGTCACCACGCTGGTGGTGGGTCAGTCGGCGACAGGGGCCGTGACGGCGCTCGACCAGATCAACCGCCCCATCGCTGCGACCGGCACCACCTGGGCGACATCGAATGCCGCTGTGGCAACCGTGAGCACCGCCGGCGTCGTCACTGCGACTGGTGCCGGTAGTGCAACGATCTCGGCAACCGCGGGCGGAAAGACCGCACAGATTGTCGTGACGGTCACGGCGCCGCCGGCGATCAAGATCAACGAGATCGAATCGAACGGCGGCACACCGGGCGACTGGGTGGAGCTGTTCAATCCCACGGCGACCGCGGTCGATATCGCCGGCTGGGCGCTCAAGGACAACGACGACACGCGCACGTTTCAATTCCCCGCCGGGACGACGATTCCGGCTGGTGGATACCTCGTGGTCGAGGAAGCGCAGTTCGGATACGGACTTGGAGCCGCCGACGCGGCGCGGCTCTACAATCAGTTTGGCACGACGGTCGATAGTCACAGTTGGACGGCGCATGCACTGTCGACGTACGGTCGATGCCCGAACGGCACCGGCGCCTTTGCCACCACCAGCGAGTCGACCAAAGGCGCCGTGAACGACTGCCGCGTGCTGGTGCGCGTCAACGAAGTCGAATCGAATGGCGGGACGCCTGGCGACTGGATCGAGTTCTACAACGTTGGCACGACACCGGTCGACCTGAGCGGCTACATCGTGAAGGACAACGATGATACGCGCACCTCTACCATCCCGGCCGGCACGATCATCGCAGCAAACAGCTACTACGTGATCGACGAGTCGGTCTTTGGGTTCGGACTCGGCTCGGCCGACGCGGCGCGGCTGTTCACCCCGGCCGGCGTGTTGGTGGACTCGCATGCCTGGACCGCGCATGCGGCCATCACTTATGGCCGGTGCCCCGACGGCACGGGGCCGTTTGCTGCGACGTCGGCATCAACGAAGGGCGCAGCGAATGATTGTCGCGGCGCCATTCGGATCAACGAAGTGGAATCGAATGGCGGAACGCCCGGCGACTGGATTGAACTGTACAACGTGGGTTCCACGCCGGTGGACATCTCAAACTTTCTGATCAAGGACGACGACGATACGCGTACCGCGCGGATACCGGCGGGCACGACGATCGCGGCCGGTGGTTTCTACGTGATCGAAGAAGCGGTGTTTGGTTTTGGACTCGGCGCCGCTGATCAGGCGCGCATCTTCGATGCCAGCGGCACCTTGCTTGATGGGTATGCGTGGACTGCGCATGCTGCCATCACCTACGGCCGTTGCCCCGATGGCAGCGGTGCGTTTGCCGCGACCTCGGTGTCGACCAAAGGCGCCGCCAACACGTGCGCCCCGGTGGGGCCGGTCACCAATCCCTGGCCCGGCAGTGACGATGTCACCACCGTTGACGGTGTCAGTGTCTTTCAGACCAACGGCAGCGGACTCGCGTACGAAGGCGCGGGCGCAGGGCCCGGCGTATTGTGGGCCGTGCGCAACGGACCGGGAACACTGTTCCGCATGATCTTCAGCGGTGGCATCTGGACGCCCGATCCTGCCAACAGCTGGGCCGCAGGGAAAGCACTCAAGTATGTCGACGGCACCGGCAATCCCGACTCCGAAGGTGTGACGTTTGCCGCGGGCGGTGCGGCCGGCGGCATCTACGTCGCCACGGAGCGCAACAACGACGCCAGCACCATCAGCCGGAGTGTGGTGCTGCGTGTCGATCCGACAGCGGCCGGCGCGACGTTGACGGCGACCAATCAGTGGGATCTCACCGCCGACTTGCCCGCTACCGGCGCCAACCTCGGCCTCGAGGCGATCACGTGGGTGCCGGACAGCATGTTGGTGGCGAACGGGTTCTACGACGAGTCGAAATCGCGCGCGTACAATCCGGCCGACTACGCCAATCACGGCACGGGGCTGTTCTTTGTCGGACTCGAAGCGAACGGCAACGTCTATGTGTACGCACTCAATCACGTGACCAACAGCTTTACACGCATCGCGGCATTTTCGAGCGGCTTTCCCGGCATCATGGATCTCGCGTACGACCGTGAAAGCGGCTATCTGTGGGGCATCTGCGATGACACCTGCAGCAACACCGCGGCCATCTTCGAACTGGATCGCGTGAGTGGTTCGCCGACGGCGGGGCGTTTCCTGGCCAATCGCAAGTACGCGCGGCCCTCCACCCTGCCCAACATCAACAACGAAGGGTTCACCTTCGCGCCCAACGCGGAGTGTGTGGCCAACCGCAAACCTGTCTTCTGGGCGGATGACAACGAAACGGGTGGGCACACCATTCGGAAAGCGACGATTCCGTGCGGCGCTTTCGCGCCACGCGCGCCGTCCTCGCGTGCGCCGTCCTCGCGTGCGCCGAGAGTGCCGGGCGTCATTCGGCGCTAGCTCGCAGGCGGGCTGATGTGCGAATGGGCGATGCATCATGCATCGCCCATTCGCACGTTGTGGCGTGCTGCACTCACTGACGAGGTGACCGCGAGGTATGCTTCGTACTCGTACTGGTTCGCACACGTCTTTATTCGGAGTCACGATGCACAGTGGTTCAATTCGCGGAGCGATCATGCTCGTGGCATCAGTGGCGCTGGTGCTCAGCGGAGACGTCGTGACGGCCACGGCGTCCATCGTTCCGCCGGACGTGTGCAAGCTCATCACGGTCGCCGAGTTGCAGTCGATCGTCGGGGTGCTGTCCGGCGCGCCGCGTGCCGGTGACGCCGCGAACGGCGACGTTTCGTGCGAATGGACGCCAGCCAAAGGGGTGCGATGGCTGTCGATCAGTCTCCACGACGGCGAGCTGACGACGTGGCGCAAGCGGAACGGCGGCACACAATCGGTCTCGCTTCCCGAATTCGGGAAGGACGCGTTTCTCAACCCTGACGCGGACGGCTCAGTGGACCTGTTCGTGAAGAAGGGCGTTTACGTGATGCGTGTTGGATTGCCCACGGGCGGCACGGCCGTGGAAACCGCAAAGGCGGTCGCGCGCAAAGCGCTCGTGCGGCTGTGAGCCTGCGGTAGCACGGTCAGCGCGGTGCCGGGCGGAGCAGGGTGCCGACCTCGCCGCTGCTGGCCAGTTCGCGAATGCGCGCTTCGACGCGTGGATACAACGTCGTGGCATCGCGCCGAAAGCGTTGAAAGAGGGCCTGCAGATCCGTCGTGGACAGTGAGCGGTCCTGCGAGTAGTACTGCTCGGACGCGTGTCCCAACGCGTACGTGGTGGCGAAGGTGACCGATGCGCCCGCGGCGAGCCCCGCTGCCCCGCCGGCGATCCCACCGAGCATGCCACCCAGCACACCTCGGCCGAGTATGCCGGCCATGCCACCGAACGTATTGCGCACAACCTTCTCCATGATCTGTGCCGCGGCGCCGATGCCAAAGACCGCGACCAGATCTTTCACCTGACTCGCGTTCAATGTCTGCCCGTGCCGTTCGCCGATCTGCTGGACCAGGCGCAACTGGAGTGGCAGGATGCCGAGATTGGCCAGGCGGTCGGGCAGAAGTTCGAGCGCAGCCGACAACATCGCCTGATCGAGAATGAACGTATCGAGCGCACTGGACTCCGAACCGCCCGACATCGCGGCGCCGGACGCTGACGCGCTTGGCACGGAATCGCCGGCAGACGCACTCGTGGCGCTGGCCGCCGGTGCGGCGGTGCTGCCCGCGACTTGTTGCTGGACGTTCGCCGCCGCTTGATCGATGCCGCTGGCCTCGATGCGGAGTGCGGTGGCGAGCGAGCGAAGGAAGGCGACTTCGTTCGGATTGACCCATCCGTCGGCATAACAGACCGAGACCGCCGTATCGTATGCCGTCTGCCTGGCCTCCGGACTCGACAGCTGCTCGGTGATGCGCGCCAGCGCCGCGTGCGTGCCGACTTTTGCCGCCATATCACCGGCCAGCAGTGCAGAGTTGTCCGACAGGCCGAGTCCGGCCGCCATCTCGGCGATACGCTGCCTTTCCGCGTCATCCTGCTTCCCATCGGCCTGCGCGGCGAGGGCGGCAATTGCGACAATCAGTTCGGCATCCTGCGGCGTCATGGCGGCTCCGGAATTGGGTTCGGCGACTCACGAATGTAGCGGTCCGATGGCATTGGCGCCCGGTGTGTCGATCCCCAAGTTTCGGGTACCTGATTTCCTCGAGGCTCAGATGCGCCGGACACTTCGAATTGCTGTCGCTACGCTCCCGCTGCTGGTACTCGCCGGATGCGGTGACGACTCACTCGCGCCCGGGTTCGGAACGGGCTCAGTGCAGGTTATTAACGCATCGCCGACAGCGGTCGACGTGCGTGTCGACGGGGCACTTGCCTTGAGCGGGCTCGCGGTCGGCGCGTTGTCCACGCCTCTGACGGTTTCCGCCGGATCGCACGCGGTGCAGCTTGTGCCGGCAGGCGGCTCGACCGGCGGCACCGTCACGCTTGATGTGGCAGCGAACGGGCGTCGGACGGTGGCGGCGACGCGCGTGAACGGGAATTCGCAGGCGATGGCATTGGTGGACACCGGCAGCGTGGTGGCGTCAGGGCGCAGCAAGCTGCGGGTTCTGCACCTCGCCGTGTCGGCGCCGCCGCTCGACATCTGGAGAACGCAGCCGGATTTCCAGACGCCGATCAGCATTCTCTTCCCGTATGTCTATCTCTCCGGATCGACCGTGGAGAGCGCCGCCGGGACGTGGGAGGTGCGCATCTGGCCCACGGGGGTGGGTCAGTGGAGCGCGCCCTCGGCGTCGCTGTCGGTGCCTATCGCCAGCGGACAACTGCGCACGGTGGTGACGCTCGACGTGCCGGGCGGTGGCGTACGACTGCAGCTGCTGGAACCGTAGACCGCACCCTGCGTGTTTCGGTCACACACTTTTTCGGAGCGATGATGGGACTTCTTGATGGCGCGCTGGGTGATGCGGTTGGTGGCATGATGGGCAATACCGGCGGCAACAATCCGCAGGATCTGCTTGGCGGACTACTGGGGCAGCTCGGAGGGGCGCAGGGCGGCAACAACAGCGCGATGATGGCCACCATCATGTCGCTGGTGCAGCAGCACGGCGGTGTGGCCGGCATCGTCCAGAAGTTCTCCTCCGGCGGCATGGCCGATATCGTCGCGTCGTGGGTCGGGACCGGCGCGAATGCTCCGGTGTCGGCGACGCAGGTGCAGCAAGCGCTTGGCGATTCCACGGTCGCTGACGTGGCGTCCACGCTGGGCGTGAATTCGTCGCAGGCGAGTGCCTCCATTGCGTCCATGTTGCCCCAGCTCATCAACTCGCTGACGCCCAATGGTGCGGTCGATGCAGGGAGCAGCGACCTGCTCACGAAAGGGCTGTCGATGCTGAAGGGTTTGCAGCGCTGACTGGCAGGTTCGAGCGGTACAGATAACAACGTCCGGCGCGACAGCCTGTCGCGCCGGACGTTGTTGTTGTGTGAGGCGGAGGGTGCGGTTACTTGTCGTGCTTGAGATCGCCACACGCGACGATCGTGCCCATCGTCGTTGATGATTCGTGGATGTTGACGTAGTAACTGCCGGTATCCGGCAGCGCGACCGGGAGCATCACTTTGCTTTCCGCGGCGCCCTTGGCATCACCCAGCAGCGGCGTGTACGATTTCGCGCCACCCAGAACGCCTCCCGCTTTGGTGCAGCTACCGACGTGGACATGCCACGGCCGCGTCGTGTTGGGCGTATCGCCCGCGTACGACACGGTCACCTCGGTGGTGTTGGCATCCCGGCCGGCCTTCATTGTGGCGGTACCATGCAGCTTCGAGGCGCCGGTGCCCATCACCATACCCGTCCATTGTCCGCTGCGCACGACGCCGTACGCCATCGACGATGAGGCGGCGAGCAGCAGGACCGCGGCGGCGAATGCAGAACGTTTCATGCAGAACTCCGATGAGGGAAGCGTTGACGTTCGCTTGATGACACGACGTGCGCAACCGGTGGGATGATCAGTGGTAGTTATGGCCCTTGGCGTGTGCCTCACCGCCACCCAGATGCAGCGCCTTGAACTGCTTGGCGCGCACGTTCACGACGTGCTGTTCCACCTGTAATACCCCACGGATCAGCAGAAGTGGTGACGTGGAGATCAGCACGGCGTGGCGTTCAAACCGATCCGGCGTCACCACCACGTTGATCATGCCGGTTTCGTCTTCGAGCGTCAGGAACACAAAGCCCTTGGCCGTACCGGGTCGTTGACGACAAATGACGAGGCCAGCCACCGCAACCGCCTGCCCATCACGACCGTCCTGCTGGGCCTGACGCGCACTGTATACCCCGTTGGGGGCGAGAATGTCGCGCAGGTGTGACATGGGGTGTCCCGCCAGCGACAGACCCGTCATGCGGTAGTCGGCTTCGGTGAGTTCGATGGGTTTGAGTGGTACGAGTTGCGTTGGTGGCGACGAAATCGGCATCGGTGCCAGCGGCAACTGGGGCCCACGTGTGGCGGCCATCACATCCCACAACGCCACGCGCCGCCGCCGATCGGGCGGTTCGTGCGGGAACATGCTGTCAAAGGCTCCCGCTTCGGCCAGCCGTCGCCATGAGGTCTTGTCGAGTGTGACACGGCGCACGGCATCTTCCACGCTGGTGAACGGTCCATCCTGCAACGCCGCCGCGAGCGCGCGGCGCGCTTTGGCGCCCAGGCCGCGGACCAGTCGTACGCCAAGTCGCACGGCGACACCAGACGCAGAGACGCCGGACCCGGAAGGCGGTGTGTCTGGTTCGCGGTCGATGCGCGTGCCCTGCGCCCACGCCACGCGCCCGTCGGTGGGCACCAGCACGCGACCATCGGCACACTCGAGCACATGATCCCACGACGAGCGTGTGAGATCGATGGGCCGCACGTCGACGCCATGCCGCTTTGCATCCTCGACCAGCGTGCCCGGTGAGTAAAACCCCATCGGCTGCGCGTTCAGAATGGCCGCGCAGTATTCCGGCGCGTAGTAGTGCCGCAGATACGCCGTGGCATACACGATGAGCGCAAAACTGGCGGCGTGACTCTCGGGAAATCCGTAGTCGGCAAACGCATTGATCTGATTGTAAATGCGACGACCCACATCTTCGGGAATCCCGTTCTTCGCCATGCCGGTGATGAGATCTTCGCAGATGGCCGCCATGCGTTCGGCCGACCGTTTGTGCCCCATGGCGCGGCGCAGTTGATCGGCCTGACTGGGCGTGAAGCCGGCGGCCGTGATGGCCACCTGCATGCCCTGCTCCTGAAAGAGCGGCACCCCCATCGTGCGCTTGAGCACTTTCTCGAGCGACGGATGCGGATAGGTGACCGGTTCGGTGCCCGCCCGCCGCCTGAGATACGGATGCACCATCTCGCCTTGAATTGGCCCCGGACGAATGAGCGCCACCTCCACGACCAGATCGTAAAAGCAGCGTGGCCGAAGACGCGGCAACGTGTTCATCTGCGCGCGACTTTCAATCTGAAACACGCCCACGGTATCGGCGGCACACATGACGTCGTACACGGCCTGATCGGTCATGTCGAGCTGCCCGAGATCGATGTTCACGCCGCGCGTGTGCCGGATGTACAGCAGACAATCCTGCACAACGGTCAACATGCCAAGCCCCAGCAGATCGATCTTCACCAACCCGGTGGGATCGAGATCGTCTTTCTCCCACTGCACGACGGTGCGTCCCGGCATGGACGCGGGTTCGACGGGCACGATGGAGCCGAGCGGTTCTTCGGTGAGAATCATGCCGCCCACATGAATGGAACGATGGCGCGGCAGTTGATGCAGCCCTTCCACGACATCGGCGAGTACCCGCACGCGCACATCGTCGGGATCGAGTCCGGCGCGCGACAGCAACTCGCGGCCGGTGGCGCCGTCGCGAGTGGCGGTGGTACGGTTGCGACGTGCTTCGTGCGGTTCGCGCGTGGGTGGTGCCTCTGCGGCGGTTTTCGTGATGCTGGGGCGATCGCTGTATTTGGCGAGCGGGCCCAGTCGTTCGGCGGCATCCATCGCGATTTTGCGTTCGGCCTGCGCATCCATGCGCTGCTGCCAGGTCGCGTCGCGTTCGCTGATGGGTTTGGCGCGTGGTTCAACGGCGGGTTGAATCACAGAGGACACGGAGGCCTTCTGTGTTGAAGCGACTTTGCGGGCCTCGGTGCGGATGACGCGGGCTTTGGTGGTGGCTTCGGTGCCGGCGATCATCTGCTGGCCGAGGCGGTCGGCGTCGGTGCGTGCGACGATGTTGCGCGTGTCGATGTCGCGCGTGTCGATGTCGCGCGCGTCGGGAGCATCCGTGCCGGTCTCACCCGCCACGTCCTCGTCCTCCACACGCAGCGCGGCGGCGGTGGTTTTCGCGCTGAAGCGATCGCTCAAGGTGCTGAGCAAGTCGGCTTGCTCGACGGAAAAGCCCAACACACGCGCCGCATCACGCACGGCACTGCGTCCGCGCCAGCTGATCTGCTCGCACACCATCGCGGCGTGTTCCCGGCCGTACCGTTCGTACACATACTGCAGCACGCGTTCGCGGTCGCGGTGTGCAAAATCAATGTCGATGTCTGGCGCTTCCTGCCGTTCTTCCGTCAGGAACCGTTCGAACAGCAACTCCATGCGAATGGGATCGACCGCGGTGATGCCCAGGCAATAACACACCGCTGAATTGGCCGCCGAGCCGCGTCCCTGACACAGGATGCCTTCGCGCCGTGAGAACCGCACAATGTCCCAGACGATGAGAAAGAATCCCGCCATCTTGAGTTTGGCGATCATGCGCAGTTCATGCGCCAGTTGGGCACGCTGCTTCGCGCCGTAGCCTGCGCCCCACCGCTCATTGGCACCCTGGTCGACAAGCCGCGCGAGATACTCGTTGGCCGTCACCCCCGGCGGCAGCGGAAACGCCGGCATGGACGGCTTGAGTTGCTCGAGCCGAAACGCGCACCGCTCGGCCACATCGAGCGTGGCCCGCACCCCGTCTTCGGCGCCGCGCCAGCGTTTGAGAATGAGCGATGACGCCTTGAGTGACCACTCGGCGTTGGGGCGCAGCCGTGCTCCCATTTCATCGAGTGTGCGCTGATGGCGCAACGCACACAACACGTCGTGCACGATGCGCCCCTCGGGGCGCGCGTAGTGCACATCGTTGGTCACCACCCACGGCACGCCCAGTCGCGCCGCCAGTGGACGCAACCGGCGCACCAGCACACGCTCTTCGGGCAATCGATGATCCCAGCATTCCACGGCGAGGTGTTCACCAAACACCTCGCGCAGCTGACACGCCGCCTCCCACGCCGCCTCATCGCGCCCTTCGGCCAGCAGCTGCGGCACCCATCCGCGCGGACAGCCAGTGAGTGCAAACACGCCGTTCACATGCTGCGCGAGCAGCGACCAGGGCACCTGTGGCGAGCCACGTTCGGTCTGCATCCGCGCATGCGTGACCAGCGAGGCGATGTTGCGATAGCCATCGCGCGACTCGGCCAGCAGCACGAGATGCGTGAGCCGTGATCCGTACGTCTTGAAGGCGTCGGGGACGCGTACGGTCAGTTCGGCGCCAAGAATGCCGCCGATACCCACCGCTTCGCAGGCGGTGCCAAATCGCACCACGCCGCCCATTTCATCATGGTCGGTGATGGCCAGCGCCGGGTACCCCAGCTCGGCGGCCCGCTCGGCCAGCGTTTCGGGGAGTGAGGCGCCATCGAGCAGGGACAGAGCGGAATGGCAGTGCAATTCCGCATAGACGGGCGGGGGCGTAGGAACAGGTCGGGGCATGGCGGGTCGAGAATGGACCCGAATATATACCGAAGATTGATGGGCGCCAAGGCGGTGGAGGGGCAGGGGCGACGGGGGGAACTGCCAGTTGTCGGTTTTTCAGTGGTCGGACAACCGCTGAGTCGTGGGTCGTCAGTCGGGGTTCTGGGTTCTCGGTTGAGACTGGTTACTGACCACTCCCACTGACCACCCAGACCTCAGCCTTTGTCCGCCCACCGAAAAACCGACAACCCGCCGTTCCATCGTTCCATCCCCCCACCCTCC
>Ga0154020_10001638_pt1 | contig 27541 bp, 23 predicted proteins | sample Klosneuvirus_201_FD_109709 | JGI IMG/M metagenome (GOLD analysis project Ga0154020, IMG submission 109709) | Active sludge microbial communities from wastewater, Klosterneuburg, Austria - Klosneuvirus_20160825_MG | ecosystem: Engineered > WWTP > Aerobic digester > Activated sludge | place...
CTTCCCAAAATGAATCTGGTATATTGTAGCTCATAAGCCTTTCTCCTTTTTTGTTTACACGAGGTATTATACCTCACGGAGAAAGGCTTATCTTCAATCAATTAATTTTCGTATAGGTTCTTAGATTAACTTTATTTTTCTTGTTTAATTCATCTGAGTAATCATGCTGTTGTTGGATAATCTTGTGTTTATTGCGCACAGCGATTTGTATTGCTTTTACGATGGTCTTTCTGGCTTTTTTTACCATATTATACATATAGTCAAATGCCGTATGAAATTCTTCGTGTTCATAAATCATTTTTGTTGTTCCAAAGCTTGGCATAAAGGGGATGTAGACAATTACCGGTACTTCAGGATCATGAGCATCATAAAATAAACTAACTTCAGGGGCTTCTCCTTCAGGGATGCTTGGAAATTTATATCCTTTACGATGAGCATATTCTTCAGCTTTTTTTAAAGGGCCAAATGTTTTTTTGGCATTACAAACTAAATAAAGGTTAACGTTTCGTCTGAGCAATGGAGGAAATGGTAAATTAAATGCAAATGCACCATCCATAAGAGTTAATTTTTTTGACGTAGCAAAAGGAGAATTTTTCAGCCCATAGGTGAAATTCGGAACTGTTGCAGGAGAAAGTCGTAATGTATCAATAACTTTTTTTTGTTTGGTTGATTCTATAAGTTTTTTTATATCGCTTACTACCGTTTTATTAATAAGCAGAGCAATGCTTTTTTTGATGCCATTTTTTTCTGTTATCTTCGTTATTTCCTTTTCGACAATTGGAAGTGCTTTAATCAATACATCACGCGCATTTGCTGCATATGCTGACCCAAAAAGTCCAAGCATGAAGCCAAGTGTTTGTTCTGGAGATGGATCTGTTGTTACTCCATTATTAAACTTTTTACCAAACGCTTCGGTTGGAATCCAGCTATTTAAAAAATCTGATCCAATCTCAAACGGTGAATATTCCATCCATTCATACGGTGTAACTTCTGCAATTGAAGAGGTAAACAGGGGAAAGGGATATTTGCCGCTCTTTGCAGAGCTTTGCAGGGATGAGAGGTGAATTTTTTGGTTGTCTTGATTGAGATCATTAAAAAAACCATCAGCTAAAAATCCACCCCAAAAATCGCATGCAGAAATTGATTGCCCTGCAGCAAATTTTCGTATAATTGCTTTTGCAATGGCTTTATGATCCATTGTCAGTAGGGTTGTTTCAACCTCATGTCTGTAAAAAATATTTTTCATTTCACTCAATGGTTTGTCGTGTGCAAGCAATGAGGCTAATGCCCATGTTGATCCTGAAAGTGTTGCCATATGAGAGCATGCGGGTAAGATATTAAGTTCTTCAAGTGCTGTTAGATAAGCTAAAAAAACAATCATTGCTCGATCGCCTCCGCCGCTTGCAGCAATTGCAATGCGAGGAATTTCTTGATCACTTAAAGGCCTACTTAAAACTGATTCAAGTGTTTTTTTAATAGTAGGTTTTCGCTTGAAAAGAATTTCTTTCTCAGCAGAGCCGAATGCTGCTCCTTGGTGGACTGAAATTGAATTGATAGCTTTTGGGTTAAGCGATAGAGCTTTCCAAAGAGTTTTACGCACGAGTTTTAGTGGATTTTTTGAAAAAGTTTTTTGTTTAAGCATCTGATTAGAGAGCTTGATTGCGCATTGATGTAAAAGTTTTTGTTGATATTCACTATCTGGCTGATAAGCATTTGGCTCTTGGGCGTAAATTCCTGCATATGTGATAAATACAAAAATAGTAATAATATGCTGTAACTTAAAATTTTTAGACATATTCTATCTCGTTTTTAATAAGATTTGTCTGTTTTACTGTACGAATTAATTTTTTTCAAATTATCGATTGCAATGGTTATGCCACGCAAAATTGTGTCATAAGATGATCCAACAGCGTCTTTAGACGAACGGCAGAGTTCATTAAACTCGTCATTAGTGTAAGAAAATTTGAATGTTGAAAATTGTACTTGATTTGGAAAGTAGATAATAACTGGAACTTCAGGGTCTTGTGTGTCATAGAATAGTGATACTTTGTCAGTTCCGATGGAGGTATAGTCAATGAGTGGAAATTTAAAGTTGTTATCGTTTGCATATTGTTGTGCTCTTCGTAATGTATGAGTCTTATTATTTGTGACAGATCCTGATGCATCGCATATCAAGTAGACATTAACGTTACGCCGTAAAAATGGAACTACTCCAAGATTGACATCAACACCTGGGTCAAAAAACGCAAGGTATTCCTGTTGAGCATGAATATTTCCAGGGATGTTTTTCATAAAATTGAATGTGGTTGGTGCTGGTATTTGTATTTCTCCAATATCGCTGAACAGTTCCTGCATGTTAATACATTTTTTTCCTAGGAGAAGGTTGATTCGATCAAAAAAGAGGCTTATAACGTCTTTAAGGTTACTAGCAAATGCTGAGCTGCTTAATCCCAAAATATAACCAAGCGTTTGCTCTGGAGCTGTATCAGTTGAAACGCCTTGATTAAATTTTTTCCCAAATGCAGAAGCTGGAATCCAACTTTCAGATTTTACGCTTCCCACTTCAAAAGGGCTGAACTCAAACCATTCATATGGAGTTGTTTGATCAAGGATTGCTGTAAAAATTGGAAACGGGTACATTCCAGATTTAATTTTTGATGTTAAAGAAGAAAATGGTATTTGGTGTCCTTCTCCTGGAAGTTCTGCCAAAAGAACTTCAGCAAGCAAGCAGCCCCATACATCAGATTCATTGACTGGCTGACCATAGTTAATTTTAGAATAAAGCTGTTGTGCAATGGCAACCAAGTTAGGGCTTTTGAGCATTAAATCTGTTGCTACTTGATTGCGTAAAAACTCTTTGAGCTCTGAGAGTGAGTAAGACTGAGCAAGCCACGAGCCCATACACCAACCAGATCCAGATACTGTTGCCATGTATGTTGAGGTATCTAAGAAATTAGATTTTTCAAGGCCTATTAAAAAGCCAAGCGTGCTAATCATTGCTCGATAGCCACCACCTCCGCCAACAATCCCAATGATAGGAACCTCGTTTGCTTGTAAGGTTTGATTAAGCTTTGATTCAAGTATTGTTTTTGCTTGTTGAGTTCTTAATTTTACAACATCTTTTTCAGCATTGCATAGGTCTGTGCTTTGTCTGACTTTAACCGTTATATTAGCTGGTTTTTGAATTGCGCCATAAGTTTCAAGAACATGATCTTTTGTGGGTGCTTCGCTCTGAGCAAGACCTGCTGAAAAGTTAAATAAAGCAATAAGAAAAAATGAATATGAATGTTTGTATATAAAATTATAGTTACAATTCATAAGCATTCCTTCATTTAAAAATCAACATACAAATTCTTTATAAAGATATAAGAAGGAACTCTATTATTTTACAAGGATTAAAAAAATTGATTGAAACAAGAGGTTTTTCAGTATGGATTGATTTTTAGATCATTTGTACGTTCAATTATTTTTAGTGGCAATTGAGATACTGGATGATTTGATCTTAAATATATTATGATACATGGACTTATAAACGAAGTTTCAGCTTAATGGCGGGATATGAGCATAACGTCTTAAAGCATATTTTTTTGTAACACTTGATTCTTCAAGATGTTTTTGCAACGATTGGTACCATAGGTTTGGAGAAAAAGGAAGAGCACGTCGATAACATTTACAAAAAATTCAAACTTAAAAAAAGTAGTTGAGTTAAGGTTTTTATGTAAAACAACTGCCAGAAAGAGGGTATAATGAAGAGACTAAGATCGCTGGGCAATTCTGTGTTGCTGATAGCTTCGGTTATGTTTTTGAGTGTCATTCCAGACGCTTCTGGAACGATTAACTTTCATAATCGTAGTTCAATGATTGCAATGAAACCAACCAACTCAGTATTGAGAGTGAACACCGCCTCTAAGATAATTGGATGGAATCTTGAATCAATCGTTAGAGATTTTGGAAATAATGCTTCTACAAGTTGGGTTGAAACCTATACTGATGGTGTAGTTGTGAGTACCGTGGGAGGTTCTGCTCGAACGAATCTTCTCTATGCAACAAGTAACGCTGTTAATGCAGGCGGCGGTGGCCTTACTGTGGCAACAAGTAATGCACTTCTTGCTTTAATTAGAGATGAAAGTAATACGCTCTTGTACCTGAATAATAATAATAGCAATGCAATTATTGCTAATGCGGTATGCTGTCGAGTAAACAGCAATGCGCTACTGTACCTTAATAAGAATACGAGTAATACAGAATTGAGATTATTTAAGAACAATTCAGATGCGATTATATCCAATGCGGTATGTTGTCGAGTAAATAGTAATGCGCTCTTGTATCTTGTTAAGAATCTGAGTAATACACAACTGAGATTATTTCAAAATAATAGCCAAGAGATTGTTGTTTTGAGTACTTTCTTTGGTGGGAACCTCATTATCGGCGGTCCAACATTTACCATGACGCGTCAAGTCTTCGTTTCAGTTGACTCTACAGTTACTGTAACAGGCAACACTACATTATTTGGTAATGGACATGCTTTCGATTTTGCAAAAGATGGTGGAAATTTCTCTATTGATGCTGGCAAAAGTCTTCTTTTAACCAATGTGGTACTAAGAAACTTTGCTGCGGATTCAATCACTCTTGGTGCAGGTGCATCAGTTACTTTTGGAGAAGGAACGTGTATTGAACTTGAAAGCATGCAAGGTCTTACTACAAATATGACCTTTTCTGGTAGCACCTTGATTCAAGGATTTGGTAATAAGATTATGATGAATGATGCGGTGATTAGTGTCCTTGCAGGTGGTCGTTTAACATTACAGGATCTATTTATTGATGGCCTTAAGAGTAATAACATTCAAGGCCAGACTGCAAGTTCATCGGTTAAGTTTAAGAATGTTATTATGTGTCTATCTAGTGACTTTACTTTTGATACAGGTCGCATTCTTTTTGAAATGGATGTTCGTCTTGTTGGAACAAATACCTTTAATTATCGGCCAACAAATGTTGACTCTAAGATTTTGGAATGTTCTCGTTTGTTTGTTGATACAGGTGTAACGATAAACTATTCACCAGCTACTGCGAACAGAGACTTGCTTGGTATGGCTGATCAGTCATCGGTTTTATACCTCAACGGTTGTACAGTAAGATCAACGACCACAGGTATGCGTCTAACAAATGGTAAGTTAGTTGTTGATCATAAAAACCAGTTCTTTAACACGGGTGCAACAAGTCCATCACAGGCGATTGCATTTGGAAATGGAACTGCAGCTAATGATCTGAGCATAGAAATGATGCCTGGTGGAAAAATTCAGTTGCAATCTGGTCAATTGGCGTATCAAAACACCAATTAATAAAAAAGAATAAAGTGAGCATGTATTTAAATATCATTCAAAGAGCTGGGGCTTTTGCCCTAGCTCTTTCCCTCTTGGGACAGATTATTCAAGCAACAAGTATTGATGCTACGTCATCGATTGTCTTCAAAGAAGATCACTGTGTTCTTTATCATGAGGACATTGTGCGAGGTTTTGCTCGACTTGATAAAGGGTTTACAATCTTGCCTGGTCAAACGGCTTCGTTTGATACATTGATATCCGTTTCTGGTGATATTGATTTGCGTACTTATGGGCAATTACAACTCATTGGAGATTTGATATTTGATGCAGGGACTACTGTAACTAATGCTGGTTGCATAAAGGGACGTGGGCATTCCATAAGACTCAGAGGAAATTTGGAATTTCCAGCATCAGGTACCATTCGAATTACCGGTGATACTATTATTGATGGTATGGGAAATACGCTTACGCTTGCAGAACATGCTCAGATACTTGTTGATAACAATGTAACGTTAACTTTGCGATAAGAAATACTCGCAACAATTTGTTTATGCCATGGATTAAATTAGCAACACCAAGCAGTAAGCTGGCACTTGATGACGTTGAGTTTGCTCTGAATGGTGACTTTGATTTTAAGCAAGGGCAGCTTTACATTCATAATGATGTTGCAATAACCGGTTCGCATGCTTTTATTTATCATTCAGCACAATCAAGTTTTGTTGCTCCCTTAAGTACTTGGTACTTCGATTTGAATACTACCTTTTCATTTGCCCCATCGCATACAGCAGTATCAAATTTAGTTATATTGCAAAGTGCTTCTTCAACCTTTGAATTCTGTGGTTGCTCTATTGCAATACCCGGAGAATATCTTCAATTCGAAACGGGTAAACTAGTTTTAAGTGATGAGCTTTGTGTGCATCGCTGTGCTGCGCAGTCACTTTCAACTTTAACGACCCTAACAAGTATAGATTATGGAAATAATGGGGTGGTTAATGCGGCAGTACTGAGTCCTAATGGTAAGTTTTTAGCGGTTGCCGGTTCTTCTGCTGGAAATGGTGCTGGTGGATTTACAAATACTGATAATATTCGTATATATCAATTTGATGGAACTCAGCTTACACCGTTAACAAGTAAAAGCTATGGTACTACGATTGCAACACTTTCGTGGAGCCCTGACGGAAAATTTTTGGCTGTTGGTGGAAATGATCCAGTAAATGGGTTTGGAGATTTTAATGATACCAATGAGCTAAGAGTTTATAGTTTTGATGGTTTTACCTTGACGGCGGTAACAAGCAAAGATTTTGGTGCACAAATTTCAACATTGGATTGGAGTCCAGATGGTAAATTCTTGGCAATTGGTGGTATTGGTCCTGTCAATGGCGCGGGTGATTTTAGTGATACCAATGAGTTAAGAATTTATAGTTTTGATGGTTCTAGATTGACTGCTTTGACAAGTAAAGATTATGGTTCTGAAATTATGAACTTGGTTTGGCATGCAAGTGGAAAATATATTGCTTTGAGTGGAGTGAGTCCTATTAATGGGGCTGGTGGATTTGCAAATACTCATGAAGTTCGCCTGTATAGTTTTGATGGCTCTACACTGACTTCTCTGACAAGTGTTGATTATGGCAGCTATGTTAAGGGATTAGCTTGGAGTCCAGATGGAACTGTTTTATCGGTTGGTGGAAGTGGTCCAGTTAATGGAGCTGGTGGTTTTAGTAACAATCATGAGTTGCGGTTGTATACGTTTGATGGCTCGATGCTGACTCCGTTAACTAGTCAAGATTATGGTAGTTGGGTTAGTGTAATGGCCTGGCACCCAAATGGTAAAATTTTGGTTATTACAGGATCTGGAGCGTCAAGTGTCGGTGGATTTTCCAATAGTGATGGGACACGCCTGTATGATTTTGATGGCTCAACGTTGACCGCAATAACCAGCAGAGCATATGGAAGCACAGGATATTCTCTTGCGTGGAATCCTAGTGGCACGATACTTGTTATTGGAGGCTATTTACCAATTAACGGTGCTGGTGATTTTAATAACACCAATGAGGTTCGATTATATCAAGCAGAATTTTATAACAGTTATTTACCGTCTCTTTGTAATCATAAGACACAACATGGAACTATCTGTTCTGGTAGAATTTTATAAGAATAATTGAGACTAATAACAAAAATAATATGGGGCGTTAAGTTCACTTAACGCCCCATATTATTTTTATAACTCAGATGCCAAGAATTGGTTTATTGTGTAACCAAATTGTGGATTTTCTTGTTTGTTATCAAATTGATCAATAACTTTTCCTTGATCAATTAAATATGCTCGATCAAGAATATTGCGAACAAATTCCATATCATGACTTGAAATAACAACTGCAAGCCCTTGTGAAGCAAGCTGTTGTAAAAGTCGTTGCAATGCGCGTGTACTTGCGGGGTCTAGTGCTGATGTTGGCTCATCAAGGAGCAGTACCTGTGGCTCAAGACAGAGCGCTCGCGCGATAGCAACACGCTGTTGTTGTCCTCCAGAAAGTTGCGATGGATAGCGATGTGCAAATGCTTCCATTTCCACCAGCTTCAAATGATGCAAGGCTCGTGTTTGAGCATCATCAGAAAACATGTTGCTGTTGACCATGAGCGGCTGCATACAATTTTGAAGCACGGTAAGATGAGGGAATAGGTTGAACTGTTGAAAGACAATTCCTACAAGGCGCGCTCGTTCAGGTGCACTGAGCAATGCAAGCTCTTTTCCGTTAATTCTGATGCTTCCTGCTATAGGCTTTTCAAGTCCCGCAATACAACGCAAGAGTGATGTTTTTCCTGCACCACTTTTTCCAAGCAAAACGGTAATTCGTCCAATAGGAAACGAGACCGAAATGTCACTCAAAATTAAAGATTCTTTTCGTGAATAACGTAATGAAAGATTATGAGCGATGACCATGGCGAACCCTTCGTTCAAGATATCTGCCTGTCCATGAAGCACATGTCGTAAGCAGCAAATATAACAGTGCAAGTACAGCGTACGTTGGAAGTGGGTTCATTTCTCGTGCAATAATATTTGCACCCACTTTTGTTAACTCGAGTGTTCCTATTTGTGAAATAATTGAAGTACTCAAGATGACTGAAATGAATTCGTTAAAAAGCGTTGGCATTGTGTGCGTGAGCATTTGAGGAATAATAATGTGCTTAATTGCTGCATACGTACTGTATCCCAGTGCTGCGCTTGCTTCCCATTGTCCTGCTGGTAGTGCATTGATGCCGGCGCGAACAATTTCTGCAACATAGCCCGTTGAGCAATTACCCAGGGCAAGAGCTCCTGCACTAAATGGTGATAATTCAATCCCAAGTAAATCGGGCAGCACAAAGTAAACCATTAAGAGTTGAACAAAAAAAGGAATTCCTCGTACGCAAAAAACATACAAATCAAGGAGATGCGCAAGGCCGGGTATGCGCATTTTGTGTGAGCATGCAATGCCAATAACCATCCCGCATGAAAGCCCAATGGTGATTGAGCAGAGCGAGAGTAAAACGGTTGTCCAGAACCCTTGCAGGAGCAAAGGTCCAGATGTCATAATCAGTTGAACTATTGAATTAGTCATGATTGCCTCCATTCAGATGCCACTGTTCTTCTAAGCGAGCAATAGTTCCATTATTTCTGAGTACATGCATTGCTTGTTCAATAGTTTGGGCAAGCTGCGTGTTAGATTTGTGGAGCGCAATGCCATGGCCAAGCGACTCGAAGTTTCCGATTGGAACATTGATAACGTGGAATTGAGCAAAGCGCTTGACGTAGGTTTCAATTGCTTCATCAAAAAGTGCTGCATCAACTTTTCCGTACTGAAGTTCAAGTACAATGTCAGCATAGGAGTTTATTGCTTTGGTCGTAACAAAATCGAATTGTTGAGCAAATTGTTCTTGCAAGGTTCCAGGGAGTACCGCAATAGTCAGGTGATGACCACGCAGATCTTCCATATTATTTATAGATGTAGGTGCTTGGTTCCAAAAAACAAGAGGGAAGCTTTTAACACCAGTTCCTTGGTAATGAACCATGTTAAAGCGTTCTAAGCGAGCTGTAGTAATACTAAAACCACACATGAGTGCATCAATTTTTTGACGATCAAGTGCAATTAAAAGTTCTGCCATTCCCATATCGATGATCTGAACTTCTTGGTTGAGCGTTTTTCCCACTTCACGTGCAACATCAACATCAAAGCCCTCATATTCGCCATGTTGATTAACTGACATAAAGGGAGCATCAGCTGGCAACATGCCAAAAATAATCGGTCTGTTTTGATGATTGCTGGATGATTTTTGTTCTGTGCAACTTTGCATACAGCATGCGATTAAAAGCATGCTTGCGGTTTGAAATACATGTAAAAAAATATTCATAATAAATTCTTTCTTTCTTGATTATTTACGTTAAAGGTTTTTTACAAGACCAATGGTCATAGCGCAGTCACCATCAAAATCATCTTCTGGATTTCCGGCAGGAGTAAATCCATGCCTACTATACAGTGCTCGAGCTCCTTGGTTGCTCAGTTCAACGCTCAGGGAGACCTTGGTAAAACCTTCATTTTTGAGTATTGGATACACGTAGTTCAAAAGCCGTGTTGCATACCCATTTCGTCGGTGCCGCTCTTGAATGAAAAGATGATCGATAGAAGCGATCTTTTGTGTGAGAAAAATATAAAGCGTTATAGAACCAAGCTCTTCTTGATCAGGTGACAGAAGGGTAAGTCTAAAATTATTGGTATTTAACGGTGCTGATAGAGCGGTGTATTTTATTGAAAAACCATCATCAAAAAAAGTAAGTTCTCCATCGTGCATGGAAAAAAGTTGTGTTGATGCAAACAACAAAGTAAGCATCATGGACAGAATGCGTCCAATGGAACGTATGTTCATAGTAATCCCTTTATGGGTTGGGTTATAAACGTAAAAAATAAGCAGCAGCAGTTCGAATATTTAAATGTATTAAATTATTCGATTATGCCTGTGTGCAAACAATAAATAAAAAAGGCATTCCGTATGAAGCAAAAAACTTCATTAAGAAGTCAAATATGAATGCGAGCTATTTTTTAAACAAAAAATTAGCTTCGCTTAGAGAATCGTTTTGATTTAAGGAGAGATTCAACCTTTGGATAGGTTTTGGCGTCGCGGCCATTATAATGGATAGATCCTGGGATCAGTGAATTTCGGTAAGATGCATTGGTTTGCGTAACCATGCTATTTCCTCCTGACTTGGGTTAAAATAATTAAACTACACTCTGATTATCGCTTATTTTTTATAAAAAATCAAAAGCTTCGATTGTTTCAGGTGTTTTTAGCGTTGAGTCTAAATTCTTTGTGAGAACTTTTGAAATAAGGTTTAAAAGTCGCTCGTGAGTAAAAGAGAATTGTTCACGAGCGACTTTTAAATTTAACAATAATCAAGTTATTAAACCGCACTATTATTGAAGAATCTTTATAAGCTTGAGTCTCTTTTCTTGATTACTTTTTGAATTAGTTTCTTGATTTTCAATAGGAACAAACCCAAGTTTAGCGTATAAATTTTGAGCTTGTATATTTTCGTGAGTTACTTCCAGGACAACTTGAGGAATTTCATGTCGTTTGAGAATATCAAAAACGAGCTTGAGGAGGGTTGTTGCGTGCCCTTGTCGCTTATGGTGTTCTTTCAGAATACCCAATAAGGTTATTTCAGAATCATTACTTTCTCGATTGATTTCGAAACAGACGTAACCAATTTTTTCTTTGGTTGATGAAAAAAGTGTAAGTTGAAAATTTTGAATAGATTCGTCATCACCTAAAAAGTCTCCGTCATCATCTATAGACAAACATTCGTGCTCAACGAAAAAATTATTATCTAAAGTATATCTAGTTTTTTCATGCATAGAAAAAAGCTTAGTTGACGCAAGTAAGAAGATAAACGTAATAGACAGTATACTGCTAAATGAAGACTTATTCATAGAAACCTCCTCGAATTTGATTAGATTGATCTTACGCTAAGCATAATACAATTATTCAGATTGTCAATTAAATCATTGACTTCGCGTAAAATAATCATATTTTTTACAGAAAATCATGAAAATAGGTAATTTTCATACAAGATGGAGCCATAAGATTCATTTTTAGGAGGGTATAGTTTCAGTATTTATTGTAAAAGCCTATAGTGGCCGGGTGGGCGTTTGTTCTTGCTTGGTCAATATGTTAAAATAGAAATAATTAAATTAAGGCGGAGCTTGGGAATTTTTGATAGTTCATAAGCTCTTGTTTTAAAGGAATCGTAAATTTTTGTGCCGTGAAGCTTTTATGGGGGTTATAAATCATGAAGCAATTTTCAATCCGTGCGTATGCGCGAATTCGTTCTATTTCGTTAGTTTTACTTGCTTGTCTTACACTGCAACTTTCAAGTTCTGTAGTTTATGCAATGCAATCACAGCCTGCAGAATCTCGGTCCGGTTCAAACTGGGTGCATGGTTTATCTGTTGTCATTGGTAAAGTTACTCGTCCAACCGGCAAAGTACTCCAAAAAATAGTTAATGCCATTGATGAAAAATCACCAAATATTGTTGAAATAATAGCCGATTCAAAGGTTGTAAATTGGGTGTGGCATGATGTTCTTGGGTTAAAAAATTCTGAAGAGGTATCTGACCGTGATGAGATAAAGCATATGATAACGTCGTATGGTTTAAACGAAAGATATCGTCATGAACTTAAGTGTCCACAAAATTTTGCTCAAGGCCTAGTCTTTGCATTGCTCGTATTCTCCCTTATTCCAGCTGTTCAAGCTGTAAGTAGTGATGATGTTAATCCACAAAAATATAATGTTTGCCATGAGTTATCAGATAACATTGTTTTATGTTCTCGATTGCAGCACATACAAATGTGTATTGATGAGAATGCTTTGTGTTATGGTGTGTTAAACCCAGCTTTGCCTAAAGAAGGCTATAAGCTTTCAACTCAATCATTGTGCACAACTATTCCGGCTAGTTCTGGATCTGTATCATTTTGCTTATTTGAAAAAAATAATCCTCAGGGGCCACTAGTGTGCCTTTCTACTCACGAGCTTGATGGGGTTCCTTCATCGGATTACACAGTAAGCGACGACTATCAATTTATTGATTCAGCTCTATTAAAAAAGCTCTATGAAAAAGCTGAAGCTCAAAAGCAGAAAGAGATAGATGAAGCCAATTTGAAATTAGCTCAGATGGAGAGCAATAAATGTGATGGCCCATTATGTCATCTTGTCGTTCTAGCAGGCCAAACCATACATGTAGTAGGAAATACGGTAGATGCTGTCGGGGGACTTGTTCATAGGGCAGGTAATCTTATTGATAAGGAAGAAAAAGTAACTGCAACACCAACGCTTACGCCAACACCAACGCCAACACTGAAATCAACATCAATTCCGTCCTATGAATTAGTTCAAGAGATTCAAAAATTTGTACAGAATGGTACGTGCTTGGTGCATGTATGTACTGTAGAAATTCCACTTTTTGCGGAGCGAGTTGACGAACTTTCTCAAAAGTTACAGGTAAAAAAAGCTGATACGATTAATTTTTCATCTATACCAGCACTGTGCAATCTCATTATGCAAAAAAGTGATGATCTTCTTAAGTTCAATGACTGGACCATTGAGGGATTTATTGCTGTAGTTATCGCTTATGAAAAGCAAAACACATTGTATGATAAAACTATCTCTGCTAAGAATACTTATACCGCAGAGAAGAAGACTGATGCTTCTCCTATTATTAAGCAAGTTAATGTTTCAGTACAAGATGTTATTATTAACTCTATTATATCTCAATATCATGATCCAAAGTTTAAATCGGAATTGGGAGCTATAACTTTTGAAAGAGAGGTTAAGTCCTTTGGCGGTTGGAAGACAGATATCGAAAAAACAGTTATCTATCAATGTCATTTAATCTCTAAGAATAATCATTTAAAGCTTACGATTACTCCTGAAGGTATATCGAAGCTCGATGCCATTAATATGCACAGAATTGTAGATATGCTTGCAGGAATTGCAACTGGCCGCCCAGAGGCACTCGCTCAGGGCTATGCTCTGCTTGAAGGGATTGGAAATAAAAGCTCTCCAGTTGCTATTTCGTCAAAAAGAACATTGGCAGACTCTACTAATAAGCGTATTACAAATCCATCAACCCCAGCTCTTGAAATCACACCTGATTCAAGTGATCGAATATCGTATCTGCTTGAGCTTGGTGAACAGCAAAAAGGTGTTACTTCAAAGCTTTTACGCGCCTATGAAGCCATAACACAAACAGATGATGATTCGGACGATTCATAAGATTAAGGTTTGATAATAAACTGGTCGACAAATTTCGTGAGCCCGGGTAGATTAGAAGCGGTGTTTTGCATAAAAACAAGGCGCAAAACGTGCATATGATTTACCCTGGGAGCTCGACATGGCCGGACATTCTAAATGGAAAACGATAAAAAATAAAAAAGAAAAACAGGATTCCGCGCGCGGTAAAATTTTTACCAAACTCGTACGCGAAATCATGGTTGCTGCTAAAGAAGGTGGTGGAGATCCGGCTGGAAATGCTCGGCTTCGCATTGTGCTTGAAAAAGCAAAATCAATGAATATGCCTCAAGACAATATCACCCGAGCCATTAAAAAAGGCTGTGGTGAACTTGAAGGCGTTAACTATGAATCTTTTACGTACGAAGGCTACGGCCCACATAGTACAGCTGTCATGATAGAGACACTCAGCGACAATAAAAATCGTACTGTTTCCGATTTGCGACATCTCTTTTCAAAGTCAGGTGGTAACTTAGCTGAAAGCGGTACCGTTGCTTGGATGTTTGAACATAAAGGTGTTATTCGTGCAGAATGCACAATGTCTGAAGATGATATTCTTGAAAAATTTCTCGATTATAATGTTGACGATATCTCGTTGGATGATGGTACGCTTACCATTACCTGCCCTTCACAAGATTTTGATAAGGTGAAAAAAGCGGCAGAAACTATGGGTATAAAGCCCGAAAATGCCGGTATTGAATGGGTGCCTAAAAATCCTATGACGCTTGAAGATAGTGCTCAAGAAGAAAGCGTTATGAATTTTCTTGATAAACTTGAAGACCTCGACGACGTTCAAAACGTTTATGCAAATATTGAGTAAGTAAAAAACCAAGGGAGACACTGTGCTTTTAAGTATGACCGGTTTTAGTACGGTAACCACCATGATTGATTTAAAGAGCGCAGGTCGCGTTTCTTTGGCTATAGAAGTCAAAGCGGTCAACTCACGTTTTTTTGAAGCGGTTTGTAAACTCCCAAGCCTGCTCAGTGCACTTGAAGTAAGTATAAATGGCATCTTGCAACGCTCATTACTTCGAGGGCGTGTCTATTTGACCATCCGTCTTGGTCGAGAGAATGAAGCTTTTGAATCAATTGCTTTGAGCGAGCGGGCTTTGCAAGGCTATGTTGCCGCAGCTCAGGCAATTAAAGAAAAATTTGGGGTTCAGGGTGAGTTGACTTTGCACGACTTGATGCAGTTACCCAATGTTTTTGTTGCTGAACGTAGTGAGCTGAGCAGCGAAGAAGAAGCCGCTGTCCTTGATTTAATTAAACAAGCTGCAGATAAGCTCAACGTAACGCGCCGCGAAGAAGGAAACACTTTGCAGCAAGATATCGATATGCGATTGCAGATGTGTTCAAAAAAAGTTGAAGAGATTAAGTTAGCATTTGAATTGCTCATGGTTGAACAAAAAAAGCTTATTGTTCAGTATCTTGAACCGGCTCAAAGTGGTGATGAACAAGCAAAAGCTCATCTTGAAAGTGCTTATTCTGTTCTCAATAAAATTGATATCAATGAAGAAGTCACTCGATTTAAAAGTCATTTGAGCAGTATTCAGTCGTTTTTAGAGTTACAGCAAGCTGAAAAAGGTAAACGACTCGATTTTATTTTGCAAGAGCTTATGCGTGAGGTGAACACTATGATGGCCAAGTGCTCGAATTATCAAATCAGCTCTGCTGCGGTTGATATTAAAGTTGAGCTTGAAAAAATTCGAGAACAAATTCAAAACATTGTGTAGAGTTTGTTATGCCCAATCAATTGGTTCCTGTTGAGCTGCTCAATAAAGCTCATAAAATTCTTTTCATCATCCCAAGATCAATCAGTCGATTTGTTTATTTACAAAATTATATCGTGGCATTCTCCAAGCACTATCCACATATAAAAATTGATCTTTGGATCGATGAGCATCAAAAAACTCGATGCTTTTGGAAGTGGAAAAAACTTAAGCAGTATGGCTTGTATGATTGGGTACAAGAGTCTCCATATTTTAATAAAATATATACACAGACCTATTCCATATCACTCCTGAAAAAAATGATTTTGCAGGCTCAACAGGAACATTACTCAATTGTTGTTTCGCTTGATAATCATCGCCCTCTCTATTCAGCTCGCTTAGCACGTTGCATAGCGCCAAATGGGTTTGTTGCAGGTGTTGGCAAGCAACCAAAATGGTATAACCTTTTCACCCGTTGGCATACGCGAAAACTTGATGTTTTGCTTGATGAAGCAAAGTATTTGGATCAAGGGCATGTTTTTAATCAATATGCTTCATGGTTTAAAGAACTATTCGATTGCATCAATCAGTCAGATAGCACAGAATTATCTATCGATATTCCACGCCGCTGGATTAGTTTTGCAAAGCTACGTTTTTTAAAATGGGGATTAGATAAAAAGTCTAAAAACTTTGGAAAAGTCTTTTTTATCAACCTCTTTGGATCTTCTCAAGGGCAGAGTTGGCCACTTGAGCAGGTGCTAGAAGTTATGAACGCTCTTAAGCGCTCTGAGCTTGGAGCGGATATTAGTTTTATTATCAATGTTCAGTCGGCACAGCTGCAACAGGTTAAAAAATTCTTTGATTATAATTCCTTTAACGACATGATTATCTTTTCCCCAAGAGATAATTTTTTTCAATTGCCAGCAATTATTGCTCAGTGCGATTTAGTTATCTCGGTTCACACATCAGTTGTTCATTTAGCGCGAGCGCTCAATATTTCGACCATTGTGCTTGCCTCTTATGCTGATCCTGGCATGATGCACAACAATGTGTCGAGCTGGAATGCTTTGTTCCCGCACAACAAAGGTTCTGACGTCAAAAATATTTCTTCTTATCAAGTTATTAATTCTATTCTCAAGGTTGTGAATTCTGGGTTATAGAATTTGAGTGAAAAATCTTTTTTCTAGTTTTGTATAATTGTATCTATTTAGAATCAAGCATCTTATTGGTTTATGTCTATTTTTAAAAATATTATTTTAAAAAGGGGAGCTTTGAGATGTGTAAATCTTTTATTATTGCATTGTTGCTCTGTACTGGGGCTTATGCATTGCTTGCTGATACGGTTACCGTAAAAGACAAAACTACAAAAAAGCATATTGTTTTTACCGATGACTGGAATGACGAAGACTTTAAAGAAGTAGTTAATTTTTTTGTTGTGTCTCATCTGAAAGCATATGATGTTCCCGAAAATCTAAAAGAGGCCTTCGAAGTAAGTTTGAGAAGTTGTTGGGAAAATTGGTATAACGATTATCTTGCTGCAGGAAATCCATATAACAGTAATGTAATTATTGCACGTCATAATGATCAAATTGTGGGAGCTTGTGTTTATTATCAAGCAGAAGTCGAATTTCCAGAAGATGAAATGTTTTGTCACCTATCAAGTCTTTTTAATAAACGTTTATCATTAGATTCAGACAATGAAGACCAACAGCTTCCTGAGAACGCGGAAAAAGTATTTAATGAAATCAATAGCTCTTTGCCATGCGGACCGCAGTTAGCGCTTTGTGTTTTGGAATCGTTTTCTGATTGTCAAAAATTTGGAACAAGAACTTTTGTCAATGGCTATAGAAAGCTTGCTCTTAGAAGCTATCCAGATGCAGTCTATTGGATTGCATCAGCGCCAAGAAAGAGAAAAAGTTACTACGAATCGTTTAAGCGAGCCGGTTTTGTAAAGACATTAGTTTATTGTCCTCATCTGTCTAGAAAAGAGCGTCGAAAAGTGCGATCATTTATGCGTAAAATAGTGTAAAAAAAATCACCTTTTACTTAAAATATTGAAATAAGCAAAAACTATGTTCTACTAGTATAGAGCTGTATGTTTGAAGTTCTTAGGCATAAAAAAGGAGATAATATGAAGTTATTGAATGCTCTTACCGCAGGGTTACTGTTATTAAGTGTGAATCTTGCGTATGGTTTTGATGAATACTCATTTTTTGAGAAAAAAACAGGTCATATATTATCAATTAGAAAAGGGTCTGCAGAAAATCTTGAATGGGCAAAAGTTTTTTGTAAAGAATTTTTTAAAGCAGCAGGCGGAGGCGAAGTCAAATTAGATGCGGATCAACAAGTTTTTGGTACATATGACGCTTTTATAGATGCCAAATTTGAAGGCTGTGAAACGCTTGAAGCTCATCGTTCAAAAATTTTTAATGAAGAAAAATATACTTTTTTTATCGTTGAAGACTCTGAAACATCTAACCTTATTGGATATACTATTTTCCATCAAATTAGTGATCACATTTACAGCATAGAAACGCAAGCTGATATTAAGACATATGACATTAAAAGCTTAATGCATCACCTTGCTCTGTTTATTAAAAATCAAGTTGCCCCGGATGCAGAGTTTTGGGTTTCTGCAGTTCGAAAGTCTATGCCCAGCTTTGTGGGAATTTTGAAGGGATGTGGCTTTGGTGATAGCGATTTACTCCATCCTACTTTATCACCTGAATATTATCAAGCGCTCCGCCTGAAGATATAAAAAGGCGATTTTTGAAAGGCAAGCATATGAATCTAATGCGTTTTATTGCTGCTGGATTACTGTTAATGAGCATAGATTCTCTGTATGCTATGACGCCAGCAGGTATCATGCACAGTTATACCGATTGTAAAACAAAGAACGTTATTACTATCATTGAAAAAAAGCTTGATGAGATGAATGATAATGCTTGGGACGATTATAGGAAATTTGCAATGCAATTTCATGGCAGGAACCCTGATGAAGAGTGCGAAGCGAATTCAAAATTAAATAACAGCTTTGACCAGCTGCGATTTCGGTTTGAGCATGCAGGGTTAGAGGGTGTTGATACTAAGGACTTTGATCTTCCTGAGCACAAAGAAGATTGCCTTGTTTCTGCTTTCTATGATGGAGATAAAGTGGTAGGTATTGGTATTGTGGAGTTGGTTGATCAAAGAGCTACGAGTGTTTATACATTAGCTGACTTCAAAACGTACGATCCAGTAATGTTGCTGAGTGAATTTATCTTCTTTTTTAGAATGAAATTTCCTCAAGCCAAGAGCTTTGTCAAATCTGCACCAAAGGCCAGAGTAGACTTTCAAGTGCTTTTACAACAATTAGGTTTTAAGCAGGTAAGTGACGAGCTTGATCACTGTATTCGTCGAGATCGACGCGCAAATTCAGTAGTCTTTGAATTTGTTTTTTCTTCATAAATTTAGTTTTTAAATTAAGCACAGAATAGGCGGGACTACCCAGTCCCGCCTATTCTATGTTAGTATCTTTTGATACAAAGTTTCAAGCTGCTCAAACTTATGTTCATTCAAGAAATGGGTAGAGATATGTTCATACGCTTTCTCTCCCATGTGAGTTTGTAATTGAGGTTTTTTGATTAAAAATTCAAGCTTTGCAACCAAATCATCACAATCATTATTTTTAAATAAAAAGCCTGTTTTTCCATCAACGATGCTATCTTGAGCTCCCGTTTGGTAAGCTCCAACTGACGGTTTTTTCATGAGTCCAGCTTCAAGATAGACAATGCCAAAAGCTTCCCAATTTGAAGTTAAGACGAATATATCTGAGTGATATAAAATTTCAGGAACCTCCTGCGAGAAGCCAACAAAATGGACACAGTGGTCAACATGCAGCTTTTTACTCATCACTTCAAGCGTTGCTTTTCCTGTACCTTGGCCAACGGCAATAACCTGCACTGGTATTTTTTTCTCATGAACAAGCCGTGCAACAGCGTGCAGCAGCAATGGATAGTTTTTGTAATCAAGCCGAGGTGAGGTGTTAGCAATCATGCACAAAATTGGAGCATCGGTAATATCAAGGCCGAAGCGTGCTTTGAAAAAATCTTTTCTATCAAGAATCACAGGAGTGAAGTTCAAAAATGGCTCTTGCTTAAAAAATGGGGCGATAAAAACTACATTTTTTGTTGTGTAGTGTTGCTTGGTAATTATCTGTTCGATATTTTGCTTGATTGCATCACTAACGGCAACAACTCCATCGATATTATTGATTGTTTGAGTATTATTAAGCGGGCTACGCAGGTGTCTGAAAAAGACAATTTTTGCTTTATGAAAACTGGCAATTTGCTTTGCAGCGCTAACTTCGCGTTCAGTATTGCATTGAATAATATCAAAATGATGATGCTCAAATATGTTTTCTAGTTGATAGCCCAGCACAAATCGAAAGAGTAGGGGGATACATTTAATGATCGATACACGTGTTGTCGCATAGGGCAGTTTGAGGCGATCAAGCTCTGCTCGCATAGGAGAGTTCTCCTGAATTACCATCAGGCTTGTGTAACCGGCTGATTGCAACAATTTGTATAGCGTCAGGCTGTGATTCTCGCCTCCCCCAAAGCCGCTGACAATATGCAGATGAAGGATTGATGGCTTTTGGGAGCCATTTTCTTGAAAATTTTCAGCGATATTAAAAAAAGAAACGTCATGAGCAAGCCAGAGTAAGAAGCTGAGGCAACTAATAAGTATTGTTAAAAGTACTGAAATTAAAACTATTTTGGGCATGAATTACTCGTATGTTTTTTAGAATTGCAAAATTTGTGTTTCATATTCAACAGCAATGCGTTTTTCTTCGTAATTAAATGACATACCAACAAGCACAATCTCTTTACCCAGATCTTGATATTTTTCATAGTATCGACGATCCAGAATTTGCTGCATACCTTCATGTACTGGTTTGTTAAATTTGAATTCAAGAACGTAAATGCGATCTTTGGTATGAACAATAAGGTCAGGTTTTCCTGTATGAGTTGGGTCTTCGCTGTTTGTTTGGAAGCCCATGACCGTTGTAATCATATGAAAAAGCGTGTGATAAAAGCTTTCGCTTGGCTTATGATGAATTGTGGGGACTTTTGCCAGAAGCGTTTGCAGGCCATACTGAACTTTAGCCATATTGCCAAAAAGAAAACCGATTCTGATATTATTAACAGCAGGACCAACATTGACATCAGGAAGATTAACTTTCATGCCAATCAAAAGGTACTGCATGGAGGTGCGGACCTCTTGGTTTGGATAATCAATTTCAATGATTCGAGTTTCAGGATCATATGATTTAATGGTCATATATCCAGCTTGGTAGAGGAGTGCCTCAAGTGCAATTGCATGGACATCATACGTGGAAAAAATTGCTTCACTTGCTTCAAGTGGTTTAAATTGATCAAGCGTAGAGAGATTATAATCTTTATTCCGCAGTAATTTGACTAGATAACTTGGTGTACCACTTACAAACCAGTAGTTATCAAATATTTTATCTTGTAAACAATACATCACTGAGAGTGGTGCATAGAGGCGTTCTGATTCTTCATTCTTATAAAAACGATAGCCATCGTACCAAGTTTTAATGAGATTGAGCGTCTCATTTGTTGATTTTTTTATACCGAGCGCAAGTTGTTCAAGATGAGAGGCCAAATATTGTTCAATTTCTGCCTTTGTGTAGCCCACAATGGTTGCGGCTTCTGCTTTTTCTGAAATGTCATTCAAATTATTAAGACCGGAAAAAACCGATGTTTTGGTAAACTTACTGACACCAGTTAGAAATATGAACTGACAGTATTGGTCAAGACTTTTGATAGTTTCATAAAACCCTTTGAGAATAGTTTGGCATTCTTGAGCTAACTGGGTGTTTTCAATATGGTCAAGCATTGGTTTATCATATTCGTCAATCAAGAGGACAACCTTATTATGCTTTGAGAGATTTTCAAATAATAACGTTGTCTTTGCTTTAAGTGACGGTACACCAGAAAGATCGATAGTATATTTTTTAGCGATTTGATCGAATGTCCAACAGAGGTCTTGTGTGAGTGCGTCGCTACTGTGATATGATATTTTGGCAAAGTCCAATCGGATGACTGGATGTATCGGCCAAGAGTAATCAGTTTTGCTGATGGTAAGATCGGCGAAAAGTTCTTTGCGTCCCTGAAATATTGCTTCCAATGTGGAGATGAGCAGCGATTTTCCAAAACGTCGAGGACGAGATAAAAAATAGGTTCTTCCCGACGTAATAAGCTTATGAATATGTTTTGTTTTATCAATATAAACATAGTTTTCAGTAATCAAATCACTGAATGTTTGCATATTTAATGGTAGCTTTTTCACTGGGGCTGCTCCTTGTAAGGCACAACTGCATCTTTTTACCACATGAGTATACCATAAGGCACTACCCTGGCCTAGCGCTCTCAACTGGGAGAAGTGACCGATATTATGATTAATTTAAGTGCTTGTCTCCATGACTCGGTTGTAAAAATTAATAAGTTCTTGAACATGAACATCTTCAAGAAAGGTAACGTTTGTTTTTCCAAAATTCTTTTTCCCTGTTGCAAAATCGAAAGCATTAAGACCCATTTTTTTGCACAAAGCAGGATGATCAATCAAAAATTCGATTTTGTTTGCCAAATCATTAACATTATTATTTTCGAAAAGCAGCCCTGTTTTTTTATGAGCAATGGTATAGTCTGCTCCTGTTCTTGTAGCACCAATCGAAGGCTTTTTCATAAGCCCAGCCTCTATGTATACCGCACCAAGGGCTTCTCCTTTTGAAGAGAGCACATGAAAGTCTGAGTAGTACAAAACATCCTGTGTATTTTTACAAAAGCCCAAGAAGTGAATATATTTTTCAAGGTTGAGCTCACGGGCTAACTTTTTATGCCAGGCAAGAGCTGGGCCATGTCCAGCACACAGGAGATGAACCGGCTTGCCTTTTTCATGAACAAGTTTTGCAATTGCTTTGAAAAGCAGTGGATGATTTTTGCGATAGATGTGAGAAAAATATGATTGTGAACGGTAAAAATGAGCAAGCATGCACATAACAGGAGCATCGGTTAAATCAACATTAAATTGTCTCTTGAAATATTTGTTACGTGATTCTAATGATTTTTGATGATCAAGAAATTTATTTTTATCGACTAACAGGAATAGGTGTTTAAAGTGCTTTATGCCTAGATGATGTTTTTCATTTTGTTCTTTCATGAAATTAAGCGCATTGTCATTAAGAGCAAGAATCCCGTCAAGGCCACAAATTTTTCTGGCTGGTACATTGCCTTCCATGTGATACATAAAAATCGTTTTTGTGGGAAGTCCTCGTGTGGCAGCAACTGAAAAAGCGGCATCATGTTTTGCATGCGTCTGAACGATATCGATGTTGTGTTCTTTGCAAATCCATCTAAGTTGATTGAGAACATTTTGGCGTAAGAAAATACTGTTTCTTACGGTGTTAAGGGCAAAATGAGGAATTTTTTCTTCAACCAGCTTTTTTTGAAAAGGGGTGCCTTTGCACACAGCCATCAGCTGATTACAACCATGTTTCATGATGAGCTTTTGAAGCGTTATTTGGTAGGTTTCAACGCATCCAATGGTTGAGTATGATGAAACATGAAGGACGCGTGGGTGTTTGTCTGGATTTGGAAAAAAAGAAGTATTTTGAGAGAAGCTTATAAATTCTGGATAAGAAGATGTTTTGTAAGATATAACAGTCAAAGAAATAAGCGATGCGAGTAACAAAAAGGTTAATGTAAGAAAAAATTTCATGAGTACCCAACCATTAAAAAGATTTTAAAAGAGGGTTAAAGTTTAGCTGTTTTTTTTCTTTTTAAAAGCAGGGAGAATTGGCTTAAGGCTTGCTTTTGATTACGCGGTGATAAAACGCGATAAGCTTTTGAACGTTTTCTTGTTTTAAAAAGCTTACATTTGTTTTATCAAAATAATTTTTTCCTGTTGCAAGTAAATAGCCATTATCTCCCATTGATGCCCGTAGTCCTGGATTATCGATCAGCATCTCAAGCTTTTCTACTAGATCATCAACATCATTATTTTTAAATAAAAAGCCGGTTAATCCATGTGCAATGGTATATTCAGCACCCGTTTCGGTTGCGCCCAGCGATGGCTTTTTCATGAGTCCTGCTTCAAGGTGAGTAACGCCAAACGCTTCTCCAATAGAGGTAAGGATGTTGATGTCAGAATAAAAAAGAAGCTCTTGGTTATTTTTACAATGCCCTAAGAAAGAGACATTGTTTTCAAGCTTGAGCTCTTTACATATTGCTTCATGAAACGGACGAGATGGCCCATCTCCCGCAAAAATAATATGAACAGGCTTATGGTGTTCATGAATAATTTTTGTGGCCGCTTTTAATAAGAGTTCCTGATTTTTTCGATACAAACTTGTAATCTGTGTTTCTGGTGGATAAAACTGAGCAAGCATACAAATAATTGGCACATCGGGTATGATTAATCCAAACTGTTTTTTGAAATAATCTGCACGATTGAGTGGTGGATTTTTAAAGTCTAAAAACTTTTCTTTATCAGCAAGAGGGTAGAGATGAACTGTTTTTTTGAGTGGATAACCGGATGATGCACAGTTATGTTTGGTTTTTTCTAAGCAGTCTTTATTAACCGCAATAAAGCCATCAACCCCTTCAAGTTTTTTATATCCAAGAGGATATTCCTGATGAAATGTAAATATTTTTTTTATTGGTAGTCCTCGTGATGCATGGACAGCCAGGTTGGTGTCAATTTTGGCATGGGTGTGGATAATATCCGGTTTATATGCCTTACACAGAAAACGAATTTGTTTAATAATCGTTGGTTTAAATTCTGAATCTATGAGATTAAAATTTGTCGTGAAGTGTGGAATTTTGCGCAGCATAAGCTCTTCATGAAACAGTGAATCTTTGCTGATTAAAAGTATTGTTCGGATATTACGCGTAAGCAACTCTTGGTAAAGAATCCGTTGATAGACTTGAACGGCACCATGTGAAGGTCCAAGCGATAGAGACAACACCGTTATTGTTGGGTGCTGAATTTTTTTTATATTGAACGGATGAACCGTAAGGTTGTTTGATGAATAATCAATTCTTGTTTGGGCTTTTAATGCCCAAACAAGCATAAAGATTGTATAGTGAATGTTTTTCTTGAACAGCATCATTTCTTAATAATTTTTTTATAAAATGATCGTATGCTTTTAACCTGTATATTTTCTAAAAAGGTGAGGTTCTTTTTACCAAAGCTTTTTTTTCCAGTGACCAGATCATAAACATTTTTCCCCATCTGCTTGCGCTCATCAGGATGGTCTATCATGAATTCGATCTTATTGGTGAGGTCCTCAAGATCATTATTTTTAAAAATTAGCCCTGTTTGTCCATTGGCAATAATGTATTCAGCTCCCGTGCCACTTGCACCAATAGAAGGTTTTTTCATATAACCAGCTTCGATAAATACGGCGCCAAGAGCTTCTCCAATGGCGGTATGAACTTGAAAATCTGAGTAATGAAAAATATCTTGAGGTGCGGAGCAAAAACCAAGAAAATGGACGTATTGATCGAGCTTGAGCTCTTTGGCTAAAGCTTCATGCCAGGCGCGAGATATCCCATCCCCAGCAAACATTACATGAATTGGTTTATTGCGTTCATATACAAGCTTTGCAGCAGCTTGTATTAACAGCGATTGGTTTTTTCTAAATTGAGTTTCAGTTTTGATGTGACTTTCTTTTCCATAAAACTGGGACATCATGCATATGACTGGGGCATCCGTTAATTCAATATTGTAGTTCTTTTTAAAAAATTGCTTTCTTGAAAGTGTTGGTTTTCTGTAGCGAAGAAATTTGCTTTGATCGCACAGAAGGTAAATATGTTTAAAGTGACGAACCCCAATTTTGTACTCAGTATTTATTTTCTTTGCATGATTAAGCACATCTTTATTGAGCGCAAGGAATCCATCGAGTCCATCAAATCTATTTGGCCTTGGAAAAAAATCTTGATGGAGCATGTTTACAATTTTGATAGGCAGTCCTCGGAGTGCCTTAACCGCCAATTCTTTGTCTTGAAAGTTGTGGAGCTGGATGATGTCGATGTCATAGAGCTGAGCAAGCTTACGGAGAGATTTTTTCATAGGGCTTTCAAATGTTGTTTTATCTATGAGTGGAAATTGACGGTGGAGTGATATTGCAAAATGGTCAAGTTTATCTGCGATCAATTGTTTTTGTAGGGGAGAGCCTTTATCTACAACAATAATTTCATCAAATCCACGTTTGGTTAATGCTTTGTGAAGAAGCCAATGATAATGTTCTACGCTGCCCCAAAATGGTTGAGTGGTTAAAAGCATGACGCGAAGATCCGTTTTAGGTTTTTTTGCTATCGGTTTTGCACCAGAAAAACTTACAAATTCAATGTTCTCATCTACCTGATGCACCTGTATTGCGTGAGTTGTTAGAGTAATTGAGGCAAAAATAAGACATATTTTTTTTGAATAATGCATGAAAACCATTTTTTTTAGCTCCTTTTTCTTAAGCCATTTTTCTTCATAATGTTGTTGTAAAAATCGATGAATGCTCGAGCGTATTGAGTTTCGAGAAATGTTAAATTTGCTTTACCAAATGTTTTTTTACCGGTAGCAAAATCGAATGCATTGTGTCCCATATGTGTACGCATATCGGGATTATCAATTAAAAGTTTAATCTTACATAATACATCTTCAAGATCATTATTTTTAAAAAGAAGACCCGTTTGCCCATCTGCAATAACATATTCAGCTCCTGTCTGTGTCGGTCCAATAGATGGCTTTTTCATATATGCCGCTTCAAGATGTACTGAGCCACACGATTCGCCAATAGAAGTAAGGATATGAAAATCTGAATAGTGCAAAATGTCATTGGTATTAGAGCAGTAGCCTAAAAAATGGACATATTTTTCGACGTGAAGTTCATAACATAAATTTTCATGCCAAGCTCGAGAAGGGCCATCTCCAACAAATAATACGTGTACCGGTTTGCCATGCTCATGAATAAGTTGTGCTGCTGCTCTGATAAGGAGTGCATGATTTTTACGAAAGCCTCCTGGGATATGTTCTTCTGGTTTATAGAATTGTGCGATCATGCACATAACGGGAGCATCGGTTATATCTATGTTATAGTGAGTTCTAAAAAAATCTTTTCTGGATAAAAAAGGCGATCGATAACCGGTAAACTTTTTTTTATTTGGTAAAACTAAAATATGCGCAAAATATTTAATTCCGAGTTTATGCGTTGTATTTTCGGTTTTCATAAATTCAAGTACGTGATGACTTACGGCAATAGCTCCTGAAATACCCGCAACGCGATGCATATTTGGGTTGTAATCTTGATGAAAGTGAAGGACCACCTGGATTTTAAGATTTTGAGTTGCTTTGAGCGCGCAACAAGCATCATGAAGATTATGAGTTTGGACAATATCAATCGCATCGTTTTTGCATACAACTCTCAGTTGTGTAATAAGATCTCTTTTTGCAAGTGGTTCTGCATTAATATTTTTAAGCGCGTAATGATCGATTTTTTGAGCAATGAGTTTTGCTTGAAAATCGGTATCTTTGCATAGAGCAATGCGATGACTAAAGCCCAGACGGAGCAATCTTTTATGGAGGATCCAATTTGATGTTTCAACGCTTCCAACGTGTGAAACGGTAGAAAATAGGAGTACTCGAGATTGTTCAGACCGGGAATAGTTTTTATTTTTTGAACTAAAACTAATAAATTCGGGAAGTCTTAGACTGTCTGGTTGCTTTGCCTCACAGACATTCACTATAAAAAATACGAGCAATGTACAGAGTGTGGATAGCATGTTTGTATTATTTCTTTGAACCTATTTTTATTATTTTTTTATAAAATGCACTTAAGCGATTAAATTTTGCTTGCGTGAGAAAGTGCATATCTGCCTGCTTAAAGTGTTTTGATTCTGTTATAAAGTTGAATGCATTGTTTCCCATTAGTTTACATTGTTCAGGATTTGCGATTAAAAATTCAAGCTTATTGGTAAGATCGTTAATATCATTATTTTTAAAAACAAAACCGGTCATACCATCGATAATAATATATTGGGCTCCTGTTTGTTCGGCGCCAAGAGATGGTTTCTTGTGTAGTGCTGCTTCTATGTGTGCTATTCCAAACGATTCTTCTCGTGATGCAAGAATATGTA
>Ga0154020_10001639_pt1 | contig 27538 bp, 23 predicted proteins | sample Klosneuvirus_201_FD_109709 | JGI IMG/M metagenome (GOLD analysis project Ga0154020, IMG submission 109709) | Active sludge microbial communities from wastewater, Klosterneuburg, Austria - Klosneuvirus_20160825_MG | ecosystem: Engineered > WWTP > Aerobic digester > Activated sludge | place...
AAGTTTAAACTTCAAGAGCCCCTCAAAATTTTCATTTCGTTTTGATCGGCTAATTCCTGCCATTAATTTGTCACTGAGACCATAGTGGAATCCAATTCTGATATCCTGACTTTGATCGAAACCATACAAATTATGAAATCCACCACCACTTTCTTTTCCGATGTTCCCAAATAAGTGATTAATACGCACGTCAAGGTTTTGTTTTTTTACTGTTTCATTCGTATTCACATTGATAATTTTGTCACCCTTGAAGGTGGCTAATACATACTCTGAATGGCCGTTGACGGTTTCGGATTCTAGTTTGCTCAGCAAATCATCTTGTGCGAAGAGATGCCCCGTATTAAAAAATGAGAGGATTACAAAAAATACTGACTTAAGTAGTGTACGATTCATTATTTCTGGTTTACAATTGTTGATACATGTCGATATCGGACAATGTAATTACTTTTTAAATGGTTCAAAATTACAATCCAGTTTAACCAGCACTGTATCTGCAATATTTTGAAACAATAGTTTTGGAATACTGATATTATAATCTGCAATTGCAATTTTAAATTCGCTCTTCAGATTAATTTTATTCCCGGTCAGAGTGAATGTACCTTTTTCAGTAATCTCCTTATCGACACCATGAATGTTAAGGATCCCTTTCGAGCTGACCTCATAGTTTCCGGGAATGCCCCAATTTACCGAATCAAGTATATTGCATTTATAAGTAGCTTTCGGATATTTATCGCTTTCAAGATATTTTTCATTGAAGTGCTCTTGCATGAGTTCTTTCGCGAATTTAAATCCTCTAATGGTGACAATAAATGCAAGCTCATTAGTTTGAGTATTTAATATGGCATTCACTCCTGAATGAACAGCTTCAATGTTTTCAAGCGGAGCTTCTGAATAGAAAGTTACAGTTCCGCTTTTCTCAATAAAAATTGTTTGGGCCTGAATATATTGAGAACATAGGAAGCTGAAAAGAAAGAAAAGTTTTTTCATAAGGGCTAATTTTCAGGATAACCTTGTTCTATCCATGTAAGAAGACTGTAGAGTTCACAGGGATTCATTCGGATTTCAGTAGGCATGTGTAAAGGATCTTCTTGCGGAAGAAGCAGCCTTTCTTTGAAACTTCCATTCCGTATGCGGTCAGCGATCACTGCATAGTTGGTATAATCATAACTTCCTTCGCCGCCTACCGCATGGCATTGAGGGAAATTGCAGTTGGCACGTATGATTGGCGCAATAGAAGTAGTATATGTAAAGGCAATACTGTCACATGTTGAGGGTCTTGCATAAAGAATCCTTTCTGAGTCCTTAGTGCAAGAAAAAAGCAATATGCATAGTAAAGAGAATAGGAGGGAAGATCTCATGATTAGACAAATATAACAAGACTATTTGTTGATTTACGAAAATAAAATTGAGAACTTTGGGATCAATGAAAATATGAAATCCTGGCAGTAAAACAAAATTTTATAAAAGAAAGCTGTGATATTCCACGAGTTTTACCTATCGTGTTAGAGAAAAGGAATATTTTTTTGGCTTGAAAATTATTTCAGCCCCTCCCAGGTGGTTGAGACTAGAACTCGCTTGTCTAAATTAGGGTAATGATTTCCTCCCTTAGGCTCCATGGTTACAAGAAAAGAATCAGCCTTATTTATTTCATGCATTCTTTGGATTCCGGAAAATTCATGTGCATCGAAAAGGCCTGCACTAATAACAGCAGTGTCTGACTTTGCCCATAATTGGTACTGAAAGTCAATTTCAGGTTCAGGTAGCTTTAACACGTCAATATATAACTCTTGTGAATTTTTATTCCAGTACAGACGTGCTTTAAAATTTAAACCGGTATCTAAGGAATGTAAATTGATTACCTGTGAATTTTCATCCCTCATAATAAGGATGTCAAATACCGTCTTATCAAAACCATCTTTTACCAGATTGTAATTTTGTGCAAGCTGATTTTTTTCCGTTAGCAATTGGCTAAATCGTTCTTCGGAATCTTCCCAGCGGCTGTAAAAAAACCATGAAGCAAAGGTGCTTATGGCAAGAGCTGCTAGACTGGCAGCGATGAGGTATTTATAAGTGAGTGAGTGATCCCTTTCTGAATACGAACCCTTTTGACTATTCGTGGTTTTTCCTCCTGTATGCAGTGTCTCAGTTAATATCTCAGATCTTAATTCTGGTTTAGGATTAATCGCATATGATTTGCAATATGCAGCAATCGCAATTTGAACTTGCTTTAATTCATTTGCAAGCTCAGGATACATTAATATCCTCTGCTCAAATTCCGTTCTCTCGGCATCTTGCAATGCTCCAAGAGTGTACATTTCAACAACTCCCGAAGCGATATAGTCTTTGATATCCATTTCAGGCTGGAATTTGGTCTAAGTAGGTTCTCAATTTTAAGATAGCAGTCCTCGATCTGTTTTTCACAGTACCTAATGGGATATTTAGTTTTAAAGCTACCTCTGATTGACTAAAGCCAGCAAAAAATAATAAATATAGAATCTGACTGTATTCCTTTTCCATTCCAAGGATGAGTTTTTTTAATCCTGAAACTTCAACATTGTGTCCGCTTGCCTGCACCGGCATAGCATCCTGGAGAATTTTATCAATCGATTTGTATTGTTCTCTATCTTGAAGTTCAGAGGAATATCTTTTATCCAGAGCAGTATTGCGGGCAATTGTAATCATCCAGGCTGCTAAACGGTCCTTGGATGGATTGTATTGTGAAAAATTGTTCCAGATTTTTATAAAAGTGATTTTTAAAAGGAGTTCAGCTACTTCTTCGTTTTGAACGATACGTTGAATCACTCCATACAAGCTAGATGAATAGTTGTCATACAGAACTTCAAGTCCGTATGAACTTTTTTTCAAGAGCAGAGGAATAAGTTCTTCTTCGGATATTTGCTTTGGTGCGCTCAAAAGAATAAAAAATGACTTAATAGATGCTGCAAAGAAACAAAAATATAAGGAATACCTCCTTATTCCTAAAACCTGTTTAATGCCATTGCTGCTTTCGCTGCAATAGACTTCAATTTATATGCTCCGGATCTGAGAAGCCCACCACCATTGCGGGTTCTGCTTTTTGCATAAGACACTTCATTGTGGATACGCCTGATTGCAAAATCATAATAACGCCTTGGATAGGTTCGTTTAAAGTCAATATCCCTGTCTGTTGAGGAAGCCCAGTCAGTTTTATTTATAAATTGATTTTCTGTTTCTTGAAATAATTCTGTTCCTGTGATCGGATAGGCCAATGTTAAGGTATAGTAATCCGGGTCGGCTGATTTCAGGTACTGAATCGTTTGCTCAAGGTCAGATTCTGTTTCTCCAGGATAACCAACCATGATAAAGGTTCCGGTTTCCAGTCCTGCCTGCTTCGATAGTTGAATCATTTCACTGACCTGACTTGCCTTGACTCTTCTGTCCATCGCATCAAGGATTTTCTGTGAACCACTTTCAGCTCCAATCCAGACTCTGAAGCAGCCGCTTTCCTTCAAATCATCTATTACCTGAGCATTCATTCTATCTGCTCTGGTAATACATTCATAGGATATTTTCAAGGACTTTGCTTTTACTTCTGCACGAAATTCTGCTAACCACTTGTGGCTGATCGTAAAAACATCATCCACAAACCAAATCGTGTCAAATGTGTAATCAGCTTGTAAGCTTTCCAATTCATTCACTACTGATACAGCACTCCTCCTCCTGTAGCTTTGTCCGTAAACCGCTCTGCTGCACCATTTACACGTATAGGGACAGCCTCGCATGCTTGAAACTGAAATGGTAGATGTTCCATGTTTCTTTTTCCATGCATCGAGATATAATCCCAAATTTATCTTTTTTCGGTTCGGTAATGGAAGACTATCCAGATCTTTTTTTAAGGTACGCTCTTCCGTTTTAACAACAGTTCCATCCTTTGATAAATACGCAATGCCTTGGATTTTACTAAGTCCTGAATCTTGCATTTCACTATTCAGATGCCCGCTTTCTGAAAGAATAAACCGACTCAGTTCAAGCATACTTTCTTCACCTTCTCCAACGACAAGAAAGTCTGCACCGCTTCGAAGAAAATTTTCGATATGGTATCTTACTTCAGGCCCGCCTAAGATTATTTTTGTTTTCTGTAACTCAGAAGTTGTTTTAATGAATTTGATAATTCGAAGTACATTTAATTTCGTCATCAAATTTGTGTAAACCCCTACAATCTTCGGCTTATTACGTAGTAATGCGGATGATAAGGTGTCAAAATCAGAAAAAGTAGAATCAAAAACTTCATTTGAAATTCCTTCCTGTTCGAGATAAGCTGAAACATAAAGTATTCCAAGAGGAGGATACGGTTTCATAATAACCTGCTCTTTTGCGTCCTCATGAATAAAATATCCGTGAGTGAGCATTACTTTTGTTTTATTATCGGACCTCTCTGTCATAAGGAAATTGAACTTTTACGAAGATACAAAAGCATCCCGGCTAATGTGTTTTTTAACCTTGATTGCATTTTATTTTTTTCGGAGTTCAATAATAAAATGATCTCCATAATTTGCAAAAAAGGGAAATGAGCTAAAAATTCGATCTAAACCCTTGAGCATTATTTTCAGGAAATTTTTATTTCTGATTCCAGGTTCCAGGTAAGATGGTGGAACAAACAATCCTATTGCTCTTGCTTTCTCTTTCTTGAAATGTTCTTTAAAGAGATTGCTTATTTCTTCCGGACTATAGTACCAGGTTTTTTGTTCAGACTTGCCAAGATTTACCCTTACTGCTCCTGGGCTGTTTCTTCTTTGTGCCTGTGATTTCATTCCTTTAAAATAAAAATAGAATTTCTCCCAAATACATTTTCGGCTCATCACAACGAGTATAATCTTCCCGGGCTTTTGAAGTAAACCTGCAAGATCTTGTGACAACAATTTTATCTCGGTTGGAGAAAGACAATTCAATCCTCCAAAGTTTGAAAAAATCAAGTCGAATCTTTCATTGCCGAACAGTGAAGCAACGGACTTCATATCGGTCAGAATTAGTTCAAGCCTGTTTATGGATCGTTCTCTTTGCTTAAGCTTTGCCTGCTCTATCATGAATTCTGAAATGTCAGTCGCAACTACCTTATGGCCTTTTTCTGCAAGCATACAGGCATCTTCTCCCGTACCACAGTTCAATTCAAGAATGACATTTTCACGCTCAACATGTATGTTTTTTTCTAAAAACCTCCAAACCTGTGCACGTTGCTGCTGCCCGATCCATGAGCGGGTGAATACATCGTCATATTCAACCGCAATCGAATCAAATGCGGGCGAAGCTTGCTCTTTCAAATTTAATTGGATTTAAGCGGGAATTTCATGCAACATTTTCTCCATCTTCTTCTTGTAATAAAGGGAGCCACTATAATGTACGGGAACGCTGACAATTCTTCGCAAGCTGTTCAGGCTTAAAAGTGCCGGTTTCTTTATCACCGACTCCAGTTCTGCCATTCCTTGTTTTGTACGATATTTCCGGTGAACAAATCGTTGGAGAAGTTTATAGTATGCTGCGGGATAAGTATTCCTGAACATCATGGCCAATTCATCACTGTCTGTCCAGTTGGCTTTCGTTTCAAGATCATTTTTTACTTTTTCATAAAATTTCGTTCCCGGTAATGGATAAGAGACGGATATACCAATATCGTCCGGCAAGAGTGTCATCACCATTTCAAGAGTCTTTTCAATATCATCCTGCGTTTCTCCGGGATAACCAAATTGAAGAAAGAATGCAGGCTTGATTCCTTTTTTCTTTAACAGCGTACTCGCTTCATGAATCTGAGAAACTGTAGTTCCTTTATCCATGGCATCAAGAATTTTTTGTGAACCGCTCTCAGCACCCATCCAGACTGTTTCACAGCCACTCTCAGCTAATGCCTCAATGGTATTCTCCTGCAACAATAAATCAACCCTTGATTGGATTTTATATTTAAATGTGTGTTGCTTCGTGAGTTTTGCAAACTCGGTAATCCATCCGGGCTTTAATCCGAAAATATCATCGGTGATCCAAAAATGACTGGCACCAAAATTAGTTTGCAAATAGGCCATTTCCTTTGCAATGCGATCCGGACTGTGCACTGAGTAGCGGTTACCGTAAATTGGTTTGGCGCACCAGTTGCAATGAAAGGGGCATCCTCTTGTTGTGCTTATGTTCATGGAAAAATATCCATGATGATTAACCCATCTTTTTTTGTAATCTTCAACATTGATGAGTTCCCATGCAGGAACGGGAAGCTGGTCAAGATCCTTCATGACTTCCCGTTTAGCTGTTTTGATTAATTTTTCTTCACTGCGGAAAATCAATCCATTTATATCACTGAAATTTTCAACCCCATGGATCAATGCATCCAGGAGTGCTTCCAAGGTTCTTTCTCCTTCTCCGTAGAGTATAAAATCGGCGCCTGCATCCAGATAAAGATCAGGGTGATCAGTAGAGTCACTGCTTGAAACGATTGTCTTGACTCCTTTTTCTTTTGCCAGAGCAATCATTCGGAATGCGGCTTCACGCATGTTGGTGAGACACATTTTGGTGAGATAGTTAAAACCATCGTCGTAAACAATAAAATATTCGGGATTTGACTTTTCGAGAATTGGTATTATTTCATCCGGACTTAGGGAGAACATGGTATCGAATAATTCAACCTGATAGCCCAGTTGTTTTAATAAAGACGCAGCATACAAAGTTGCAAGAGGAGGATAAGCTTGTTGGATCTTCCACTGTTTTGGATCAAATCTTAAAAAATAGCTATGACTGAAAAGAACCTTTTTCATAGGCTAAGCTTTATTGAATGAGAATTTTCAAATTTGAAAAGGTTTTCCTGAAATTGATTTAGAATTTTTTCCTGATAACCTAAAGGATGATGTTTCGATTCGTTTTTTCTGCTTCGTAAACGCAAATCGAAGGTTTCTTCGTCAAAATAGTTAAACTTTTTTTTCCAATGATTCAAAGTAATTCTGAAAAAAAGAGAATCTGCCTTTTCGCCAAAACTTCCTGACAACATTTTCTCAAAAAAATATTTTAGAAAATATTTTTTGCTTTTCACCATCCAGGTTTCGTCCCGTAAGGAAAATTTTGGGTAATAATTTCTATACCAGTTATTCGACCGCATCAGGTTTCTGTATTGTTCCTGTCCATAAGTTGGAATCAGGAACGCCAGTTCAGTAGCAGTAAAAATATTTTTATTCGGAATGCTCAGGCTTTCTTCAGTTACAAAATAGTTGACACAAAAATATTTTTTTGAGTTAAGAAGAAATATTTTTTTGAATAGAACCAGAAGAGTTCGAGCTAACCACATTCTTCCGGCCGAAGTAATTACAAAATAATCTATGTCAGCATTTGCATCCATATAGTTCTTCGAGATGGAACCTGACAAACAGATTCCTCTTACGAATGGAAACCTTGCAATAATACCGCTGAACCACTTTGCTTTCTTCAATGCTTTTTGAGCATGGTTTTCTCCTTCCAGTCTTCGCTGGACCGAGGCAGCGTCGCTATGTATAAAATAAAATGAATCATGGCATTTAATCAGTTCGTTAGAGCACAGTTTATTCAGTGCCGCCTGAATGTCTGTGATTCCTTCCAGGCCGTATTCAGAATAAGCGGCAATTTCTTCTGCTCTCAGCGGATGTTGAAAAATGTCGAAGTATAAAAGTATTTTCAGAACAGAGCTTTCCGCAACAAACAGCGAGGTGTTTTGTTCAAGCAGGTCTTCAGTCAGGAAATCTTTCATGCCATAATTTGATTGCCGGTAGATTCTAATTTTCGGGATTGTATTCTGAAAATAAAGTTTGTTTCCAGCAGATTTTTTTTTGTGTGAACACAAATCAGCTCAAACTGTTTTTCTTCCGCTAATTTACGGATTTCTATCAGTTCTGCCTCCTGAGAAAGAATCATTAAAATGTCTGTCTTTGCATGAATATATTCATCAAGTTCGGCAAAGAGGTTTGAAAAAAAGTTTAAGTCCGAACCGCAGTACCATGCATAATCAGCGGGTTTTTCTGCTTCACCCCGGTAAAATGGAGGATTTAACAGAATATAATCATATTTCTCCTTTGCTATTTTCTTAAACAAGTCGGACTCAGCAGCCTGAATAATTCCTGAATTCTCCTTTATCAGTTCATCATTTAGTTTAATATTCAGTTTGATGTTTTCAATAGCTTCAGAGTTGATATCTGTTGCAAGTACACTTGCTCCTTTAGAAGCAATATAGATCGAAATGATACCTGAGCCGGCACCCAGCTCAAGAACTTTTCGTGCTTTGAATTTTTTATCTTTTATATAGTTCAACAGGATTTTTGTACTGAAGAAAAATCCCGGATGAAATACTCCCGCATTCACTTGGACTGAGATTCCCTGCCAGCGAAAGAATCTTTTTTTAGAGGTATACCATAGAATATAAGGACGCCAAAATATTTCCAAAAGTTTTTTCTCGACTTTTTGAAAACCTGTTCGTTGCGGTAGAATATATTCCTGCGTCTTCAACCTGTTTTTATAATTATTTTGGTAAATCGGTTTTTATCGGATTAAATGTACCTGAATTTTCAAAAACCTTCTATTTCGGGTTGACGGTATCTCCAGATCTTTTGAAGTGATTTAATTTCATAGGGGAAATTGTAAATTTTCTTTGAGTATCTGAACGATGATACCATTTTCAAAAGTTTGGCTTTCCTTGGAGATAGTCTTATATCAGAAACCGTTGGGTAATATCCATTCAATACGGTTTCAAAATTTCTAATGTAATCCACCATGTCTTTTGTCAGCCATGGTGTGAGAGGATTTTTTCTCAAGTCAAATTTTTCCCATTCAGGAGCAATCCAATCTTCCAGTTGCTCAGGGAATCTGAACCCGGAACGAAGGACGGCATTGTATAAATCACTTCCTTCTGCGGGTACAGGACTGTACACATAAATGATAATCTCAGTATCCGGATTGATGTCTTTTATCTGCCTAATAAAATCTATATCGAAATAAATTTGTTTCCAAACCTCCGCTTCGGTTTCAGCAGGTGTTCCTAAAACAAAAGAATATTCAGGAACGATGTCAAACTTTTTCATTCTGGCAGCAAAAGCTCTTATTTGAGCCGAAGATTGTGTTCCTCCCTTATCCATCTTCTTTAGAATTTCATCGTTGCCCGTTTCAGCACCGAAGAAGATCATACGACATCCTGAAGACCGCATAAGTGATAAGGTCTCATCCGAATATTTATCAATGGTATCTATGCGGCCTTCTCCCCACCAATTCATGTTTTCGTTTAACATGAGCTTAGAAAATTCTGCCGTTCTTTTTTCTGACACAAAGAAATTGTTATCATGAAATTCGATAGCATTCCCTCCGAAATTCTTTTTAAGAAATTGAATATCTTCGAAAATATTTACAGCCGACTTGCCGCGCCAACGTGCTTTGTAAATTGGAACAACTGCGCAAAAGGAACAAGTAAAGGGACAACCAAAGCTGGAATGATATGCGATAGTTTTGCTGCCCAGATAGGTTCTTCCTAAATAACGATTTATCGGATAAATGGAATTTAATTTTTCATAAGGCAATTGAGGTAATTGATCCTGATCAAGTAATTCTTCCTTTGCCGTGCTAATGATCCGCTCTTCGCTTGTGTCATTTGAATTATCTGTTGACTTGTAAATGAGATTTGAAATATGCTGCAAATCTTGCGCATTATTTTCTAGAGCCTTTAAAAGATTTGGAAATGCTTTGTCTCCTGGCCCGTTTATTACGTAATCAACAAATCCTGAATTCAGAACCGTCTTACTTTGATTAGAGGGGAAATATCCTCCCCAAATAATAGTAATATGAGGATACCGTTCTTTGATTTTTTTTGAAAAGGGAATTGCTTGTTTTAACTGCGGACCGGGCATGACCGTCACGGCAAAATAGTGAACATCATTTTCGGAAAGATGTGATTCAATCTTTGCCCAAGGATCTGCTTCAAGATTCCCATCAACAAAACTCCAGTCATGACTGTGTTCAATGGAGGAAGCAACTTGCAGGATGCTGTTTGGTATTCGAGGCTTGCTGTTTGCAGCTCTCGGATTAAAAAATAGTATTTTCTTCATCACTCTCCTCAAATATAAGGTTGATTTTCGGGAATTCCTCGTTACTATTTTTCCTCAGCCTGAATTTGTTGAGTGTTGTCAAAAAGTCCGATGAAAAGCTTGTTTTAACAGCTCTGTTAACGTCCTGACGTCGCGTACTTTTCAGAATAATACACCCAATAACATACACTGATAAAAATGATAGACATGAGCCATAATCTGTAGAATGAGAATAGCATATTGGAATTTAGAAAAGGAATTTTATTCTGTAATAATGGAATCAGGCCGCTAAGAACAAGGCAGGTGATGAGGATTAACCAGATTTTTTTGAAAGTTGGATTGTTTAAGGGAGCAATCTTAGCCATTAAGGTAAATGGAAATAATAATAGCAATGAATGATAAGTGGCTCCTGCAGGCGTCAGGTAAAGTACGGTAACTGAAAATAGGATCAGTGCAGCTTCGAAAAAATCAGCTTTGCCTTTATGCTTAGTAAGAACCAGTATCATAATAGCCAGAATGCTCAATTGCACTCCATATTTGAACAAACAGAATAGCGATTCTGACTGCATAAAGGGATTTGGATTTTCTATCGCATCATATTTAAATAAATTGTATGCCAAAGCATTCCAGGACTGGAAAGCATTTGACCATGGAGATTGCCCTTCGAGTTTTCCATTGAGGTGTTGAAATAATATTGACTCAAAAAAATCGACATAAGTATTGATTCCTAATAGCAGAACCGCTGCAAAATTTAGAAAAGCAATTGTAATCATAATGCTTGTCAGACATTTCCACTTTCTTTTATAAAATAGCGATGGAAAAAATACCAAAGGAAAATATTTCACAGCTATTCCGGCTCCTATGACAAGTCCTGCCGTACTTTGTTTATTGGAGATGAGCAAATGATACGAGTACAACATGCTTAGCAACAAAAGAAGATACATCTGTCCAAGCATAAGGGTATTGGCACAGGCAAGCCCGGAACACAACAGGAGAATGAATCCGTCCCGGAGTTTAAACCTGCTGATTTTTTTAATGAGTATGGAGATCAGAACAATAAAAGCAAGATTCAGAATGAGCCAGATTCTCTTGGCAACTATTGGCTCGAATACCGTCAATGGAGCTATTAAAAAGGCCGTAGGAGGAGGGAAGGGAGAGAACTTTCCGGCAGCCGCAATCTTGTGTTCATCTATCTTTTCCTGAAACCAGTCATTATTATACAGATGAAGGCTGTCTGGGCTTTCGAATAATAATGCTCCGGAGACATAATAATTAGGAAAGTCGCTTCTGATTTCCGTCCAACCGGGTGAGATTCCAAAAATGAACTGGAAACTGGCGAACAACAGAAGGATCAAACCGGACCATTTGTAATAGCGTAAATAAATGGATTCCGACAAGGTCATGTAGACAAAGGAATGATAATTTGTTAAATTTGCAGCCGCAGTGTAGATTCTGACTAATAAATCACATCAAAAAATTGATTTGATCCAATTATACAACAAGAAAGGAAATATTTCCGCTTGCCGTCATGTACATACTGCTACAAAGATTGAAGTTTATTTTTAAAAATTAATTCAAATTCATATGAGTCAAGACCGTTTCCAATTTCACGATTATTACCTGGCCGATGAGCTTCTAACAGAAGAACATATTCTTATCCGCAATTCAGTTCGTGAATGGGTTAAAAAGGATGTGTCACCAGTTGTTGAAGAGGCTTGTCAAAAGGCTGAGTTTCCTAAAAAATGGATTCGTGGCCTTGCAGATATTGGTGCTTTTGGCCCCTACATTCCTCAGGAATATGGAGGCGGAGGTTTGGATCAAATCGCGTACGGAATCATCATGATGGAATTGGAAAGAGGTGACTCCGGACTGCGATCCACCGCTTCGGTACAGAGTTCCTTAGTGATGTATCCAATCTATACATACGGCAGTGAAGAACAACGCAAAAAATACCTCCCAAAGTTGGCCAGTGGAGAATGGATGGGATGTTTTGGCCTGACAGAACCTGATCATGGATCAAATCCTTCAGGGATGTTATCAAATATCAAGGATAAGGGAGATCATTATTTATTGAATGGTTCAAAAATGTGGATCAGTAATGCCCCCTTTGCACATGTGGCCGTTGTTTGGGCAAAGGACGAACAAGGAATCATCCGTGGACTGATTTTGGAACGTGGGATGGAAGGTTTCAGCACCCCTGAGACGCATGGCAAATGGTCATTACGGGCAAGTGCAACAGGTGAACTGGTATTTGATAATGTAAAGGTGCCCAAGGAAAATCTTCTTCCTAATGTGAAGGGACTCAAAGGTCCTCTTGGTTGCCTTAATTCAGCTCGCTATGGTATTAGCTGGGGTGCAATAGGTGCTGCATTGGATTGTTATGATTCGGCTTTGCGCTATGCGAAGGAACGTGTTCAGTTTGGCAGACCGATTGCAGGCTTCCAGCTCACTCAAAAAAAACTTGCCGAAATGATTACTGAAATAACAAAAGCTCAGTTATTGACATGGCGCCTTGGTGTTTTGAAGAATGAAAACCGTGCAACTCCCGCACAAATTTCAATGGCAAAACGAAATAATGTTAACATGGCTCTTCAGATTGCAAGAGAGGCTCGTCAGATTCATGGAGGAATGGGAATCACCGGTGAATATCCGATTATGCGTCATATGATGAATCTGGAATCGGTCATTACCTATGAAGGAACACATGACATTCATCTCTTGATTACCGGAATGGATGTAACAGGTCTTAATGCTTTCGAATAATTACAAGTTGATCAGCTTAGGAACATCCGGTTACAGTTCCTTCATCTGCCTTGATGAAGATTGGATGTGTTTTGTCTTTATCAGCAGTGTTTTTATGAAAACACAGCATTAATGATCCGCAACTATTGAATAATTCTAAAAACCTGATTTTAGGGTTTGGCCAATTTTCATACCTTGCAACATATTTTCTAAAATGTTAGACGTTGATATAAGAGAGAAGCGATGGGCATTAAAGCCGCGCGGTGATGAAAAAATTATCCTTGAACTCTCAGAAGCATTAAATATAAGCACTACGCTTTCCAATTTGTTGGTTCAGCGCGGGATTCGAACATTCGAAGAGGCAAAGAAATATTTTCGACCTTCAATCGAAGATTTGCATGATCCCTTTCTTATGCAGGATATGGATAAAGCAATTGTCCGTATTGAACATGCATTTCGTGACGGGGAAAAAATAATTATTTATGGTGATTATGATGTAGACGGTACAACTGCTGTTGCACTTGTCTACTCATTTATTAAATCGATTTACGATCAAGTCGATTACTATCTTCCTGACCGTTACAAAGAAGGTTATGGAATTTCTTTTCTTGGCATTGATCATGCAGAAGCTAATGGAGTCACTTTGATGATTGCTTTGGATTGCGGTATCAAGGCGAATGATAAAATTGATTACGCAAAGAAGAAGGGAATTGATTTTATCATCTGTGATCATCACAGACCCGGTGATCAGCTGCCAAATGCAGTTGCCGTTTTAGATCCCAAAAGAGATGATTGCAATTATCCCTTCGATGAACTTTCAGGATGTGGCATTGGATTTAAATTGGTACAAGGCTATGCGCAGAAACATAAAATTCCTTTCACTGAACTAGAACAATATCTTGATCTTGTTGCAGTAAGTACTGCTGCCGATATAGTTCCTATAGTAGATGAAAACAGAATTCTTGTCTACCATGGCTTGAAATGGTTGAACTCACATCCTAGACCCGGCATCCAGGCTATTCTGGATATGGTTAAAGTGAAAAGAGAATTAACCGTCAATGACATCGTTTTTATCATCGGACCCAGAATAAACGCTGCAGGCCGAATTCAGGATGCAAGACAGGCTGTCGATCTGCTCATTGCAGCAAACAGCAAGGTTGCTTTCTCGGAAGGACAAATCATCGATGAGAAAAATACAGAGAGACGAACTTTAGACCTTACAATTACTGAACATGCGCTGCAAATTGTTCAGGAAGATGCCCGCTTCAGCCAAAGAAAATCAACGGTCTTATTTCATCCCGATTGGCACAAAGGAGTGATAGGAATCGTTGCCTCAAGACTTACTGAAAAATATTACCGGCCTACGATTATCTTAACCGAGTCAAACGGTATGGCTACCGGCTCGGCGCGTTCAGTAAAAGATTTCGATATCTATAATGCTATTGAATCCTGCAGTGATCTGCTGGAACAATTTGGCGGACATATGTATGCCGCAGGTCTTACTCTTAAAATTGAAAACCTGGAAAAATTCTCTCAGCGTTTCGAAGAGATCGTTGCAGCAACAATCGATGAAAAATCTCTCGTTCAAGAGGTAGAAATAGATTCCAATTTAAAATTGAGTGAGGTGACGAGTTCGTTTTTCAATGTGCTTAAACAATTTGCGCCCTTCGGCCCGGGTAATATGAGCCCTGTCTTCAGAACAGAAAATGTTCGTGATACCGGACTGTCGCGGATTGTCGGAAATAACCATCTAAAACTAAATCTTGCTGAAGATCAGACCACAAGATTTGGTCTTGATGGAATTGCATTCCAGATGGGGCAGTTTTATCCTTTCATTTCCCGTCGTATTCCTTTCGATGTTTGCTACAATCTTGAAGAGAATTCATATAATGGGAAAACGAACATACAACTGAATGTCAAGGATATTCAGATGAAGTAGAGTATCGGAATTTTTATTTTAGCTCCGTTTTTTAATACCTGACGGAAATACTCCCCTGCAACACTTTATGTTTCAACTTATTCGTTCGGACTTCGGCTCAATCCCTGAAGTATAGAACTCACCAATGAGAGAATTAAACTAAATGCAAGGGCTGTCCAAAAGCCTGAAACCGAAAAGCCATCCACAATCTTAGCGCAAAGTTGAATCAGTAAAGCGTTAATAACCAGTAGAAATAGTCCCAATGTCAATATTGTCACCGGAATGGTAAGAATGACCAAAATCGGTTTTACGATGGCATTGAGGAAGGAAATGACAATGGAGACTAAAATCGCCGTTAGGACTCCATCTACATGTACTCCGGGTAATAACCATCCTGTGATTAGGACGGCCAAAACACCTACGATTAAGCGGCTGAGTAGATTCATAGAAAATAAATTGAAATTTCTAAATTTTTATAAAAAATAAAAGTACTTTTTTCTGGTGTAAATGAGTAAAAAACTTGACTAAATTTACCGCATAGTTTTAAAACTCAATTATGCAAAACGATCTTGATAACGGAAGGAAATTCTATGACGGTGTTATAGCCGCTTTCGACAACGCAGCAGCCTTCACGGATTTTGAGCCTGGGCTTTTAAACCAGATTAAAATCTGTAACAGCATTTACAAATTTTATTTTCCCATCGAAGTCGATGGTAAGCTGGAGGTAATCGAAGGAATTCGTGTCCAACACAGCCATCATAAAACACCAACCAAAGGTGGTATTCGCTACAGCGAATTTGTGAATGAAGATGAAGTCAAAGCTTTGGCTACTCTTATGACTTTCAAATGTGCTGTTGTTGATGTCCCTTTTGGAGGTGCAAAAGGTGGGATAAAAATTAGCCCGAGAAAATATACTGAGAAGCAGTTAGAGCGTATCACACGTCGATACACTACAGAGCTAATTAAAAAAAGTATGATAGGTGCAGGTATAGATGTGCCTGCTCCTGATTACGGAAGTGGTTCGCGTGAGATGGCATGGATCGCTGATACTTATGCAACTTTCAAATACGATGATCTGAATTCACTGGCATGTGTAACCGGAAAGCCACTCGGACAAGGTGGTATTCAAGGTCGTACCGAAGCTACAGGTCTCGGATTATTCTACGGATTACGTGAGGCCCTCAGTTATGAGGAGGACATGAAAAAGATTGGCCTGACCAAAGGCATGAAGGATAAAAGAATTATCGTTCAGGGTCTGGGTAATGTCGGTTATTATTCCGCAAAATTTTGTGTTGAAGGCGGAGCGATTCTAGTCGGTATTGCAGAACGCGAAGGTGGAATATATAATCCGAAAGGTCTCGATGTTGACGCTGTTTTCCGTCATAGATCTGAAACAGGTTCAATCCTGAATTTCCCCGGAGCAACTGACTTTCCTGTGTCTCTCATGCTGTTGGAAGCAGAGTGCGATATTTTGATTCCTGCGGCTTTGGAAAATCAGATTACCCAAGAGAATGCACCAAGAATCAAAGCCAAAATGATTGCTGAAGGGGCTAATGGTCCTGTCACCATTAATGCTCAGGCCATATTGCATAAAATGAATGTCATGATGATTCCTGACATGTATCTTAATGCAGGTGGTGTTACTGTTTCCTATTTTGAGTGGCTGAAAAATCTTTCACACGTCCGCTTTGGAAGAATGGAAAAACGTTTTCATGAAATGGCTAATACTGAATTAGTATCTGCCGTTGAAAGCGTTACCGGAAAACAATTGGATCCTGTTCACCGCAAAATTCTGGTTCACGGCCCCGATGAAATTGATTTGGTTCGCTCCGGATTGGAAGAAACAATGCTCTTCGCCTATAACGAAATCAGAGATATTAAAATGCGTAACCCAAAGATCAACGACCTTCGTACTGCTGCCTTCGTAAGCGGTATCCGGAAACTGGGAGTAAGCTATCAGGCTTTGGGAATTTTCCCTTGATCATTCAGATTTTACACAATAAAAAAACCGGCTTTGATTCAAAGCCGGTTTTTTTATTGGAAATATTTTTATCAGATGATAAGCATCGCATCGCCATAACTGTAGAAGTGATATTTTTCTTTGACAGCAACTTTGTATGCATGCATGATGTTTTCATAACCACCGAAGGCAGCAACCATCATTAAGAGAGTTGATTCCGGCATATGGAAATTTGTGATCATCGCGTTTGCAACACTGAAATCGTATGGAGGGAAAATAAATTTGTTTGTCCATCCATCAAAGGGTTTAAGCTCGCCTTGTGTAGATACAGATGATTCGATTCCGCGCATCACTGTTGTTCCGATAGCGCAAATTCTCTTTTTGGTTGCTTTTGCTTTGTTAACAATATCACAGCATTCTTTTGTGATAATGACCTGCTCAGAATCCATTTTGTGTTTCGTCAGATCTTCAACCTCTACCGGACGGAAGGTACCAAGACCTACGTGTAAAGTGAGTTCTGCGAATTGAATTCCTTTTAACTCCAGTCGTTTGACCAATGGCATGCTGAAGTGTAAACCTGCAGTTGGTGCAGCTACTGCGCCTTCATGTCTTGCAAAAACCGTCTGGTATCGCTCCACATCTTCAGGCTCAGCTTTACGCTTTATATATTTTGGCAAAGGCGTATTTCCCAATGCAGTAATTGTCTTTTTAAATTCTTCATAAGGTCCGTCAAAAAGAAAACGAAGTGTCCGGCCTCTTGAAGTAGTATTGTCTATTACCTCAGCGACAAGTAAATCGTCTTCGCCAAAATATAGTTTGTTTCCAATACGGATCTTTCTTGCAGGATCAACCAATACGTCCCAGAGTCTGCTTTCACGATTCAGTTCACGTAATAAGAAAACTTCAATTTTCGCACCTGTCTTTTCTTTGTTACCATACAAGCGGGCAGGGAAGACTCTTGTATTATTTACCGCCATCACATCATCCTCGTTGAAATATCCGAGGATATCTTTGAAATGTTTGTGCTCAATCTTTCCTGTCTTACGGTCCATCACCATCAATCGGGCATCTTCTCTGTTTTTGGCAGGATGAGTTGCAATGAGGTTTTCCGGAACGGTGATTTTAAACTGTGATAATTTCATAATTTTTGGTCTGATACAATCTTCAAAATAATTGAAGGGCGGCAAAGATAACACCGCGCACCCCCCCTTGTAAAGTGTTTTTGAATATAAATTGTAAGAAAATGAAAGAAATTTTAATCCGCCTGTTTATCAGATAGTTGCAAGGAGAATTCCAAAGGATCCAGTGCCTTGTCAAGCGTATATTCACCGATTCTGGTCCGGCATAAGGAAGATAAGTAAGCTCCGGTTCCCAGTTTTTCACCAAATTCATGTGCTAAGACTCTGATATAGGTGCCTTTACTACACACTACCCTGAATTCAAGCTCGGGAAGCCGGATGGCTGTTATTTCAAAAGTCTTGATTTCTACCTCTTTAGACTTAATTTCCGGTTTTTCACCTTTTCTTGCCAGAGTGTATGCCCGCTTTCCTTCAACTTTAACGGCCGAAAATGCAGGAGGCGTCTGATTTTGCTTCCCCAGAAAACTCAACACCGTTTTTTGTAAGAGATCTTCATCCAAATTATTCACGTCTTGTAATTTTATCACCTCCAATTCGAGGTCATGACTCGCTGTAGTTGCACCTAAATAGAATGTTCCGGTATATTCTTTTTCTGAATCCTGTATGGCCTGGATTTTCTTGGTGTTCGCTCCCGTACAGATTACTAATAATCCGGTTGCCAGTGGATCAAGAGTTCCGGCATGGCCTACTTTCAAATTGATACGCTGATGTGGATCTTCGGCCTCTCGTTTTAATTTACCTATGATCGCTCCTTTTACTTTTCTCACTACATCAAAAGAAGTCCAGCGATACGGTTTATTGAAAAGAAAAATGTTTTGAGATAAATTCATCAGACCGGATAGAATTATTTCGAATTAAAACATCGATAATTCCACACCCATTAAATGTAAAATTAAAATCAAGCTACCTATGATAATTCTGTAATATCCAAATACTTTAAATCCATGCTTGGTTAGAAAAGTGATAAAGGTTTTAATAGCCAGCATGGCAACTATAAAGGCGACAATGTTTCCGAATACCAGCAACTGTATTTGTCCGTCCTGAAATCCGTCACCCTTTTGATAGAAGTCCCAAAGGTCTTTTACCGTGGCACCAAACATAGTAGGAACAGCGAGGAAAAATGAAAATTCAGCAGCTCCTTTTTTATTTAATCCCTGGGTCAGACCTCCTATTATAGTTGCAGCAGAGCGGGAAACGCCGGGCACCATAGCGAGTACCTGGAACATTCCGATTTTAAATGCCTTCTTATCTGATTTCAATTCTTCATTGCCACGTTCCTCAGCATCGGCAAACCATTTATCGAGCATGAGAAATATAATTCCTCCGACCAACAATGCCACTGCAACAACCAGGACATTTTCCAATAACATGTCTATGTACTTCTTAAACAGCAAACCAAAAATTACTGCCGGAAGAAATGCAATCAATAGCTTCTTGTAAAAATCGAAACTAGCTGACAAATCACCTTTTTTAGGGAGAAATTTTTTCCAGTAAAGCACAATCACAGATAGGATCGCTCCAAGCTGTATGACGACAGTAAAGGTTTTTGTAAAATCATCACTGGCTATTCCCATGATGGAAGAACCAATAATCATATGTCCTGTGGAAGAAACGGGGAGAAATTCTGTAATACCTTCGATGATACCCAGTATCAACGCTTGCCATGTAGTCATGATAAAAAAATCCGAAGGTTTAAACTCTGTATGAAAGTTTCTCCAAAGAATAAGCGATGATTACTCTTTCGATTTCTTTAAGACTGCATACACCTCTATCACAAAGCCGGCAATCACGAGCACCGGAGCCAAGGTAATTCTGCGGAAACTGAAAATTGATGGATCCCAAATCTTTGGATCTTCAGAACCACCACCGCTCATCAGAATAAATCCCAAAAATATTACAGCAATACCAACAAGCATGATGATATAATTTTCTTTTCCGAATGGAAAATCTTCTACTGCTTTATCGACTTTTTTTGCCATGACTGTGCTTTGATTGAATGTTTCGATTTGATGAGGCTGAACCGCTTAACTCAAACGATTTTTTCTCAAAATCTATGGGCGCAAATATAGTTTATTTAATCAGAAATCTCCGGAAACAAAGAATTTCATAGCTGCAAAATTCCATTTTTTTGCCCAATTAGCACTAATATAGCTCGTCGGTCTTTAATTGTAAATACCGGTTCACCGCAAAGAAAGTGGATATAAATGAGAGCAATAATCCTAAAACTAAAACCCCGCCAATCAATATTCCAAGCATCCGTAGATCTGAAAGTTGTCCCAATTCAGGAAAACGTGTATCGATCACATAAATTACTCCTGCCAACAAAATGCCGGCAATAATTCCGGCAATGATGCCGTGAATGATTCCTTTTTTCAAAAACGGCCATCGTATGAAACCCTTTGTAGCTCCAACAAGTTGCATACTCTTAATCAGGAAACGCCGGCTGTACATAGAAAGTCGAATCGTATTATTAATGAGCGCAACGGCAATGAAAAACAAGAGACCGCAGAAGACAAGAATAACCATGGCAATAGCACGGAAATTTTCATTCATCTTGTCTACTTCCGTTTGCTGATAGGTTACCTCCCTCGTGAATTTGTTGGCTGCCAGATCCTCATGTATCTTCTTAAGACTGTCTTGATTTGAATAAGCAGCATTCACCCGTATATCAAGTGTCGCCGGAAGTGGATTGGCTTCCAGCATTCCCATGGCATCTTCTCCTAATTCTTTCAGGAGACTGTCAAGTGCCTGCTGTTTGGAAATGTACACGACCGATTTAGCATAAGGCTGTCTCTCAATCTTCTCCTGATAACGCTTGATTTCTGAATTAGAAATTCCATCGACTAAATAAACGTTTACTTCAACGTGCTCCTTTACATAGTCTGATATTTTTTTTGCATCCAGAAGTAACAAGCCCAAAAGTCCGAGCATGAGTAAGACCAGGGATATACTAAGGATTGCGGAGATATACGAGGATCGTAATCTTCTATTGCTGTTTTTTGGAGCTTCTGTCTGCATAATTTCCGCTACGAAAGTAGAAAAAGAAAAACGGATAAGACTCTGAATCAAGCTTATTTTGTGGTTTTTTTCTACATTCGCATGTTCAGAAGGTTTGAAGGTTTTAGCTGATGCATGAAGGGATTTTTCCTCGATTGAGACTCTAAAAACACCTTTCCCCGAATTTATTATTACTCAATTGCGGATCAGCGTAAAAAAATGGAATACAATTTCAGAGAAGTAGAGAAGAAGTGGCAGAAATACTGGAAGGAGAATCAAACTTTCAAAACTTCTGCTGATCAATCGCGACCAAAATATTATGTGCTTGATATGTTTCCCTATCCCTCCGGATCCGGTTTGCATGTTGGCCATCCACTGGGTTATATTGCTTCTGATATATATGCACGCTATAAAAGACTGAAAGGTTTTAATGTGCTGCACCCGATGGGTTATGATGCCTTCGGATTACCTGCAGAACAATACGCCATTCAAACCGGACAAGCTCCGGCAATTACGACTGAACAGAACATTGCCCGCTACCGCGAACAGTTAGATACTATCGGTCTTTCATTTGACTGGAGTCGTGAGGTGCGGACTTCTGATCCTGACTATTACAAATGGACTCAGTGGATTTTCCTGAAGCTTTTTGGCTCATGGTATAACAACCAATCGAAAAGGGCGGAGGCAATCGACGTACTCATCGCAGAATTTTCTAAGAACGGAAATGAAATGGTTGATGCAAGCTCCTCTCAGGAATATAAATTTTCGGCGGCTGATTGGAATACTTTTTCTGAAGCAGAGAAAAGCGAAATTCTGTTGAACTACCGTCTTGCTTATATTTCCGAAGCAACGGTGAACTGGTGCCCGGCACTCGGTACCGTATTGGCGAATGAAGAAGTCAAGGAAGGCTTAAGCGAAAGGGGTGGCTATCCGGTTGAAAGGAAATTGATGAAGCAGTGGAGTTTGCGGATCACTGCATACGCTGATCGTTTATTGAATGACCTGGATGGTATAGATTGGCCTGAATCCCTCAAAGAACAGCAGCGAAATTGGATTGGGAAAAGCGAAGGTGCTCAGTTGAAGTTCCCTTTGCAAAATTCGGACTTATCCATTGAAATTTTTACGACCAGGCCGGACACAATTTTCGGTGCCACATTTATGACACTGGCGCCTGAACATGAACTTGTAAGCAGGATCACGACACAAACTCAAAAAGCCGCCGTCGAAAATTATATAGAAGAAGTTAAGAAGCGTTCCGAACGTGAAAGAATGACCGAGGTAAAAAGGATTAGCGGTGTTTTCACAGGTGCTTATGCCATTCATCCCTTCACAGAAAAACCAATTCCTGTTTGGATCGGTGATTATGTATTGGCCGGTTATGGAACCGGTGCCGTCATGTCTGTCCCTGCTCACGATGAACGCGATCATGCTTTCGCGCGTCATTTTTCTATTCCTATTCTTGAAGTCATTCAAGGCACAGAGAAAAAAAACATTGAGGAAGAATCATACGATGCTAAAGATGGTGTTTGCATCAATTCGGATTTTCTGAACGGAATGAAAGTGAAGGATGCCATGCGAAGGATTATCGATGAGATCTCCTCGCGTGGTTTAGGAAGTGGAAAAGTAAACTTCAGATTACGTGATGCAATCTTCGGTCGTCAACGTTATTGGGGCGAACCCATTCCAATCTATTACAAAGATGGTCTGCCTCAGTCAATGCCTGAATCAGAATTACCTTTGATTTTACCTGAAGTGGATAAGTATCTTCCAACGGAAGATGGTGAACCGCCCTTGGCCAGAGCTAAAAACTGGAAGTACAAGGACACCTATGAGTACGAAACAACCACAATGCCCGGCTGGGCCGGATCTTCCTGGTATTTCTTGCGCTATATGGATGCTGGAAATAAGGAGGCCTTTGCCTCCAAAGATGCCTTGAATTACTGGCAGGATGTGGATTTGTATATAGGCGGTGCCGAACATGCAACCGGTCATCTATTGTACGTTCGCTTCTGGACTAAATTTCTTTTTGATCTGAGATTGCTCCCTATGAGCGAGCCCGCTAAAAAATTAATCAACCAGGGAATGATTCAAGGTAGATCGAATTTTGTCTACCGAATTAAAGATTCTAACCAATTTGTTTCATATAACCTGAAAGATAAGTATGAGACCAGCGCTTTGCACGTAGATGTAAATATGGTTGAGAATGACATTCTCGATTTGGATGCATTTAAAAAATGGCGAAGCGAATATTCAAACGCCACTTTCATCCTTGAAGATAAAAACACGAAGCAGGAAAGTTCTGTGGAGACCGGAGTATATGTATGCGGAGCGGAGGTTGAGAAAATGTCCAAATCAAAATGGAATGTCGTCAGCCCTGATGCTATGATAGAGAAGTATGGAGCTGATTGTCTTCGTTTGTATGAAATGTTTCTCGGCCCACTTGAGCTTTCAAAGCCATGGAACACAAACGGCATAAGCGGAACTTCTAATTTCATTCGTAAACTTTGGAAGCTTTTTCATAGCCCTTCCGGTGGAACCAAAGATCTTATCTGGACTGTCACTGATGATCTTCCAACAAAAGAGGAGTTTAAAGTACTCCATAAGACGATCAGGAAAATAACTGAAGATATTGAACGTTATTCATTTAATACTTCCGTTAGTAATTTCATGATTTGCGTGAATGAGTTGACTGAATTAAAATGCAACAAACGCACAATCCTTGAACCGCTGGCGATATTGGTTGCAGCCTATGCCCCACATATCGCTGAAGAACTTTGGGAGAAATTGGGACATAAAGAAAGTATAAGCACCGCCAAGTTCCCTGAATTTAAAGAGGAATATTTGGTCGAAGATCAGTTTGCATACCCTATTTCCATCAACGGAAAGACAAAATTTAACCTGGAAATTTCTTTGGCATTGAACAAAGAAGAAATTGAAAAGGAGGTCTTGAATGCTGATGAAGTACAAAAACTACTTGCAGGACAAAGTCCGAAGAAAGTGATCATTGTCCCCGGACGTATTGTAAACATTGTGATTTAGATCAATTCCTGAGCAAGATGTGGATAACCATAAACGAGAAAGCCTAAAAATTGTATAATTTATTCTCTTTGTAAACAGCCCTTTAGTTGAAAATTATCCCATTAACTTGGTTTAGTTGTCTAAAATAGTCTAATTTGCCATCTCAAACCAAAAATTACCAGTCCCTGAAAATGAACCAGTTAAACCAACATATAGAAGCCCTTATTTTTTGTTCTGAACAAAGCATTTCAATTGAAGAGATTGCCGGATCGCTCAAATTATCTTTCGAGTGGGAATTATCCGATGAAACAATTCTTAAGGCTCTTGAAGAGATTAAATTGAAATACGCTTCCGAAGATTATCCTTTTTGTCTGGAAGAAATTTCTGAAGGATATCAGTTCCTTTCCAAGAAAGAATTTCATGCTACCATTTCCGCATTGATTCAACACAAGTCGAAGAAGAAATTGTCCATTTCGCAAATGGAGACTCTTTCTATCATTGCTTACAAGCAACCAATCACAAAAAGTGAAGTTGAACATATTCGCGGAGTGAATTGTGATTATGCTATCCACAAATTGTTAGAGAAAGAAATGGTGAGCATCTCCGGTAAGAGTGAAGGACCGGGTCGTCCCGTTTTATATTCTACCAGCAAAAACTTCATGGATTACTTTGGACTTCAAAATCCTAAAGATCTTCCGCAACTGAAAGATTTACACATGGAGCAGAATGAAATTGGTGTTGCAGGTGAATTTGTTTCTGAAGAAAATCAGGAATCAGTTTCGGTTTCTGAAGAACTAATAGAAGAAATGCATGGATTGGAAGTTGCCGAAGATTCAATTTCAGTGACTGCAGAACAAGATGAAAGAGAGATTTTGCAAGCAGAAAACGAGTCAGATATTGCCATGGTTTCCGATGATACAACTGTAGAGGCTTCAGATGAAATGCCTCCTGTTATGGGCGAAGAAGAAGGTATGATCCTTCCTGACCGTAAAGCAATTTTTATTGGCAGCCAGGTTGATTCTACTGATATTGAATTTGAAGAACAATCATCCGATGATATTTTAGGCGAAGATGATTCTGAAATCACTTCCTAAATTCAATCAGCTTTTTTCTTCTTTTTTTTGTAGTTCGGTAAAGCTCATATGAATTCCAAAGCCGATTTGGGCTTCATTTCAATTCTAAAATGCTGATCATCAGTAAAGCAATTAAAGGTAGCGGCAATTGGAACAATCTTTGCAAACCCTATTGCATGAATGTTAAAACCCTTTTTCTTGGATTGTTTATTTCGGTTATCTCCACTCAGGTTGTTGCTGCTCAAAAAACTTTACGAACAGTAAAGAATGAAGCTTTTCAAAGAGGGGAAATTTTAAAGTTCAGAATACACTACGGATTTCTTGATGCCGGAGAAGCAATTCTGGAAGTAAAGCAAGATACCAGGACTTTTGCAGGAAGAGATTGTTACCACGTCGTTGGGACAGGCCGCACGCTGGGAGCCTTCGATTGGTTTTTCAAAGTTCGCGACAGATACGAAAGTGTGATCGATGAACACAGCATGATTCCATGGCTCTTCATTCGAAGGGTGGATGAAGGTGGTTACAAGATTAATCAAAACGTAAGTTTTAATCACTATAAAGATTCTGCTACAAGTGAGAAGGCTACAATCGCAATCCCTGAAAATACACAGGATCTTGTTTCTGCATTCTATTATGCACGCACAATAGATTTTACGAATGCAAAGGAAGGTGATCAATTCGCAATTACCGGGTACCTTGACGATGCGACCATTCCATTGAATTTAAAATTTCTTGGAAGAGAAGAAGTGAAGACCAAAAAAGGAACCTTCCGCTGTATCAAACTGCGTCCAATGCTTCAAGAAGGCCGTGTATTTAAAGAACAGGAAGATATGACCGTATGGGTGAGTGATGACAAGAACAGAATTCCAATTCGTGTCCAGACAAACATCCTCATTGGTTCCATAAAAATGGATTTGACGGATTATGAAAATCTCTTGAATGCTCCTGCCATCGTGAAGAAATAGGCTTTGATACCTAGGTTCAGCCGACTGAGCTCATTATTTTCTTCATGCTTTGTAATCTTGAAGAACTTTCCGAAATTACCCTCATGGAACTAAAACCTGAAATTGTCGAGAGAATAGAAGCTCTGGAGAAGAAGTATCTGGCTATGGGTCAGGATCTCACATCTTATCTCGACGGACTCCTCTATGCAGATTATCTCACATACTGGGATTATGTTCATCTGGATACTTTGCTCTCTCTCCAGACTCCAAAAACTAGTTTTCCTGATGAAGAAATATTTATCATGTATCATCAGATCACTGAACTTTATTTCAAATTGAGCTTGCATGAATTCAGGCAGATTGCTGCTCGTAAAAATATTGATGCTAAATTTTTTCTTGCACGAATAAATCGCATCAATTGTTACTTCGACAACCTGATTCGTTCCTTTGAAGTTATGGTTGCAGGAATGGAGCCTGAACAGTTTTTAAAATTCCGGATGAGTCTCCTTCCTGCCAGTGGATTTCAAAGCGCACAATACCGCATGATTGAAATTTGTTCAGCAGACTTTATTCGTTTAGTTGACAAAGACGTAAGAGAGAGCATGGAACAGAAAAACGCTTCGATTCCTGAGATGTTCGAACATATTTATTGGAAAGCCGGAGCTACTGAATTGGCAACAGGGAAGAAGACTTTGACATTAAATCAATTTGAAGAAAAATATTCTGATGAACTGATAAAGCTTGCTATTGAGTATAGCGATAAAAATCTTTGGAAAATTTACAAAAGCCTTCCTGAACAGGATCAACAAGATCCAAAGATAATCCAGGCTTTAAAATTTCTGGATGTCAGCGTGAATATCAATTGGCCCCTGAGCCATTATAAATCCGCAGTAAGGTATTTACAGAAAGACCCGGAAGACATTAAAGCCACCGGCGGAACAAACTGGCAAAAATATCTCCCCCCTCGATTTCAACGGAGAATTTTTTATCCATCCCTGCACTCTGAACAAGAAATGAATGAATGGGGAAAGGGATGGGTAGCCAAGGAGGTATTCGGAATGAATAATCCTATTTAATACCCCCCCGATAGCACGGACAGAGGGCATGCCCTGTCCCTATGCGGCATCCGGATCCTCATCAATCGGCGCCTTCGAATCCCAATTCCTTGGATTATTATTTATATAATTCGAAATCCTAATCAAATCCTCCGGCGTCCTGATCACATGATCCAGAAATCGTCCATGCCAACCGAATTTTTTATTTTCGGCATGTGCTAATTTGCTGACGGCTGATTTGAATGAACCAACCATCGCAGAAAGAGTATTTTTTCACTGATTTCGAATTCTTTTTAGCCCGGGCGTTAATTCTCCCGGACTTATCATGGGTCTTGTATCGAAAACAATCTTATCCTGTTCTTTAATAAATAATATTCCATGGAAATGATCGGGCATAACATGAAATTCTCCCAACTCGATATCAGGAAAATCCTCAGGTAATTCCTTCCAAGAATTATAAGCGATTAAACCTGTTTTGTTGAGAATCATTTCCTCAAATTCAATTCGCCCGAAGAAATGCTTTCTATCCTCTGTACATATCGTAATAAAGTATGCCCCGGGTTTTGCGTAGTCCCATGCCTGCCAGCGTGGTGATTTTCGTTTTGGCAATCTTCTTCTAGTTGAACTCATATTGCAAAACTGA
>Ga0154020_10001640_pt1 | contig 27507 bp, 17 predicted proteins | sample Klosneuvirus_201_FD_109709 | JGI IMG/M metagenome (GOLD analysis project Ga0154020, IMG submission 109709) | Active sludge microbial communities from wastewater, Klosterneuburg, Austria - Klosneuvirus_20160825_MG | ecosystem: Engineered > WWTP > Aerobic digester > Activated sludge | place...
GACGGCTTAAGATCCCGATGGATGATGTTGCGACGGTGGGCAGCCTGGAGCGCCGAGGCGATCTGGCTGGCGAGTCGCAGGCCAGCGCGACCCATTCGCTTCTCACGCTTGAGCTTGGAGGACAGGGTCTCCCCGTCGACGTACTCCATCGCGATAAAGAAACCGCCACCCTCAATGTCACCGCTGCCGAGGAGCCGCACGATGCCCGGATGGTTCAGCGCCGCGATCGCCTTGCCCTCGTTGAGAAAGCGGGCGGTGTTTTCGGGGTCGTGCGACAGCTGCGCGTGTAGGACCTTGATTGCGGCCCGCTGGCCGGTCTTGTCGTCGATGCCCTCGAAGACCGCGCCCATTCCGCCCTTGCCAATGACGCGCACGATGCGGTAGCCAAAGACCACGTCGTCAGGTTTGGGCATCTTCTCGGTCATCTAGGAACCAGACGCGACCGTTACTCTTTACGCAGGCTTAGCGTCGCGAGCCTAAGCACAAAAAATAACATGCCAGGCCGGCTGCGCGAAAGCTTCGGAAGTCAGTGACCTCGCGTGGTTCGGGGCAATAGGACGGGCAGCAGATCGCGGAATTGGTCGCAGATGTAGGGGCGCTCCGGGCTGCCGAGGCGGAGGTCTGGGGCGGCGCCCTGCTGAGCGGCCCGCAAAAGCGTGGACTCGTCGGCGTAGCCATAGGTACAGAGCGCCAGATCGGTCCCGGCGGCCTCGGCGGTGCGCCAGTCAGTGCGGCTGTCTCCGACAAAGAGTGTCTGGCAGACCGAGACCTGGGCGCGCTCGCACAGGGTCAGCAAGATCTTCGGATTCGGCTTGCGGGCTCCGACGTCATCTTCCCCGAGCACCCAGCGGAACAGCGGCGACAAACCAAACGTGTCACAGAGAGCCCTCGCCCATTTTCCCGGCTTGTTGGTGGCAATGCCCAGCGGCGCGTGAGCAGCCAAAGCGGTCAAGGTCTCGACAACGCCATCATAGAGTCGGGTACGAACGCACAGGTTTTCGCTGTAGCGACGGCGAAAGCGCAGCACCGCATCGTCGAGAAAAGCCGAGTCTTGTTCCGGGGCACCATCAAGCGCGGCCACCAACGAGCAGCCCGCCCAGCGGAGCGCTCGCTCGACCAAGCTGCGCTGCCCCTCGCCGACGATCTGCCGCACGATCGATTCCGTCGGAGCAGGCAGACGCAGTTCGGCCAGCATGAGCCCAAGCGCCGTCGTCAGATCCGGCACCGAGTCCACCAAAGTTCCATCCAGGTCAAACAGCAGCAGGTCGTAGCGAGTCATCGTCATCCATTCGTTCCGCGCCAGCCAGACAGGCAAAAATTGGCGCCGTACAGGTTCCCACACGATAAGATGAAGTCTCAATCGCGCTTACTGGTTCTCAATAGCTCCTAGTGACGCAAACGTGAGGAAGCCGGAATGACCGACGTAGAACGCAGCATCACGAAGACCTCGGTACGGATTGGCCTGCTGGCTTTTGCCGTTGCGGGTTTGACCCTTGGCACAGGCTGTCCCGACACCGGCACCGGTGGAGATGGTGGCACCACGAAGGACCTGACGGGATCGCCGATCGACATGACGATGGTCACCGACGGTGGCACCCCAGTCCTGCCGCTCGGTTGCAGCCGCGATGGCTGGTGCTGGCAGTTCCCGGCGCCGCAAGGCAACGGACTCCTGGCGACCTGGGGATCGAGCGCACAGGATGTCTGGGCCGTCGGTGGCGCAGGCACCATCGTTCACTTTGACGGCAGCAAGTGGAGCATCGTCCGCTCGCCGACCAACAACACGCTCTATTCCATCTGGGGCTCGGCGCCAAACAACGTCTTTGCCGTCGGAGATCGCGGAACCGTACTGCACTGGGACGGCACCTCGTGGACGCAGCTTCAGCTCGGAGCCGATGGCAAGGACGTCGCTCAGCTGTACGGCGTCTGGGGCGCCGACGGCTCGGAGGTCTGGTTCGTTGGCAACCACCTGACCGCCGGCGCCGCGATCCTGCGCTGGAACGGTGCCACCGCGACCCGCTTGACGGCCCCTATAAGCTGGGGTCTGCGCGGCGTGTGGGGAGCCAGCAAGACCAGCGCCTATATCGCCGGCGAGGGCGGAACCCTGCTCCACTGGGACGGCAGCAGCTGGACCAAGTTCGGTCCGACGATGTCTGCCTCGTGGTCGTCGATCACGGGCATCTCGGACAACAACTTCTTCTTGGCGACGCGGACGGGCCTTATCTACCGCTGGAACGGCACCACCTTGGTGCAGGCGCCGACCAATCCACCGACGGTGTCAAGCATCAACAACCTGTGGAGCGACGGCACCAGCATCTTCGCCACCGGGGACATCCGCTACCCGACGACCGGCGATCCGACCAAGCGCGACGGCATGTTCCTCAAGTGGGACGGCACAAGCTTCAACCGCTTCACGAGCACCCCGGCGGTACACTGGACGGGCGCGTGGGGCCCGAGCGGCAGCAACGTCTTCATGGTGGGTGTCTCGGGCACGACCGGACGCTTCGACGGAACCAACTTCACCACCAGCAGCGTGCTCGGCGACCTGACCGGTAACAACGGCGTGATGTACGGCATCGCAGCGTCGAGTAGCGGCGAGTTCCTGGCGGTCGGTGACTCGGGTGGAACGCTGCGCGGGACGGCGGGAAGCTGGCAGCCAGCACCGGGCGCGATCAGCCTGCGACTCTATTCGGTGGCGCGCGTCGGTAGCGAGATGCTCAGCGTGGGCTACGACTTCTCGACGAGCAAGGGTCAGGCCCTCAAATGGTCGGGCTCGGCCTGGACGCCGGAGACGATTCCCGGAAGCTCGCGTCTGCTCAAAGTGGCCTCTGACGGGACCAAGGCGTATGCGGTGGGCGACGACAAGACCTTCTTGGTGCGGACGGGTGGAACGTGGGCCGCAGTGACGGTTCCGGTGCTCCAGGCGCCGAGCCTCCGCGATGTCTTCGCACTCGACAACAAGAACGTCTGGATCGTCGGTGGTGGCGACAAGTCCGAGCAGCTCGCTGGCTTTGCGCCACGGGTGCTGATGTACGACGGAACCAGCGTGCTCGACGTACCGTTGCCGGTGACCGATCGCATCGTGCGCGGTGTCTGGGCTGCCGATACCAAAAACGTGTGGGTGGTCGGCGACGGTGGTCTTGGCTCAGGTGGTCTGATGCTGCGCTGGAACGGCAACTCCCAGACCTGGACCGACCTAAACCCTGCCGCCGCACCGATCGTCTCGCAGGGCCTACGCGCGATCTGGGGCCGCAGCGCGACCGATATCTACGCGGTCGGCAACAACGGCCTGGTGCTGCACTTCGACGGCACCAGCTGGAACTACGAGCAGAGCGGCACCGACAACAGCCTGGTCAGCATCTCGGGCACGGCCACCGAGGCGTACATCACCGGGACCGGCGGCAGCATCCTGCGCAAGACCCTCAAGTAGTCGTCCCCTCACCGCCCGCTTCCGTCGCGGGCTTGCTTCCTGGGATATCTCACATGTCAGCTCTTCGTTCTTCGCCCCGAGCGCTCCTCGGCGGTACCTTCCTGCTTTCCTTTTTTTCCACCTCGGCTTGCGAAGAGACGCCGGTGCCACGCGGTCCGGTCCGCGCGCCGAGTGCCCCTCGCGATGCCGGACCTACCTTTGTCTCGACGACGGCGGCACCGCTTTTGACCGACGCAAAGCTCGCCGCGCTGGCCTCGGAGCTTACGAAAAAACACGGTGAGGCGCAGCGTCCGCGGATCGAGCGCGGCCTGCGGCAGGTCGCCGCGCTGTGGCGCAAAGAGGACGGGGACCTGGCGGCGTTTGCGCGCCACCACTTCCTCGCCGAGGACCAGCAGCTCGCGACGACGCTGCGACGGCTTCAGACGGCACTGGAGCAGGTCGACGGTCACCAAAACGAAGTCCAGCGCGAGCTGCGGCGGCCTCTCGACACCGACACGGGACCGCTTCTGGCCATCGACGAGCTGCTCGGCAGCATCGATACCTCGACGCACGTCGTCGAGGATCTGTTCCAAGGCAAGGTCGGCTTTGTGGTGCTGCTCAACTATCCGCTGACGACGCTGGCCGAGCGACTGGTCGACGGCGACAAGTGGTCCCGGCACAAGTGGGCGGAGGTACGTCTGGCGCAGCGCTTTGCGAGGCGGGTACCGGCGGAGGTGCAGCAAAAGATCAGCGAAGCGGTGGTGGCGGGCGAGCGCTATGTGGGCAGTTACAACCTCTATCTGCACCACCTGCTCGACGACAAAGGGCGACGGCTGTGGCCAAAGGGGCTGCGGCTGATCAGTCACTGGAACCTGCGCGACGAGATCCGAGCCGACTACGCCGATCCCGAAGGCATGGCCAAGCAGCGCACGATCGCCAAGGCCATGGAGCGCATCGTCGAGCAGAGCATTCCGCAGGCGGTGATCGACAACCCGCGCGTCGACTGGAGTCCGTTTACCAACCAAGTGGTGGTGGCGCCGGCGCCAGAAGTGGAGGAGTCAGCGACGGCAACGGTGCTGCCGACGGGCGAGCAGCTTGGGGCGCGCGAGCCGGATCGTCGCTATGCGCTTTTGCTCAAGCAGGCCGAGACGCAGCGGCTGGCGGACCCGTATTCCCCGTCGGCAAAGACCCTGATTGAGCGGAGCTTTCAGCTGTCGCGCGAGATTCCCGAAGAGGCCGTGGTGCGGTATCTGGCCGAGATCTGTGGTTCCCCTCTCATCAATGAGGTGGCGCAGCTGGCCGAGAAGCAGCTCGGGCGGAAGCTGGTGCCGCACGACCTGTGGTACGCCGGCTTTCGACCGCGCGGCAAGATTCCCGAGGCCGAGCTAGACAAGCTGACCCGCAAGCGCTATCCGACGGCGCAGGCGTTCGAGGCGGACCTGCCGGCGATCTTGCAGAAGCTGAGCTTCTCGCCGGACAAAGCCAAGTTTCTGGCCGAGCACATTCGCGTCGATGCCTCGCGCGGGGCCGGCCATGCCATGCAGGCGATGCGGCGCGGCGACTTCCCGAGGCTGCGAACCCGCGTCGGCGCGACGGGAATGGACTACAAGGGCTACAACATCGCGGTCCACGAGCTAGGCCACAACGTCGAGCAGGTCTTTTCCCTCTACGAGGTCGGCGAGACGCTGCTTATGGGGGTGCCGAACAATGCATTCACCGAGGCGCTGGCGTTCGTGTTTCAGCAGCGGGACATTGCGCTGCTCGGGCTGCAAAAACCAGCCGACGAGAGCACGCAGCGACGCATCCTGGCCGATTTTTGGGACACCTGGGAGATTGCTGGGGTAGCGCTCGTCGAGATCGCGACCTGGCACTTCATGTACGACCATCCGCAGGCGACGCCGGCAGAGCTGCGCGCCGAGGTGGTGCGGCTCGCCAAGGAGACCTGGAATCGCTACTACGCGCCGGTGCTCGGCGAAAAGGACGTGCTGCTGCTCGGGATCTACTCGCACATGATCCAAAACACGCTCTATCTGCCCGACTATCCGCTGGGACACCTGATCGCGGCGCAGATTGAGGAACACTTGGCCAAGCAGCCCGCCGGCAGCCTCGGGCGCGAGTTCGAGCGGATGGCCAAAATGGGACAGGTGACGCCCGATCTATGGCTCAAGAATGCCACTGGCGCTCCGCTGTCCACGGCGCCGCTGCTGCGAATGACCGAGGCAGCGATCCAGCACGCCAGGTAGTGAAAACCCCGACGATTTTCGATACCGTGCCGCCATGTTCGACCTTGCGGCAGCAACCAGGCGAAGCTCGCTCGGCTTGGCCATTGTCGTCGGACTTTCCCTCTCTGCTGCGGCTTCGGCGGACCAGCCACAGAGCGCAGCACCACCAGCCACCGCACCGGTAGACTCGTCGGAGCTGGTCGGCACCGTCCGCGAGCAGGGCACCCGCGATCCGCTGCCCGGCATCAAGGTCACGCTCCGTCGCAGTCCCGACGATCCCAGCCCGCTTCTCACCGAGACCGACGACGAGGGCCACTTTCGCTTTGCCGAGCTGACTCCCGGACCGGTGCTTTTGGAGCTGCGCTCGTCGAGAATTCGCACCACCAAGGGCCAAGAGACGCTGCCGAAGGGACGACTGGAGGTGGTGTACTTTGCTCCACCGAAGGGCAATCCGTTCGAGGTGGTGGTCAAGGCCGCGCCGCTCCGTCGCGAGGTGGTGTCAACGACGCTGTCGGTGGCCGAGCTGAAGAAGATTCCCGGCGGTCAGAACGATCCGATCAAGGCGATTCAGAACCTGCCGGGGGTGGCGCGCGCGCCGTTTGGGGCCGGACAGATCGTGGTCTGGGGCTCTGCGCCCGGCGATACCAGGGTCTACGCCGACGGAGTGCAAATTCCGCGGGTCTATCACTTTGGCGGCATCCGCTCGACGATAAGCGCCGAGTTTGTCACCGACGTGACGTTCCGGCCCGGTGCCTATAGCGCCGACTATGGACGCGGACTCGGCGGCGTGATCGAGGTGACGACGCGGCGTCCCAAGGGCGATCGCTGGCACGGCTCGGCGACGCTCGACCTCATCGATGGCAATGTCACCGTCGAGGGACCGATCACCAAGCGGCTGCACCTTGCGCTCGGCGGACGGGTCTCGTGGATCTCGGCGTTTCTGCCGCTGTTCAACACCGGGGACACCCAGCTGTCGCCGTTCTATTGGGACTACCAGGCGTCGCTGCACTACCAGGCCAGCGACAAGGATGACCTCGACCTGTTTGTGTTTGGCGCGACGAGCAACATCACCGCCAAGGTCGACGATCCCGATCCCAACAGCCGGATTCACATCGACAGCAAGTCGTACTTTGGGCGGGCGCGGCTGCGCTGGACGCGGCGGATCTCGAAGGACTCGGTGTTTTGGGTGATGCCGTCGCTGGGCGGCGACACCTTCAAGGTGCTGACCGGCGAGTCGGGCTTGGGTGGCCAGCCGGTCAACCTGAACGTGATGCAGCTTGGCTACAACCTGCGCAGCGAGCTACGGCAGAAGTGGGGTCCGCAGTTCGACTATGCGCTGGGGCTCGACTTTGAAGGGGTGCGGGCGCGGGTCGAGACGATCATGCCACTGGCCCAAGGAGCACCCGACAGCGGGAACATTCCCGTCGGTGGCGCCGATATGATCAAGGATGCCGGGCGGTCGGAAAACGGCTTCTTTGGCGATGGCTTCTTTGCCTCTTCGTCGGGGCCGGCGCTGCGCGAGCTGCTGATCTATCACTTGGTGCAGACCTCGCCGTATCTGATCACGCGCTTTCATCTGGCCGATGACCGGATCGAGATCTCGCCGCAGCTGCGGATGTCGCTCGACTATCTGCGGATGCCCAGCCACGACGAGGACAGCGAGGCCACCGCCAAGACGACGATCTCGCGCAGCATGACTTTTTTTGAGCCGCGCCTGTCGCTCCGCGGCGTGCTGATTCGCGATCGCTGGAGCCTCAAGCTGGGCGTAGGGCTCTTTCACCAGTCGCCGCAAGGCGCCGAACTGTCGCCACGCTTTGGCAATCCCTACCTGTCGTGGCAGTCGGGAACCCACTACGTACTCGGCACCGACATCGACCTGGCGAGCGGGCTGCACGTCGAGCTGCAAGGCTTTTACAAAGATCTGCGACTGCTGGTGGTGGAAGACCGCGAGAAGCTCTATTCCAACGACGGACTGGGGCGCGTCTACGGCGGCGAGCTGCTGGTCCGGCAGCCGCTGTGGCGCGGCCTGTGGGGCTTTCTGGCCTATACCGTGTCGCGGTCCGAGCGGCGCGATCATCCTGACCAGCCGTGGCGCCTGTTCCGCTTCGATCAGACGCACATCCTGACTGCGGTGCTGACCTACGTGCTGCCGTGGGGACTGGTCGCGGGGGTGCGCTTCCGTTATGTGACCGGCAATCCAACAACGCCCGTGGTCGGAGCGGTACGCAGCGCCTGGGATCAGAACTACGAAGGAATCTCGGGAGCGACCCACTCGGTGCGGCTGCCGGACTTTCATCAGCTCGATCTGCGAATCGACAAGACCTTCCTGCTCAAGCGGTTCCGGATTGGGCTGTATCTGGAGATCCAGAACCTCTACAACCGCAAAAATGCCGAGAGCTTGATCTATGGGGGACGGCAGCTCTACCAAGAGGGTCGCGTCGTCGGTCTGCCCATCTTCCCAAACCTCGGTCTGCGCTTCGACTACTGATCCTTCTGCTCTCCGCAAAAAATGCCTGTCGCCAGGGCGGACACGCTACGATGGAGCGATGTTCCGAGCCCTCTGTCTGCTTGCCTTGCTGGTGCTGGTGCAGTGGCCAAGACTTGGGCGCTGTGAAGCGCCTGTCGCAGCGACGCCGGTTCCGCCCGTTCAACCCGTTCCGATCGATCAAGATCTGGAACAGCGGGTTCAGCTGGCAGCGGTTCCGGGAGTCCGCTTCCGATTCCTTCCCGCAGCAGAACCGGGAGTCGGGAAGTCTGGAGAGCCCGTGGCACCACCCTGCGAAGAAGAGCCAGCCGCGCCCAAGGGAGGTCTCTGTGAGGTCAACTGGCGGAGTGCTCCGGGTCAGTGGATCTCGACGCTGACCAGCGAACAGAGCGACTCCTTGGGACAGGCTACGGTGCTGCTGAAAACCAAGAGCGGAAAGCCCCTCTTGCTGAGCACTGCGGGTGAAGTGATCGTCGCGATCGATCTTCGCCACAGCGACCGCTCACAGTCTGGAGCGCGGATTCGCCAGTGGCCGTACTTCAACTACGTGCTGTATGTGGCCGCCTGTCACGCCAAAGGAGTGACTCCCACAGCGTTCGCGCGCTGGCAAAACAGTCCGCTGCTCGGCGTCCACAAGGAGTCTGTCTGGGGGCTCTCGGCGGCGGCGCTGTGGACGCTCTGTGGCCTCCTATTTCTGTCGTTACGGAGGCCGCGACCGCGCCTGCACAAGTGGAGTACGAAGTGGATCGCAGCCCTTCACGAGTCTGCGCAGCTCCCGACCCACGCAAGCGAATCCGAGCACCACGTCAGCTGGAATGAAATTGGCTTTGCGCGACCGCTGTCAGGATTCTTGACACTGCTTGGTGCCATGTTCCTGCTCATCGGTCCGTACTTCGCGCTCCAGTCCTATCTGGCCGGATCGGTACAGCCATTTCCCGAGGCTGATGGGCTGTGGAAGAACACCGGCGACACTCTGTTTATCGCCTGGCTGACTTTCGATATGGGCACGCAGACTGCGGTGGTGAAGTACTTCGCGGAACATCGGCCCGCGCATCCGGAGGAAGCGCTCAAGGACGTGCAGTTCTACGTGTGGTGGCAGATCGCCTCGCGAACCGTGGAAGCGACACTGCTGATCGGAGTCGCGCTGCGCGTGCTGCCGTACTCCTCCTATGCGCTGTATGCTCCGTTTACGCTGCTCTATGCAGTGACGACGCTGCCGGCGATCACCAGCCTTCCTAAGCTGATCTGCCAAGCGATGCAGCGCTTCGATTATCAGAACCTGCTCGACTTTTCCGAGGCGCGGGTGCTGAGCTTCCTACTGCCGATTCCCTTCATCTTGCTGGGCCGACAGTGGGGCCTCTCCCATCCGCAGTATGGCGAGGCGTTCGGCGCGGCGATCGGAATGGGAATCGGTGGTCTGGCGACGCAGTTCTTTGTCTTTCTTTTGGGACTGTATGCAGTGCGCAAGCTGGGACTGCCGATCGTGCCGATGCTACTTCCGCAGTTTGACCGGCAGACCGCGGTGCGTCAGCTGACGTTTGGTTTCAAGGTCACAATGGGTCAGGAGCCCTTCCGACTGACTTCCTTTTTGGAGAGTCTGATCATCATTCGCTGGCTGCAAGACTTCCCGGTGTGGCTCGGAATCCGCGACATGATTCACAACCGGCTCCAGTTCCTGTTCTTCTTCGCGTGGAGCTACTACCAGAGTGCGCTGCCCGTGGTCTCCGAGGCGATGGCGGGCGGCAAAAAGAAGCTGATTCAGTACTACATTGCGCGCTATCTACAGTTCGGATTCCTGTTCTCTGCGGTGGTGTTCTCTCTGCTGGCTGCCGTCGGGCCGCGCTATGTTGCGGTGGCACTGGGCGCGCAGTGGCAAGGAGTCGCGGACTTCCTGCTGCTCGGCTGTATTAGTGGCCTGCTGCTCCCGCTCGCTTGGCTGTCGGACTCTGTGCAACAGGGAGCCGGACGACCCGGAACCACGACGCTGGTGATGCTGATCGAGCAGGGTCTACGGCTCCTGCTGCTGGTGCTGCTTGTGCCACGGTTTCAGTTTGTCGGAATCTACTTTGCGCTCAACATTGCGCTCGTTCTCAAGTGCGTGATCGGCTGGTGGCTAAACCATCGGCGGATTGTGCCACTCCAGATTCCGGTGCGCGTGACGGTGCTGATTCCTCTGTGTGCCGGCGCTTGTAACTTTGTGGTCTGGCGCGGTCTGGTGATGCTGATCGCGCCGACGAGCTGGCTTGCGATGATGGTGCTGTTCTTTGTCGCCGGCGCAGGATCGTTTGTGATCGGCTTCTTTGCGGTAGGACTTTTGGGCGGACTAGATCGCCAAGCCACGCGCGAGCTTACGCAAGCTGCCACCATGTCGGCGCTTGTGCGTCCAATCTGCGGAGTGCTGGCCGGTGCCGCCGCGCTGGGAACGCGCCTTTCGCCTTGGCCAGCGACGGAACTTTCCATCACCGAAGCAGCTCTCGCAGAGGCTCGCGAGCTGGCCGCCGCCGCGCCAAAACGAGCCCAAGCAAGTCCTTTCGATGCTGCGCAAGCGACACAAACTGCTGACCCCTAAAGCCGCGTTGCGCGGTATACTCGCAGCCAGTGTCAGAAGCTCACCTCATCAGGTCTAGACTCATGAACCTATCGCCCGTGCTGTGGCTTGCCCTTGTCTTTGCTCTCTCTGTTCCGCGCGTCGCGCTGGCCGGCGGGGCCAACGATCCCGACGACGGATGTCTCCGTGACAGCGAGTGCCGAGGCCACTACGAAAAAGCCATGAAGGCCTACAGTGGCGGACGCTATGAAGCAGCACTGCCAGAGTTTCAAGCCTCTTACGGACTGCGGCAGATGCCCTGGCTGCTCGTGAATATTGGGCGGACTCTGCATCGGCTCGGACGATTGGAAGAAGCGGTGCAGTACTACAACAACTATGAGAAGGCTTCGCTGGGAAGTGACCCCGAGACGCTCAAGAAGGTTCAGGACTACCGCACGCAGGCGCAGGCGGCTCTCGACGCGATGAAGGGCGGCCAGGGGAACATCTCCGTTCCTCCTCCCACGCAAGAGGCACCCGCGGCCACCACGGAACCACCCAAGCCCATCTACAAAAAGTGGTGGTTCTGGACGATCGTCGGAGGAGCCGCTGCGGTCACCATTTTGGGAATAGGAATCGGAGTAGGAGTCAGCAACAGCGGCTCCAAAGATCCAATTCCTGGCGATGCCGCGATGTACATGCCGACGTTTTAACCTTAGCGACTATTGAGAGGCCACATGTCTAGCAAGCGATTCCTTCGCAGCACTCTGGGATTCCTCTTCCTTGGCTCCGGCCTACTGACAAGCTGCGGCGGCGGAGACTACGCGATTCTGGTTCGCGTCACGGGCCGTCCTGCCGATACCGCAGCCCTCTCTGCCACGGTCAAGCTCGGTGATCAGTACGCCACGCAGGGAATCGATGTGGCGCCGCCGCAGCCGCTCGACTATGTAGGAATCCGCTTGCCGGCAGACAAGTCCGGCATGCTCACGGTCGAGGTCTCTGCGCTCGGAATCGATCAGTGCAAAGCCGCCGCTGGTTCGGTCACGGTAGACCTGAGCAAAGGACGCGGACAGGAAGTCTCTGTCACCCTGTCTCCCCTCAATCCGCGACTCTGTTCGCTGATCGTGAAACAGAGCGGCGAAGGAACTGTCTCTGTGAACCCGGCTGGGACGGCCTGCGGAACCGGGTGTTACGACTATCCGCAAGGCACCACCGCAGTCCTCAAGTTCAATGCCACCGGCAAGTCCTACGGTGCGCAGACGTATGTCACCTCGGGCGGAATCTGCGACGGCTACAACGACTGCTCCATCACAGTCTCGAAGCGAGTCAAGGCCGATGTGAAGTTCCAGCCGCGACTCTGTTCGCTGTCCAAGTGGTGCTGGTATCACCCCCTTCCGCAAGGCAACGGTCTGTCGGGATTGTGGGGCAGCAGTACAACCGACCTCTGGGCGGTCGGTGACTTCGGCACTGCGATGCACTACGACGGCCAGACGTGGTCGCTCCTGCCAACCGGAACCATCAAGAACCTAAACGGAGTCTGGGCTCCTTCGGCTGGAAGTGCGGTGGTCGTTGGCGACGGCGGCTTGGTGATGCGCTGGAATGGCAGCTCGTTCGTGAGCGACACCAGCGGTACCACCAGCAACCTCAACTCGGTGTGGGGCAGCAGCCTGAGCAATCTGTTCGCGGTCGGAGACGCCGGGGTCATCCTCCGCAACATGGGCGCGAGCTGGAGCGCGATGGCAAGCGGCACCACCAACAATCTGTATCGCGTCAACGGCAGCGACGCGCAGAACGTCTGGGCAGTGGGACAGTCGGGAACCGTCCGCAGCTTGAGCGGCACCACCTGGAATACCGTCACCGGACCTGGCACTGCACCGCTCGCCGATGTCTGGACTTCCGGGCCGAACGATGTCTGGGCCGTCGGTGGTACGACTGGCGGGGACTGTGGAATCTTCCGACGTGATGGCGTGATGTGGAAGTCGAGCAGCGCTTGCACCACTGGCGTTTCTGCGGTGTGGGGGAACAGTCCGCTCGATGTCTGGAGTGCCGGTGGTGAGCTGAAGATCGGGCACTACACCAGCTCGGATGTGAACAAGGCGGTCACGCCAGACATCCTCAGCGCGGGGAGTCTCAAGGGAATCATTCCGACCTACAAAGCGGCGTGGGGACAGACGGCAGGAGAGGTCTGGCTGGCGACGGACGCGGGCAATGTCCTGCGCTATGTGGCGGACCCCGCAAGTACGCAGCTGCTCGGGCCGCTGCCGGCGATGTACGCGAAGTCGGCGGGAGAGATCACGGCGGTCACGGGCGCCGGAACGACGGAATACATCGTGTACAACGATGGCACGACCTACAGCACCGACGGTCGAAAGATTGCCTCCGTGCCGACGCTACCAGTCGTGGTTACTACCGTGTATGACGGCTGGACGGCGCCAACCGGTGAGCTGATCGTCGGCGGCAACAGCGGCTATGTCTACAAGTACACGCCGGGTGGCACGTGGTCGTCGCTCAAGGCCCCTACCATCACCGCAGCGGTCTTTGCTGTCGGTGGTGTCTCGGCCAGTGACTATTACGTGGGAACCTCGGCGGGCAATATCTACCGCTACTCGAACGGCGTGCTGCCATCTAGCGCCATCAACGCAACCGCCTATTCCGGAGGCATCCAGAGCATCTGGGGCCGCACTTCCAGCGAAGTCTGGGCGGTCGGCAGCAGCGGCAACGCGATTCGCATCAACAACGGCTCGCCCACCACCGTCACCGCAGTTCCATCTGGCATCACCAACCTCTATGGAGTCGGTGGCCCGCCGAGCCCGAGCAGTCACGTATGGATCGTCGGCGCCGGTGGCTTCATCGCGCGCAGCGTAAACGGCACCACCTGGAGCACGCTCCTGTCCGGCATTACCACCGACCTCAACACCGTGATCGCACTCAGCGACACGGATGTCTGGATCGCCGGCGACGCGGGAGTCCTTTTGCACTGGGATGGCACCACCCTCAAGCCGGTCGCTGGTCCGTTTGGCAACCGAACCCTCACCAAGCTGCACTCACCGGCGGCGGGCGACCTGTGGCTCGCTGGCTACGACGACACGCTGTGGCGCTATATGCCGTAGTCCGCGCGCCTGTACTCCCGCCCTTGCCGCGCCACGCCTTGTGCTAGCGTGCGGCCATGAGAACCCATCGACACATTCCGTTCCGGCTCGCGCCGCTTGGCGTGGGACTCCTTCTCGGCACGCTGTCGGGCTGTGGAGAGCCGCAGCAGCTCGCGCCGGTCGATCCTGATCAGCTGATTCCCTCGGAAGCGGCGGTCAAGGCGGCCAAGCTGCTTGTCGAGGCCCGTCCCTACGACTCCAAGATTCCGCAAAACTACGACGCAAGCAAGCGCTGGCCGCTGGTCATCCTGCTGCATGGCTACAGCGCCAACGGACTCGGCCAGGACCTGTACTTCGGAATCAGTCCTGAGCTAGATCGGCTCGGCTTCCTCTACGCCTATCCCGACGGCACGCTCGATTCCAAGAACAAGCGCTTCTGGAACGCCACCGATGTCTGCTGCGACTTCGACAAAAAGAACATCGATGATGTGGCGTACGTTGACGCGATCATTGATGACATGGCTTCCCAGTATCACGTCGACCGCAAGCGGGTCTTTCTGGTCGGTCACTCCAATGGCGGCTTCATGTCGCATCGCTACGCCTGTGATCGATCGGAGCGGGTCGCGGCCTTCGTGGCGCTCGCCGGCGACAACTTCAAAGACGCAGCGCGCTGCCAGCCGACAAGTCCGGTCGCGGTGCTGCAAGTTCACGGAGACAAAGATGACGCGGTGCCGTACGAGGGAGGGACGGCCCCCGATGGTGTGCGCTCCGTGCCGTCGGCGATCGATAGCGTCAAGTCCTGGGCGACCACCAACGGCTGCACCCTGACGGCGGACAAGAGCGCGCCGGACCTCGATCTTGAGACCAACCTCGACGGCAAAGAGACCACGGTGGCCCGCTTCCCAGGCTGTAAGCCCGGTGGCGCAGCCGAGCTGTGGACGATTCGAAACGGCAGCCACCTGCCGGCGCTCGGACGTCCAGACTGGGCCCATGCGGTGTGGAGTTGGTTCGCGGGTCACCCCAAGCCGTAAGCCGAGTGACTCCGGCGGGGGGCGGAGAAGCTAGTTAGCGGCGGGCGGCAGGCTTGGCCGCGGCCTTGGGAGTCGCGCGGTCATCGAGCACTTTGCGGAAGTGAGTCGCGAGGCCAGGCAGCGTGTGCGGCTCCATCGAGACATACTGGACAAGTCGCCGCTCGGGCTCACCACCGACGGCGAGCAGACCTTCCCCAGCGCGCTTTAGGACCTCGGGGTCACTGGCAAACAGGGGATCGGCCCGATAGACCAGCAGCGCCTCGCGCAGGGGCCGAATCGCGTCCTTGCCACCGAGCTTGGTCAGCGCTGCCACCAGATCCTTGAGCGCTGCCGCCGGCGTATTGGGATCGAGCAGTCGCTCGGCCAGCACCGGCACCGTGTCGCTCGCCCCGACTGCCGTCGCCACCCGTGCCAGCACATCGAGACCTCGAGGCCGCTTGTCTTCCAGGTAGTCGTAGCTTTGCTTGAGCGCCGCCAAAAGCAGCGCCGAGATCTCTTTCGGATCATCCTTGCGACGCGACAGCACCTCACCCGCGGCGCGCGCAATCTCTGCCGGCATTCCTTCCGCCGTGATCACCTTCACCAGCTCGGTCGCCGCCTCCTTGCCCGGCACCGCCCCGAGCGCCTGCACCGCGAAGCTCTTGACCGACAGGAACGACGAGTCGCGGTCGAAGATGATGCCGTGCAGCACGCTCAGCACCGGCTCGGTCTTGGCCAGCTCGGTCGTCGGTGCGGCCAGCCCTGCGGCATCAAAGCTCGCGCCCAGGACATGCTGCCCCGGCTTGAGCGACAGACGCTGACTGATCAGCTTCTGGCCACCCTGCCGCCCGAGCCCGCCGATCTCGCCATCTTGCGCGACGTACAGCACCAGCTGATCGGTCAGGTCCGAAGCCATCAGCGTCTGGCGCGGATTCGCATAGGCCCAGCGCACCGCTCCGTCCTTGGCATTCATCCCAAACAGGAAGCGATACGAGTGGAGCACCGTCTGGTCATCGGAAAAGCGCAGGCTGTCGCCCTGGGCCTCGGCGTCCCACAGCAGGCGGTTGCGATCGAAGGCCGAAAAGTCGGTCTGCTCGGCGCGGTAGCCGTCCCAGTGCAGGAACACCCGGACCCGCTCACCGAGCTGCGGCGACAGATAAGAGATGGCCTTCTTCTCGCCGCTCACACTCTTTTCATCGAGCAGCGCAGCGCCACTTTGGCCGACTCCGTACAGGAAGCCGTTTTTGCCCTCGCGGACAAAGCCAATCTGCTCGTCTTTTTGGCGAATTCGCGTCAGCTCTTGGCCGCTCCTCGCGTCGAGGACCACCACGTTCTGATAGCGATAGGGAACCGCGACCAGTCCACCCATCGCTGCCGGCGCGCCCATCGAGCCCTGCCCCGGCAGTCGCCACGCCCGCGTTCCGTTTGGCAAAAGCGCGGTGAGAAAGCTCTTGTTCTCGCCGCTGACCTTGGCGCGCGTCACGTAATAGAGCTGGCTTTCGTCGGAGGCGAGCCCGGCCAGGGTCTCTCCCGGCTCGAGCGGCACCCGCGCCCGTACGCTGCCGCTTTGGGCATCGCGCAGCACCAGGTCGCTCTGACCTTCGCGGTACATGACGACGCCCTGACTGACCACAAAGCGCGAGCGCACGTCGGAAGCGACCGTGAACAGCTCCTTGCGATCCGTCAGGTCATAAGCAACCAGGGCCTGCTCGACGGAGGAGCTTGCCTCGGTCTGGCCAAAGCGCCGCTCCGGTCCAACCGCCACAAACACCGTCGCATGCCCCGAGCCCGAGCGGGGCTTGGCGGTCGCCTGGGTGGTCTTCGCGCGCTCCACCGTTGGCTTCAGCGTCGCGAGGTCGTTGTCCTGGGTGTGAACCGAAAACGCCGCCTCAGCACAGCCAAACAGGGTCGCCGCCCCCGCCAAAGTCAGCGTCGCCAGGGCAAATGGGAAGCGTCCGCCCGAGATGGTGATGGTCCGTCTGGTGGTCATTTCGCGGTCCTCTGCTCGATGATCTTCTGGGCCTCGGCGCGCGAGGGTCGAGCCTTCAGCTCTTTGTCGGTCTCGGTGGCCTTGACGTAGTCGGTCAAAAAGTCCACCGGCTGGTCACCCGGCATCTTGCCGAGCATCTTCACCACCTCGGTCCGCATCGGCTCGGGACCAAAGTCGGGACGCCGCAGCAGCGCGCCCATCGTCGTGGTGAGCAGGTAGTTCGGAACGGTTCCCATCATCTCGCCGAGCGCCCGCGCGGTATCCGGACCGCCAATCAGGCCGAGCGCCTCCGGGGCCGCCGAGTCCTTGCGCAGCAGCAGCTTGATGAGCGCTGGCTCTGCCGACTTCTCACGTCGCTTGCCGAGGGCCTCGGCGGCGACCTGGCGAACTTCCGCGCTCGCATCGGACAGCGCAAAGATGAGCTGCGGCACCACCTTCGGCGCCAGCTCTTCGTGAGGCACCGTTGGTCCCGACTTCGCGCCAGCCTTGACCGGCTTCTTGCCGACCGGCGGCTTGGCGGCACTGTCACTTTCCTCGGGAGCCACCACCAGCGCGGCCAGTCCTTGCGTCGCCCGCTTGCGCAGCTCCGGGTTGCGATGGTGGGTATACAGCTGAAAAATCGGCAGCGCGTCGGGCGAATGCTGAGCCGACAGCGCCGACAGCACCGCCGCCGCGACCTTGGGCGGAACCCCAATCGCCAAGGAATCAAACAGCGCCCCTTGCGCGGTCGCGGTCCGAAGCTCCGCCAGCTTGCGCGCTGCGGCCACCGCGTCATTCTCGCTCGTTGAGCGGAGCTTCATGATGAGCGCCGACTCATCGAGCACCGCCGCACTTGCCACCGGCTGAGTACCGGCTTCTCCCACCTGGGACTTGGTGGCGGCTGGGGCGGTCTCCTCGGCCAAACCGAGCGACGGCAGGAGCCACGTCACGCCGCACAGAAGAACAGTTCGCATGCTCGCCGGGGGCCTCATCATGGGGCAGCCTTTCACTCTTTCTTTTTCGTGTCTTCCTCGGAAAATTCGACCTTGCCCGAGTACTTCGGAGCCTCGCCGCGCAGGATGACCTCGCCCTTGGCGATGATCATGTGCTTGCTCTCGATGGCGAACAGGTACTTCTTGTTCATCTCGATGTCCTCTTTGTCGACTTCGACCGAGTTGAACAGCGCGCGCTCGCCCTTGCGGCCCATGAAGGCTTCCCAGGCGCCTTTTTTGACCTTGGACTTCTCGCCGCTCGTGATGTCGTAGATGACAAAGTTGACCTGCACGTCGTTGACCGGTTTCGCGAAGAAAGCCGCGTAGTAAACGGTCAATTTGCCGGTCTTCTTATCGTAAAAGAGCGACGATTTGTGCAATTTTTTGAGCCGACTGGCGTACTCGCTGGGCGACGTCCACTTCAGGGGGAAGGACTGGTCGCTGATGATGAGATAGCCCTGGAGGAAGTCCTCGGGGGCCTTGCCGGCAAATAGGGTTCCGGGCAGAAGCAGCAGACACAAGGCCAGCAGGCGGAGCAGCGCGCGACGGCCTCTCGACGGTGGGTTGCGATGGCACGAGTGGGCGAGAGCGGGCAAGGCAGGAACTTTCAGTTGGCGCATGGAGGTCTTCTCCTGAGGGTTGCGGTGTCAAGCAGAGCGTTTTTGGTTGCTGGCCGAACGCTACACGGAGCCAGGCGTCGCTTTCAACGGCTGCGAAGGCCCAGGCTCAGTCCACCGGCGAGCACCGACGCCACGCCCCCGACCACGAGGATCGGGCCGGCATACAGACCGGCGGTGCGCGGTGGGGCCTCTTTGCCCAGCAGCGGGCTGCGGGTGGCATCGACCCACAGGCCCATCCCAGTTGCCAGCAAGATCGCCCCGCCGGTCAGCAGCGAGATTCCCACGGCCATCTGGGGCGTCAGTCGCCGTCGCGGATCGAGCGAAAAGCGCAGCGTCAGACTCGGATCTTGTGGCACCCGCAGCAGTCCGGTCATGCTGCGCGTCAGCGACAGCCGAGCCGACAGGCGGTACTCCCCGGCGGTAAGCAGCAGTCGCTGCGGAGCGGGCCCGAGCACAAAGCCATCGAGCAAGAGCGGCACCGGCGGCTGCGAGTCGAGCAGTGGCCGTGCGCGTGGAGCATGTCGACGCTGCGCCAGCTCACGGATCACGCGGCGGACGGCCAGATCGTCGCTGTCACAGGTTCGGCACCCCTCGCTGGTGCCACTGGTCAACGCCCCGTCGTCGCTGTCGAGCAGTCGACCCGCCCACAGACCTTGGCGCCGGCGCTCCAGCATGATCACACTCTGCGCACCGAGCATCTTGCCGACTCGCCGCATGCACAGCAGGCTGCGCTCACAGTCGCGGTAGTCCGGCGCACTCTGCACCAGCCGCTCGCGATCACGCTCGGGGATCACCACCAGTCCAGCGTCCTCAGCTGCGCGATGGGCCACCATCAGCAGCGCCGGATTTTGCGCCATCACCGTCTCGTCGGAAAGCAGCAGCACGGCGTCGGGCAGGGCCAGCGTAAGCGCCCGCTCCTCTCCAGATCGAAGGGTTAGCTCCTGCTGCGCGGTCCGGTAGCCAGTCTCGAGGACTACTCGGTGCGGTCCAGTTGTCAGCCACAGCGGCGACTCGAGCGGCAGTGCGCCATGCAGTCTTCCGTCGACAAACACCAGCGCTCCCGCCGGCCCGCTCAGCGTCAGCAGCCCGTTTGGTAGCGTCGACGCCAGGTTGATCAGGGCCTCGGCCTTGGCGCGTCGCTCGGCGGTGACCTCGGGCCCTGCCGTCGCCCAGAAGCGGTTCATGAGATCCGCCGCGACCTGCGTCTGCCCGGCCCGCCGATACCACAGTCCCAGGTTGTACAGCAGCAGCGGCGACGGCGAGAGCTGATAGGCCGTCTCAATGCGCACCTTCGCGGCGAGATCGCCATCATTGCCACTCGCCTCGACGAGCAGCCGTCGGGCCAGCCGTCGGGCCGTGCCCCGGGCCAGCGCACACGGCGACAGCCGCACCGCCGAGACCTCGACGAATCCCGAGGGAGCTGGCTCGATCGCCGCCGCCGGATCGCGGACCGTCAGCGTCGGTAGCTCGCGACGCACCATCCGCACCAAGGCTTGCAAAAAGGAATCGCTGCGACTCGCGCTACAGCTTGGACAGGCACTCTGCTGACGGAACAGCGTCGTGCCCTGCGGCACCGTCATGACCTCCAGCGACAGCTGCGACACACGCTCACTCGACGAGCTGGTCATATCGAGGCTGCGCACCACGATCACATACTCGACGTCGAGCTGCTCCCCGAGCCACAGCTGGCAGCTCGGCTGCGTCAGACAGCCGGTTCGATCGGGAAGTTGAGCGAGCAAAAGCTCGCGATCCCGCGCTGGCACCGTCGTGATGCCCTGTTCACTAAGCAGACTGGTCAGGCGCCGCTGCTGACTCGCCGACAGCTCGGGCGCAATCAGCGCCACGGCGTTCGGCAGCGGCAGGGCCAGCGGCGTCGCAGAATGGCGCGTCCCACTCTCACTCGGTCCGGGATCATTGAGCATCGCCTCGGCGTGCCGATAGCCGTGCTCGATCCGCAGACGGTGTGGCCCGCTCGGCAGGAGCAGCGGGGTCCGCAGCGGCGCCCTTCCGACCAGCCGATCGTCGACGAACACCACGGCATCGACGGTGGTCTCCAGCGCGACTTGGTAGCTTGGCATCGGCAGCGGATGAAGTGCCTTGTCGAGGACAGCGCGGTGCTCGTCGGGCAGCTCACCGCCCAGCTCGGCCTGATAGCGCCGCAAAAGGTCCGCGCCCTCGACGTGATGACCCGTGCGCAGCGACAGCATCCCGAGGTTATAGAGCAGCTGCGGAGCCGGCGACAGCTGGTAGGCCGTCTCGACGTAGAAGCGCGCCAGCTCGGCTTGCTCGCTCTGCACCGCGCGCTCGAGCAGGCGACGAGCCAGCCGCCGCGCTTGCCCCGCCCACAGCGCACACTCTCCAGGCTTGGGCAGCTCCGTTTCCGATGCTGCGTCCACGGGCTGCGCTGGCAAAAGCAGCGCCATCAGCCAGCCAAACACCAGCCAGGATCGAAGAGAATTGAGAGACGGTCGACGGAGGATTCGAGTGGGCAGCGCCATCAGCTTCCGTGGAAACCATCGCGCTGCACGGGGCGACCCTTAGAGCGGCAGTCCAACGGTAAACGCCGGAGTAATCGTCACATCGACTTTCCCCGACGGCAGATCATCCCCGGCCTTGACCGACGGCTTACCGCTGATCAAGAGCAGGAACGGCACCTTGGGGTTTTGCAGGTAGTAGCTGAAGCGCTCAAACGCCGGCGAGCCCGCCTGGACAACGATCTTGCGCGACTTGTCGGGAATGACGGTGCCCTTGGCGATGGCCGGGATCTTGTCGATCAGGTACACGTCCTTGTCGGTCGGGCTCTTGGCGGTGTCGGGGCCGATGTAGAGGTTCATGTCCGGCAGGTTCACCGTCGACTGATTGCTGGCGCCGTAGTTTAGCTCGATGGCCTTGACGATCGAGATGGCCTTGCCACCGACGGTTTGGGCAAAGCTTGGCTCGTTGCTCAGCGTAACCGGATAGCTCTTGGTCACCGTGATGTCGGCGCCGCAGACTTTGGCGACGGTGTCGCAGGTTCCCGTCGCGGTGCCACCCGCCGCTGAGACCTGGCTGGCCAAGGTCGCGCACTTGGGGTCGCCAGCGACGGTGCAGGCCACGCTCGGCACCTTGCCGGTGGTGGTACCAAAGTCGAGGCCGAACTTCTGCGGCGACAGCTCGAACGTCTTGTCGAGGATGTTCGTCGAGATGAGGCCGCAGGCAGCGGAGCCCAGCATCGCCAGCGAGACGACAGCGCCTAGCGCCAGCGTACTGCGCAAAAGCTGCCGACGGCTGCCGGAGGTTTGGGAACGGGCAGGCGATAAGGTATTGGGGTCACTATGAGATGTCATAAAAGTCATCGTATCACGTCGTTTGGCCGGTTTATCTTGGCAATCAGCGTCGGGGAACCCGTTGGTTTGAGCAGGTTCACAGGCCGCTGCTGCTGGTCCCGCAGCTCGACTTTGACCGACTGACCCGCCGCCAAGTCCAGATAGAACGTCGTCTCGGTCTTGCTCGAGCGCACGGACCGAAGCGGCTGTCCGTCAATGAGCACCGACAAGCCAGGCCGCGGCACCACAAACGTCGCCGCCGACACCGCCGTCTGGGCCCGCAGCGTCGCAGAGCCGTCGCCAGCCAGTCGCACCGTCACTTGCCCCATCGCCCGCAGGTGATCTCCAAGCTGCTGCACCGTCGGCACCCACAGGGTTCCGCGCTGGACCCGCGCCTGGAGCTGACCAAGGAGCTGCTCCAGCCGCGGATGCGGGACGATCTCGCCGGAAACCTTGCCGGGGAGCATCAGGTTGCGCTTGGCAAACTTGCTGCCCGCCGCATGGAACGCTTCCAGGTATGTATGGGCGATGTGCAGGCCGCGCTCACTCTCGAGCTGATCGAGCGACTTCTTCTTGTAGAGCGCGAAGAAGCGACTGCTATCGACATAGGTCATCATCGTCGAGAACAGCCACAGCGTCGCCGGTGTTCCCGTCGCCAGTCGCCCGCTTGGATAGACCACCGGTACATACTGATCCAGCCGCTGCGGACTCAAGAGATTCAGCGACGGAGAAGCCGGCACATCAATCCCCGACCAGGCATAGCGATAGCTGTGGCGCTCGAGCAGATCGGCAATGCCCTCACTGCCCCCTTGGAAGCCGCGATTGGTGAGCGCCTCGCAGTTGGTATACGGCTGGTGATCGATCCACGTTCGGGCGTCGTACTGCTCAAAGAAGCGCAGCGCTTCCTCGGTGCTGTCGCGGTCATCGGACTGAGGCGTCGCCGAGTGCGGACTGATCTCCCAGCCAGCGCGGTGCAGACGCTGAGTCAGCTCCGCCAGCGCCGGATCATCGAGCTGAGGCCGTCCTGCCCCCGACGGATCGACCTGGGGCCGCTCATAACGGCTGTGGTAGACCACGAGCGAGTGCATGTGCTTTTGAAACGGCGACATCACCGGACGGGGCGGATGAGCCCACGACGCGGCGGGCGCCGGCTCGCCACTGCGGAACCACAGCGCTTTGGTGATCGGCAGACCGTGACCTAGAAGCCCGCCTTTGCCAAACCGTGGAGACGAAACCTGCGAGGTACCGCCAGCGAGCGCGTGCAGCGTGCCAGTCGTCGTCTGGTCCGCGTGATCGGTAATCACAAAGGCAGCGCGTCGTCCCTCGGGATAACGCGCCTTGAGGAGCGGCACCGCCCCGCCAGCGTAAGCGACAATCTTCGTCGACAGACTCTCTCCCGCTTGCAGCAACCGCGTCTCCAGAGCGGTCTTTCGGTTGGGAGCGCGCCAGTGGTCGGTACAGCTCTGAAAGTAGACAAACGGTCGGGTCTCGCTGCTCAGCAGATCGGCGTGAAGAAGCACCTGCGACTTTTGCACCTGCACCTTGACCCCGTCGACATCGTCGTCGACCAGCATCGTCCACGGCTTGGGCCCAGGCCGCAGCACCACCCACTTCGGGTCAAGCCCCCCGAGCGCTGCTTTCACCGCGACTTTTCGAGGCCGCAGATCTCGTCCCCCGACCTCAGCACCCTCCGAATCACTCTCCAGTTCGAGCGACAAAAGGCGCAGCCAGATCGCCGAGGTCGCCTTGGTCTCGACGGTAAACTCGCTGTGTCCGTCGGGCTGGCCATGCAGCCGCACGCTCACTTGCAGGCCGGCGATCTTGCTGCCCGGCTCGCCGATCCAGTCGTCGCCCTCGCGCTTCCACGAGGTCAGCGGCAGCACGCTCGTCGGAGGCGCACTGCTCGGTGGCTGACTCCGCTTGGCATCCGACTCCGGCGTGGCGGCGACCCGCAGTCTGACCTTGAGCACCAGCGGCTCACTCACCGACGACCGCAGCTCGACCGATTCTCCGGTGACCGCGATCTCGGCTCGGGCCGAGGCTGCAATAAACAGCGAGGACGCAACCCCGAGCAGGGCACTCAGTCCCTGACCGAAGGCTTGGCTCCCAAAGCGCCTGTGACCCAGCTTCCCCACCGTAGAGCTCGATCCGCCTAGTTCTCAGCCGCCGCCGTGGCGCGCAAGAGCTGCGAAGTGGCTCCGATTATATAAGGGAGCCTTGCTTATATAAGAATCATTGCATCAGCGACGGGAAAGTAGACTACAAAGTCTGATTCTTCATAAGGCCGCCACCCGTCTTACATAGCCCGACTAGATCCATTTGACCGTCTGTGATCAGATCCATGGCCGCGAGCCGCCTCACTCCATCACAAACCGGCGGGCCGGGCATCTTGAACTTCTGCGCCGTCGTGCTCCGGAGTCCGTCGGGAGCCCGGTTCAAGAATACGTTCACGGTATTGGTCACCGAGCATGCCACCAGCAGATCGGTCACCCCGTCGCCGTTCATGTCCGAAAAGGACATCGACTCCGGCGAGATGTCCGTGTCGAGCGTGAAGGTATCAAAGTTGATGTTGCCGCTCTTCTTGGTGCGGTTGACGAGCACCTGGATGTTGTTGCTCGTCCGATTGGCGACCAGAAAGTCGTCAACTCCGTCGCGGTTGGTGTCGATCGCGGCGATCTGCGTGGGCTCTACTCCGACGAGCATTTCCACAGCCTTGGGAGCAAACGCCCCAAGACCGAGACCCAGAAACAGGTTGATGTTGCCGTTGACCTGGTTGACGCCGCCGACTTGGTTGACCGCCGCGATGTCGTTCCAGCCGTCTTGGTTGAGGTCCGAGATGACGACGCTGACCGGATTTGGTGGGTCTGTCCCAGGAGCGGCGGACATAAGCGCAATGGCTGGCAGAAAGCCGCCGGTCGGAAGGCTCAGCAGGACCGACAGCGAACTGCCGGCATAATTTGCGGTCACGATGTCCGGTTTGCCGTCGCCATTCAGATCCTTGGCGGCCACGCCTTCGGGCTGACTGCCGACCGCGATCGGTGGCTGCCCGGTCAGATTGCCGAGCCCGTCGTTGAGGAACACCTGCACTTGATCTTTGCCGGACAGCGCGACGATGACATCGCTGATCCCGTCGGCGTTCATGTCGGCGGCGGCGACGCTGCTCGGAGCGCTCCCGGGGCCGAAACTCACCGAGTTGGTGCCAATCGTCGGGATGGGCTGCGCCGGAATCGCCCACACCAGACTGAGCGCATTGGCGCTGCGAAAGGTCGAGGCCAGGCTTGCCGCGACGGTCTTGTCCTTGGGCACGAAGTCGCCAATGATCACGTCGGAGACATCTTGGGCGTTTTTGTTCGGATTGAACGGGATTGGGCCCAGGTCGATGGCGTCAGCGTAGTAACGAAATAGGTCGCTGCGGCTGTGAGAGGCGCCGTTTTTGCTTGACACCTTGATGGTCGTTGGCCCGATCGCCACGCGGGCCGGGGTCACGGCGTCGAGCTGCGAGCCCGAAACGAACGTGGTCTTGGCCACAGCACCGGCAAACTCGGCGGTCGCGCCCGGTGAAAAGCCCCAGCCGCTCAGCCGGATCGTGTCCCCGCCCTTGATCAGCCCCAGCTTCGGGGATGCGTCGAGGAGCAAGGGTCGCTGGCCATTACAAATCGCATCGGTGACCGGCACCACGGGAAGGCGCAGCGTGCTATCAACCCCGGTCAGCTCTGTCAGATTGGCGCTCCCGGTGGCCAGCAGGCAGGAGGTCGCGCCCGCACCTTGATAAGCGCCCACTGCCACGGTCACGTCACCGACGAAGCTGTCTGGAAGTCGCAAAAGGAAGGTGCTCCGCGAGGGTGCCGGCTGCGGCAGGTCGTAGGGCTCAAGCTCGGTGTGCGGACCGAGTCCGCCGTGCAGTGGCAAGACATGCAGCGACGCCGTATCCGCCGGCAGATCCTCGACGCGGACCAGGACGGTCGGTGGACGCGAACAGCTCTCCAGCGACAGCGCCAAAAGGCCGGCCCAAAGCTCCGAACGAATCGCTCTGCGCATCTAAAACCCCCCGCTTTACGAAAAGCTAAGCCGCTAAAAATCGACGACGCGAACCCCGAGCTCCGAGACTGGCTCACGCAGCCGCAGCCCAATCACCACGCCCGCAGTGATCGCCCCCGCCGCCGCAATGCCCCCGATAACACCCCAGAACCAGGCCTTCTTGTAGATCGGCGCTTCTTTCTGCTTGGCCGACACCATCAGCGCTTCTTCCGCGCGCTTGCGCTCCGCCTCACGCGCGATCGCCAGCGCTTCGGCTTCTTCGGTGCGCTTCTTGACCAGTCGCTCGGCAGTCTCACGCTCGGCAGACGCTCGCTCGGCATCGAGCCGTGCTCGCATCGCGGCGGCATGCGCTTCCGCCTCGGGGAGCAGCGCCGACTTTGGGTCCTCCTTGAGAAACCGCTCGTAGAGCGCCAGCGCCTCGGCCCAGTGCGAAGCCTTGCGGTGCGCCTGCGCAACATTAAAGAGCAGCGTCGGTAGCTGTCGCTTCTGATACGCCAGCTGAAACTCGACGATCGCTTGCTCATACTCGCCGGCCTTGAAGTGGCGGGTGGCGCTGTCGAGAATCTCGCGGAGCCCGCGCGTGTCCGTGCCGGCCACTGGCTCGGCGCTGGCGGCTGTCGGGGCGGTACTGCCTCGCGGATCGGGCTCGGGTTGAGCGGCTGCCGTCACCGTTGCCAGCAGGATCACGCTAGCGAACAACCGGGATGTCATCGACCGGGTCCTGCCGAGGCTTGCCAGCGGGTTTGTTGACGGCTCTTTGGACAGGCTTCGCTGGTGGCTTGGTGATGGGCTTGGTTGTCGGTGGCTTGACCGATTCATTCGTCTTGTCCACGGCTGCGGCGCTTGGCGTCGGAGCCAGCTGCACGGTGCGGTCGTAGTTGTCGCCCAGCTCGATCACCAGCGTCTGTTCGGCATGACCAGAAAGCCGCAGCAGCACCTTGATCGGCGGCCCACCGCGCGAGCGCTCGACGAGCCAGGGCGTCTTCCCGAGCAGGCTCTGATCCGACACTTGCAACACTTGGGCGCCCGCCGGCTCGCTGCGCAGCGCAATCTGCACCTTGGCAGGCGGCTCGATGGTCTTGGCCGGACGCTCGGGGACCGCCGCCGCCGCGGTGCTGTGGACGGGCAGCGCGGGCGGACTCTTTTGCACCAGCAAGGTCACCACAAACGCCGTCAGTCCCGCAAACACCAGCGCCCCAACGGTAGCCACCATCGGCAGCGGCGAGCGTAACGCCGGCGGTTGAGGCGGTGGCTGCACAATCACCACCTGCGCCCCGGTTCCCGTCGAGCCCAGCCCTAGCTGTTCCAGCTCACCGAGGATCTGCTTCATCGACGGACGGTCCTCTGGCTTCTTGGCCAGCATCTTGTGGACCAGCGCCTCGACCTCCGTCGCGATGTGCGGCGCAACTTCGTGCAGTGGCTTGGGCGGATCGACGATGTGCTGGGCAATCAGATCGCCCGCTCCCGTTCCCGAAAACGGCGGACTGCCCGACAGCATCTGGTAGAGGATGATGCCCAACGAGTACACGTCGGTGCGATCGGTGACCGCAATGCCGCCGCGACACTGCTCGGGAGACATATAAATCGGCGTGCCAACAATCGCGCCGGTCGTGGTCTTCATGACCTCGCCAGCCTCGGGGTCGACCACTTTGGCAATGCCGAAGTCGAGGATCTTGGTGCGCTCGCCCGCCTGCATCTCAGAGTCCGGCACCAGATAAACATTGTCGGGCTGAATCTCTCATTACATATATATCGTCGATAAATTGCGATCCTATTCCACGGTCAGGAAGTCGGTGGGAAAACTCTATGTGGTGCGATTGTCGTCGGAAATGTGCGACCGTATGCCC
>Ga0154020_10001642_pt1 | contig 27474 bp, 37 predicted proteins | sample Klosneuvirus_201_FD_109709 | JGI IMG/M metagenome (GOLD analysis project Ga0154020, IMG submission 109709) | Active sludge microbial communities from wastewater, Klosterneuburg, Austria - Klosneuvirus_20160825_MG | ecosystem: Engineered > WWTP > Aerobic digester > Activated sludge | place...
GGACACATACTCAATGCCAGCGCCGAAGTCATTTGATAGCGCCCAGGTCGATCCGTCGAAAACCCACACATCGCCGTCACCAGCACTTATCCCCAGCCCTGCATACAGTTTCCCGTTGTAGACACAGAGCGATGATACAAACTCAATGCCAGCCCCGAAGTCGTTGGAGAGCGTCCACGTCGTCCCGTCGAACACGTAAACATCGCCGTCACCGGCATCTGTCCCTAGCCCTGCGTACAGCTTGCCGTTGTAGGCACAGAGTGAGGACACAAACTCAATGCCAGCCCCGAAGTCATTGGAGAGCGTCCAGGTCGTGCCGTCGAAAACGTATACATCGCCGTCATCAGCACTTGACCCCAACCCTGCGTACAGTTTCCCGTTGTAGGCGCAGAGCGAGAACACATACTCAATACCAGCGCCGAAGTCATTGGATAGCGTCCAGGCAACGGTAGATGTGAGAACCGCCGAAGCCTGCAGTACCCCGGTAACCGTGGCGTCCCCGCCCACGGTCAGGTCGCCGTCGATGTCTACATCGCCCTCAAATATGTTGGTCACTCCCTCAAAGGTATTATCCTCTTCCAGTAGCGCCAACGTCCCCGTCGCCGGGATCGTCACCGTCCGGTCCGCATTCCCCAGCACCCACGCCAACACCCGATCCGCCGATAAATTCTCCCCAGACACAACGATCAACTCGTGATCGCCCCCACTGTCCAGCAGCCGCAGCGCCGCCGCCAACGCATAGCCATCGACAACCGCATTCCCCTCTACAAAAATATCATCGCCGAAGGTCTGCGGGTCGGAAAACGTGTTCTCTTCCCCCAGGAGCGCCAGGCCACTGACGGCTACCCCGCTGTCCTCTACCGCGTTGGCATCGTCCCAACTTGCTACACGCCCCGCCGTCGGCGTGCCCGTCTTCAGCGCCAGGCCACTGACGGCTACCCCGCTGTCCTCTACCGTGTTGGCATCGTCCCAACTTGCTACACGCCCCGCTGTCGGCGTGCCCGTCTTCAGCGCCAGGCCACTGACGGCTACCCCGCTGTCCTCTACCGTGTTGGCATCGTCCCAACTTGCTACACGCCCCGCTGTCGGCGTGCCCGTCTTCAGCACCACCGCAGCGGGAATCTGCGATATATCAATCTCCGGATATGGCGCTTTCGCTACCCCCAACGCCAGGCCCACACCCCGGCTGTGGAAGAGCAACACATAAATGATCGCCCCCTCCGCAAACAGCTTGCCATCCAGCGGCCAGACGTCGATCAGACTGCCGTCCTCATCGGCAATATCAACCGAAAGCGACCCATCCACATTCAGCGCGATCACCGTAGCCAGGCGCAGCACAGCCCCCGTATCCAGGGAGGCACGGAAAAAGTTGTCATTGGCGAGATCATACTGCTCTTGAATATCAGCCAAAGGGCCACTCCCTCAAATCCAACTCCTGCCACAATCGCCCCTGCTCCCAGCTCTCCTTGATCCCCACCACCAGAAACGCCTTGCTGCTCCACCCAAAGGCACTTTCCGTCACCGTGATCTTGTCGTACAGTTCCAGCCCCAGATTGGCCCAACTCTCTAGCTTGGCATCCACCACCTGGCGTTCCTGGAAGTTGACCAAAGCGTCGCCGGTCTCTTCCCGCTTGGTATCGGAATTGAGAAACTGGCTGATTCTGGACATGGAGATCGGACGCACGCCAAGCAATCGAGGCCCTTCGGCCATATAAAAACTAACGCCATCTTCCGGGTCCAACGAGGATTGCCCATAAATGAACGCCTGGGAGAAACGCCGACCGTCCTCTGTCACCGCAGCACGGATCAACGGATGCGCCGCAGGCCCGTAGGCATAGGGCGTATACAACTCGCCATCGACATCATAGCCAGGCGCAATCGCCGAGCCGGTAAACTCATCCGGGCTGGGCACCAAATAGAGCGACCGCCTCTCTGCCAACCGCTGCATCGTAGATAAGAAATTTTCGCCAGGGCGCAGGTTCATCGGCGGCGCAGTGTAATCGGTCAGCGCCGAGTCCACAGCCAGCACAGGCACACCAGAGCGGGCGGCCGTCTGGTAAACCATACTTTCGTAGGTGTTGGTACCGTCAGACCCCAATACAACCGACATCCGGCGCACACGCTGAATGCCCAGATAGCCCACCGCATCATAGACAACCACAATCGTTTTGTCCGTCCATCGCTCCACGTCGGCCACCCAAAAGCGCAACGTCTGGCTGGATTCGTTGCCCTCCCTGTCCGACAGTGTGCGCGCCACATCCAACCGGTCCCCAGGCGAAATAGTGGGAACGGTAGCCGGGAAGAGGAGATCGGCCTTGCCCTCATGGTAAACGTATTTGATTGGCGTAAACGTCTCCACGCTGACTGTCTTTGGCGTACCCTGCACAACCATGCTGGAGCCGACAATATAGGCATAGCCGTCCACGTCAATCATATCCACCTGACGCACATAGGCCCAGGCGGGATAAGCCACCGGCTCATCCATGCTGGCATCATTGAGAAACGCCCCTAGCGCCACAACAGCCCCGCTATCGTAACCCCGTTCCGTCACCCAGGCCCGGGTCATCTCCCCACACTCCCTGATACGCACCCCGTCGTGCCCCATCCCGTTGAGGCCGCCCATCAGCCTGTCCAACTCTCTCTCGTCGACAAAACTGTCCAGATTCTGAAGGTACGTCTCGTAAACCAGTGCAGAGGGCCCGGTATTAAGCGCATATCGGAAAAAATAACAACTCAACGAATTGGCTGAGCCACGCCCTGCGATCCCCGCTGCCCGCCAACTATCGCTACTCGTATACTGCTCTTCCGTCCAACTGCCATCGTCCCAGCCAATCCAAGCACCGTCCGTACTCGTCCAACACAAAATCCACGCCCCGCCCTGGTAATCCTCGTCCCAATGCGCGTGCAGATGGTCCACACAGGCCCGTGTCGTCAACGTCACCGGCGATCCCCACGTCGCCCCCCAATTGCTGGATTCCCGGTATACGATCCCCGTCCCCGCCTGATCCCCCGTGAAGAGACGCAGCACGGTACCATCCGACGCCACAGCCAGCGCATTCGGGGACGAGGCGATCACCTGCACTGTAGCCGCAGGCGTACTCCAATCAGCCGCCACAGATGGGTCCGTGATCGTCTGCTGATTGACTACGGAGCCGGTATCCACCCAGCGCAGCACAGACCCCGACGCCAGCGCCCAGACCGCCATTGGCTGATCGTGGGGTAAATCACCGATCATATCCGGCTCCACGAGAACCGCCCACGTATAGCCAGGATCGTTGTAGGTCTGGCCCATCGTCGACAACGAACAAGAAACCCGAGCGCGAGGCGCACGGGCTTCTTGTATTGTGGTTTCGGTTTCGGTCAATGTTCTCACGGCCCAACCCATCCAGTCCGTTTCGCCAGCATCGCCCGCGCCACAGCCAGACAGCGATCCCCCGTGGCTTGCAACGCAGCCTCGGCGTCTGCGGCCGCGCTGGGGTCCTCGGCCAAATCCGCAATGCGGGAATAACAGGCGTGCCCAGCCGCCGCCAGCACCAGCAACGAATCATCCTCAACCGCGAAGGTGGTAGCCGCAGCCGAGTCCAACCCATTGAGTGTCTGCAATTTTCGGTAGAAGACACGCACCACGTCATCCACAGCCGGCAGCGCCTTGACATCGAGGAAAAGCGTAAACGCCCCCGCATTGTCAAAAACGCTCCACAGAATCCAATTGGGGGGATATTCCGGGTCCGCAGCCACATAGGGGAACCAAACCCGCTCCACACCGATCAACCCGGTCAAGCTGGACAAAGCTACTTCCCGCGCAGCAGCAGCCAGGGTAATCGTGCCGATGGCGCGCTGTGGCCGCGCCAAGCTATACTCGTGCAACGCCAGGCGCAGCCCCTCATCAATCGTACCCGTGGCCCAGATCGTATTCGTGGCATCCACCAAATACGCCTCGACCCTATCCCGCAGCGTGGTCAACGTCGCAGAACTTGGCACAGCCTACCCCCGTGACCGTTTCTTGGCCGGTAGAATTTTCCCAGCCAGCGGCACATCCGAAAAAGCAACCACATTCCCGCCCACAAATGCAGGCGACACGGCTTCTACAGGCAACTCTCCTGCTTGTTCTTCTTCTGCCCGTACATCGTCCAACCGAAAACAGCCAGGCGCATCAGCGCACAGGAAGGCCGCCCGCTCGGAGGTCACTTCCAGCACATCCTCCCGCGCATAGCGGTCTCCCGTAGCCGTATTGTGGTAGGCAGCCGTACAAATCAGCCGCACAGACGCCGCCCTGAGCTTGTCGAAGGGTGGAGTTGTCATAGCTTTCTCCAGGTGAAGGAGTCTACCTGTGTATACCCCTGGATGAAGTTGTCCCAGGCCGCGCTATGGTCAAAATGTTGAGGATAGGCCGCCGATGGTCCCCATGTGTTATGCACGGTCAACAGGCCGCCCGGTTTCAGGCAGCAGTCCAGCGTTTTCAACACCCGCCCGATCTCGTCCGGGTGAATATGCTCCAATACGTCGATGGCCACCACCCGATCATGTCCATCCGCCGCGCCGTGCAGCCCCTCCACTACGCGCACACAATCCAAACCCAGCCGCTCAAAACGCCAGCGGGCAAAGTCCAGCAGCACCCCCGGCACATCGCAGTAAGTGACATCGTTGCCATTCACCAGCAGCATCTCGCTCAGGGTGCCCAGCCCGCCGCCCAACTCCAACACCCGTTCCCGGCGCACATCGCGCAGCCCAGCCAATATGCGCTGAAAGAGGGGCGAACAGTTCCACTTGATCAAGTCATACAGGTATTCAGGCGTCCTGCCATAGAACGCCCGCACCTGGTCAGGGGTGGACGGCGACGCCACCAGCCAGCGGTCAGCCACCGGCAGCCCGCCTTGCAGCGAACGCCCGTAGACGGTCTCAGGCTCTTCTTTGGTATATTCGGCCACCAACGCCGACAAATCACGCTGGGCCTGCCAAAATTGGGCATAGCGGCTCAAATCCGCTGGCTTCTCCTGGCCGCTTTCCACCGCCAGTTTGCGATCGTAGTAATCCACCATCGTATCCCAGCCGGTCACAATGTCGGACACATGCCCAATCTTTAGCCGGGTGGACATCCCCAAGCGAGCGCCCACCCCCTGCGCACGCTGGCAGAAGGTCACATCTTCGCCCATGTCCTTTTCGAATTCAAACCAGTACGTGTAATCCGGCCCATCCTCCGCCAGCAGCGCCTCAAAGACCCAGCGCCGGATCATGCAGAAATGCAGGGAAACCGCATCCACAGGGTAGATGTAATCCCCATCCAGCGGCAACTGAGAAAGCATAAAACGCCCCCGTTGCGCTTCGATGCTTTGCGGCTGATCGGGCATAGCCACCAGATACATAGGTTCGGGCGGCCAGCCCCGCTTTACCGTGAAGGCTTGCAGGATGTCGTACTCCTGCCCTTCAACGTCCGAGCGCAACTCTTCCAGCGCCCCCGCCCCAAAGACAGCATCCGAGTCAATGAAGCAGAGCGTGTCACACTCGCTTTCCAGAAAGCGCCGCACCAGGATATTGGCGGCTTTGTGCATAATCTTGGAGTGTACACAGTCTCGGCCATCCCCGGCGCGCATCCCGGAGACAGCCAGGCCGATCAGACTCTCACACGTCTGCGCAGGGAGATAGGGCTGATAGCGCGTCGCCACGTACACCTTGCCCCAATCTCCCCGCACATTGTACAGCTTCTGTCGCATAGCACCCCCTTCTATCAATCAGGGTTGAAACGCACATAGAGCGTAGCGTTGAACTCGATAGTCGTAGCCGCCAGCGTCGTCGTAGTCGTCACGCTGATCCCCAGCCGCGCCCCCGCTGCAAAGGTATGCTGCCTGGCGGTGGAGACCAGCCCCGTCGAAGTCAGCGTATTGGTCACACTGTCGATCGTGGCAGTCGGCCCCCCCACCAATTCCGTTCCTGCGCTGTGAATACTGGCAATCACGGTCCCAGCGCTGGGTGCAGCGTTGCCATCCAACGACACCCCCACCACGCTACCGGCATAGGGCATCCCCATCAGGGTCACGCCCGCCTGACCAAAGGGCAGGTCCGTATTGGTTAGCGCCGTGTCCAGATTGGCCGTAAAGAACGGCCCCAGCGCCACCACCGGCCCATACTTTTCATGAAACATGCTAGGCATTTGTAGATCTCCATTCGTTCCAATTCGAGAGAAAACACAAAGAGAACCGGGAAGACTTAGTAACTAATCCCGTGCACGCCCGCGGTGTGTGTGGCGCTGCTGCGCGTACCACGGCAGCCAATCGCCATACGGAAGCTGGCCACCATGATGAACTGCCGTTTCTGAATATCCCGATCCACCTCGATCAGCAACTCACGCATAAAGCCCACGCGCCACATATCCCGGTGAAAAATGGCGATCTGCCCTTCGTCGTTGTTGGCCCCGGTAGCCGAGACCTTGCCGTCATCCTCAGCCAGCGCCATAGACTCCGAAGCGATCACCGAGATACCGGCGTACTTCATCAGTTCGCCGGTCAGGATCGTGGCCTTCGGTCCAAACTTGTCAATCGTAGCTACATTGGTCAGGCCCAACATGGACAGCACATAGGTCTTGGGATTGGTCACCATCACCAGCCGATCCACCATCGCCCCATACTTGCCCAGCTTGCCAATTCCTGTACGAAGCAGGGCATCGGTCAGGGTAGTGCTGACATCCGCGCTCTGGTTGGTGTTGTCCACGATGTAGAGATGGCGGATGCCGTCCTGTCCGTCGCTCAGGTAATACGAATCATCAGGCGGGTTCGAATCGTCCAGATTGATGTTGCCCGTAGCCGCATCGGTGGAATCAGCGTTAAGGGCAAAGGCGTCCATCTGCTCGGCAGCAGAGCGTGTCACTTCAGCCCGCCAGGTGGGTAGCTCGGCAATCACGCCGTCCTCATCCAGGTCGTAACTCCAAGCGAAGGGTAGGACCTGCTCCGTCACTGTCAACCGAGACGAGGCCGTGGTCGGGTCACCCTGGCTGGCTGCGGTGTTGGCGCTGCCCTTACGCCAAGTACCGATAGTCAACAAAGGCGAGTCGTAGGGGTTACTGGTCATGGCCACGTGGGGCAAAGAGCCGACAACCTTAGACGCCAGAAACGCGTCGCTCCAAATGCTGGCCGCCATTTCGGTAGGCACCCATTCATCCCCACCCCCCACAGTGGTAGGCCCAAGCGCATTTTGCACAATCTGGGTGAGTTCCGCCGAAGGCAGGCGCACCTTGCCCCCGCCCATCCCAGCCGCCCGGCGCAGGAAGTTGTTTACAAAGACCAGATCATCCACCTGCTGGCCCGCAAACCGGCCCTTTTCCACCACCCCCCGGCTGGGCACACGGAAGCCAGGCGGCCCCACCAGTTCGCCCTTGTAGACCGGCCGGTTGCGCTCAACTTCGGCCAGGCGTGCGCTGACCTGGCTATCGGCCGCCTCCTTGACCACGGCGATCAGCTTGTCCACGTCCAGCGTCGCAGTATCACCCGTGGCCTTATGCGACTGCACCAGCGCGGTCAAATCCGCCATCTGCTGGTTAATCTTCTCTACCGCTGCATCCATACTCATGACAAAAGCTCCTTTACTACAGAAAGATAGTCCGACACAGACTGCAAGAACAGCCGTTCGCTGCGCTGAGCCTCACGGCTCTGCAACTGCATACGCAGCGCATCGGCATTGTTCGGTATAGACACGATGGAAAATTCCACCATCTCCCACTTTGTGAAACGACGCGGGCTGAACCAGGAATCACCATCCCCCTTCAGTTCCACCCATTCCAACGGCAGAATCCCAATCGACACCGCATTGAGAAAGCCCCCACGCCACAGCCCGTGAATCTCGTCCGCCCGCGCCGACATCCCGGACGGCGCAAACTGAAACCGAGCCGCAATCCCATGCGCCAGCTTGTCCAGGGCCAAGCATTTTGCCACCGGAGGTTCGCTGTAGTCATGCGACCAGGGCACGATCGGATTTTTCATGTACCCATCCAGCAACCCGCCAGCCACCTCGATACTGTCGCCCGACCGCATCACGCCATCGGTCATCACCATAGCCTGGTAGATTCCAGCATCCACATCCAGGGCATTGCTCTCCACGTTGAAAGCCGAGCGCACCAGGTCAAAATCATTTTCAGCCACAGGAATCACCTCACAGTCGCAAAACTCATGAAACGGCGGCGACGGTTGGTCGCCGTCGTCATAGTCGCCATGCTCCACATAGGGAGCGCATATTTCGCAATAACGGGGACCGCTCACGACACGCCACTTCATACGTCTCCCCCGCTATCCCCATCCTGCCAGTTCCAGCGGTGACGCAGCGGTTCATCTCCCCCCACCACGTCGCCCACGCCCAGCCCCAGCGTCTTGTCGATCACGTTGAAGGGCACGCCCATACGCGAGAGGGTGAGCGCATCCTTCATCTGCACAGCCGCAGCCCGACGCAACGCCCACACCCGGGAGACGTCCGTTTCCACCTTTTCACCCGGTCCCAGCAACCCCCCACGCCGGAAAAAGTTGGTCAACCTGCTATCTCGGAAGTTGATCAGGTTGATCAGGGTCAGCGACCACAGCACCCGTTCTGCTGTGTCGAAGTTCTCATAGGTGTTGTGCCCAAAGCCCATGATCTCGTCTGGCACACCGTAGATCGCCCCCACTTCGTCACGGCTCAATTTGCGCTGCTCCATCCACTGCGAATCACCGCGGGGGAAGGAAAAGGTCTTGATATCGGTGATCCCCTCTTCCAGCACAATCGGCCGGTGCGCATTCAGCGCCCCCCCGAACTTCTGCGACAGCCGGAATTCAATTTCGTCTCGCTCCATGGGGGTAATGCCCTGAGGCGCAATCACCGCATAGTCAGGCCGCGCCCCATTGCCGAAAAATTGCCGAGACCAGACCTGGACCAGCTCATCGATCACCACCGACAACCGCACCGCCCCCGTCGGCGAAACGCCCCGGTAGGGCTGTAGCGGATTGTAGAACTTGAAATGGAGGAACTCCTCCGGACGCAGGGTGTAGGCGTATTGCTCATTGGGGAAGAGGCGGTACTCGGCCACCTTCCAATACCGCCGTCTGCCTTCGTCCGGGCGCACGTGGAAGGCGTCGGGTTGCCGTGGATACCACTCGGCGATCTGCCCGTTGCGGCTGGCCACAAACTCCAGCCCATGCTCCCCGCCCAGCGCCATATCCGTGGCCCACCAGCGCCACACGTCGCTACTGTCCATGTCGGGATTGGGCATATCCAGCAGCGCATTGAGAGGATGCGTCACTGCTTCCCCGCCCCGCGTTACCCGCAACACCAACGGCGCAATCGAACTGCCCCACACTCCCACGGCTTTCTGTGTCCAGGCGTGGTAGTTGTAGCTATCGCTGGCGCTCTGAAATCCGCCCGATGATTGCGCCGCATCGTCCGAACGCACAGACAGCACATGCTCACGGTTCGCCAGATCGGGGTACTGCTCAAATAGACCGGCCACCACCCGACCGAACCGCCACCGCGCCACGTTAACCAACCGACTGAACCAATTCATCTACGCCGCCTATCTTCGCATGCGCAACGACACCCAGTAACGCAGAGCATCCACCGCATGATCGTTCCCACCCAAAGGCTTTTCGTCATCCCGCCTGCTGGCCCCCGTCGCCGGATACTGGTAGCCGTCAGTCATTTCGGCGATCAGATTGACACAACGCCGATTGACCTGTAACGTCCGCACCCCCTGGCCGTCGCACACCAAGCGCCGCACCAGCTTGATACCTTCCACAATCCCCAGCGCCGGGGATCGGGCCGCGACCCCCGCCTTGCGAAAATGTTCCCGCAACGCCACCGCTTCCGGCGAACCCACCGCCAACGCCGGCAGCCCCCATCCCCTGGCCTTGCACAAATCCACGATCTCACCCACACACACCTCTTCCAAATGCTTCGAGTGATAAATTTCATCTGCCACCAGCAGCCGTGTCCCACTGCGCTGCACCACCAGAATCGCCCGTGGATCCACGTAGCCGTCATCGTAGGCCAACTCCACCGGCTGGTTGGGGTCCGGTTCGTCATCGGTCAGATTGTCCTGGTCAAAGTCCGCATAGACAACCCCCTCCGACGACACCCACTTCCCCGCCGACAGCCGAGCGCCCAGCGTACCCGTCAACAGCCCCAACGTAGCCAGATAATCAGCCGGGTTGTATCGGTTGTCACCTACCCCGCTCACATGCAGGCTGGCAGATCCCCCCACAATCAGCCGCTTATAAATCCAGTGCCCAGGCCCAGCCGGATTCGTAGAAAGAATTACCTGACGCCAGTCCGCAGCCTTGCCACGCATACGCGCCAGAATCTCGTCTAAATCCGCCTCAACAAAGCGGGTAGCCTCCTCCATCCACACAATGTCCAGCGCCCCATCCGGCCCAATCGAACGAATGTGCTCACGCTGGGCTTCGTCAGCCATGCCCCCATAGACCAGCACCGAACCATTGCTATACTCAAAACGCCGCGCCGTGCGATGATGTCGCACCGTCGCGCCCTGGCCCATTACCTGACGTTCCAGGAAGAGCAGCGTGCTATTCACCATACTGGTCAAGGTCTTGCGCACCACCAGCCCAGCGGCCCCCGGATAGTGCAGCAAATACCCGTGCACCTTCTCCGCAGCCAATCGACTTTTCCCACCCCCCGCCGATCCAGTCAGCAGCAGCAGCAGACTCTTGTCACGCCAGGCCGCTACCTGCCAGTCCAACGGGCGGAACGTAGCTATATTAGTGTTTGGCATCCCAATCCTCAGGGGAGATGGAAATATAGGTCTTCAGTCCAGGCGGCGCCACACTGCCCACAATATCCGTCGCCTCTCCCATTTCCAATCTCTCTCCCTTCAGCGTATCAAAGAACAGCAACCGCAGAGACCCCAACACCGAACGGGCTATCCCTGTATTCTCCGCGCTCGACATCATTACCGGAGACCCATCTTCATTCAGAACGGGCGTTCCATCCGCATTCAACACGGGCAGCAATTCATTCAATTTAGCCAGATTTGCCGCCAATATCGCTGCCCAGCTTTGCTCTCGAATTTGACCCAGCAGATACAGCCGTCGCTCACGGGCTTCCCGTCGCCTCTCCTCTTCCTTGGCCCGAAGACGATCTCGCTCGACAACATCCCACGCCTCGGCCCTGGCTTGCCACTCCCAGACCCTGTAGTTGCGCCACCAGGACGCCCCTGCCCGCCCGCCCACCTTTTCTCCATCGAGACGAAAAGCAGCGTCCACACTCCGACCAGGCCCAAGCAGGCGATATAACTCAAAACGGCCATACCAAATGGATGGCTCACCAGGTTTGCGATCCCACTCATTCGACACCGTACCCCTTCCGTTCTCTCTTGGCTGCCATGCGCAGATCTGCCCTCATATCTCCCTCTTGCGTCTCCATGTATTCCAGCCGGTGCCGCAGATCGGAGAGTTCTTTGCCCAGGCGCACTACATCGTCAATCAAACCGTTTTTCTGCACCTTCAACTCGGCGATCTCTTTGCGCAGTACATCCGTGTCGATATGCCACAGCACACGGTAGATCAACATCCCCAGGAGTACACCCAGACCGAACACAATAGCACCCGCCAGAATCACACCCAGAAACGTCACATCCACCATGCCCGAACCCCCAATACAAAAAGCGCAGAGCCGCCCACCATCTGGGCAGCCCCGCGCTTATCGTCTGTCGGGCCATCATTCTAATTCGATTCTAACCACCTACCGCCTACGCCCCCCATCCACAAAGCGTACCGATTCCCCCACCACCGGACTTACCCCCACCTGTGTCACCCGCCCCTTCTCAATTTGCGCATAACACCAGACTTGAAAATACCCATCTGGCGCATGGGACACGCTACGGGCGATCAGCGCATCGATAGCCTGAACAGTCCTTGTGTCGAGAAATTTGGGGGAAGGACTGTCCAGACCATCGACCATGCGATACTCCAGGGAAAAGGAGAAAGGAACACAAGGACAGTGTATAGCACAATTGTTCCTGCGTCAAGCAGATTTTGATAGCAGGAGTTGCGTCACGCACCAGGCTGATCGTTACTAAGCTCGGTAACATTCTGCCTGGTCAGTGACACCCGTTACCCACCCAGGGTTACACTCCGGACACAGGCACGCCGGCAGCGTAACGGCGACGATGGGCACGAGTGCGGCAGGCTCCTCGTGCATAGGTCTGGGCCGCACGCACAGGACGGCCACAGCCACAGGCGCAGGGTTTGGCGTCGGAGATGCAGCCGAGTTGGGCCACGGCCACAGCCAGCGCCCGCGCCATCGGCAGCGGCACACCATTGCCCACGGCCCGGCGTTTGGCCGCACCCGTGAAGGTGGGCAGGTCGAAATCTGCGGGTAGCCCCTGGGCGGTCACAAATTCCAGCCAGGGCGTTGTATCATCGGTGGCGGTGATGGTGGGCGTCAGCGTGTTACGTGGCTCAGCGCCGTTGCGGTCGAGGAGTAACACCCGCCCGTGTCTGTCTCCAAACTGAATATGCCTCAATCGCCGCTGCTGCATCCCGAATTCATGCGCCCACACATCCAGCCGCTGGAAAGAATAGCCGTCGATGGGATTGTCCGGCGCACGCTCTACATTTTCGAGCAGCCACCAATCCGGTTGCGCCTCTACCACCACGCGGCGGTACTGGGCCAGCATAGCGACGCCGTTGCCGGTGGGTGGTAGCCCATTGCGCCCGCGGCTAAAATCTGGGCAGGGCGGGCCACCAATCACGCCGTCGAATTTGCCCGTAGGCGGGTGGAACCCGCAGATGTCGCCGCCCCAGATGAGATCGGGGCCACGCACAACACAATGGCCGACATCTTCGAAGCCACGGCCTAGCAAATCAATCCCCGGAAATATCGACAAAACGAACATAGGTGTTACTCCACGTGGGTGTTACTCCGCTGCGGCGTTACACATCGAGGGGAAACGGCTGCCGGTCAGTGACACTCTCCCTCTCCCTATCATCCCACCGCCCCGGCATCTTCCCCCCATGCCGAGGATCACCCGCCCATCCCACATTGCGCCCATCCACCGTCTCCATAATCACCGGCGCACCCGCACGCAACAGAAGATACTCGGCCCAGCGCGCTTGATGCTCAGGAACGTGTACCCAAATCTCTTCACTGTTGAACCCCCGGCCATAGTTGTCTACATGGTAGGAATCCAGAACGGCGCGCACCTCATTCAGTGACCACGGTCGAACCTCTGCATTTTCTTCCCACCAGTCCGATTCGGGGGAGGGGAGTGCGATCCGGTGGCCCACTATATCGCCAGCCCGCCAGCCCCTCACCAGCCCTTCTAGCCAGTCCAGAACATTCACAGCACCCAAAAAATCATCTACCGCACCCCCCCAACCGCTCATCACTTCCCCCCTCTCCCTTTTGCCTTCCCCTTTTGCCTTTTGCCTTCTCTCCCCCACCCCTACGCACCCCACCCCACACCGCCCCTACCTCTGGGCTGGTACATTCTGGAACGTCCGTTCCACCCGTACCAGCGTTGCCAGTGTGACCGGGTGTCCCAGTGTCACCGAGCCTTGAATTTGCGCCACATCGCCGGGTGTGCCCTGGCATATTCAGCCGTGTCCGCCAATCGTTGAATAATTGCCCGTGGGTCAACGTCGGTGAAGAGATTGCCGTCATGCACCCCGGCCAGCATAGCCAGCGCCCGTGCCCACCCCCACCGCCGCTCTCCCATCCCCAACGTATTTTTCGCCTGTCGTCTGGACGGTTGCAGACCGCTGCATTGCAGCGCATACAGCCCCTTGGCATCCAACTCCGCACGCTCCACCAGCCAGCTATAGGTAGGCTTCTGTCGGCGCACATTCCTGCGCAGCTTGTCCACTTCCAGCCGGTTCTGAGCCAGGTCTACCGCCATCCGTGACAGCCGAGCGTTGAGCCGTACATTCTCTGCGCGGAGTTCCTCTAGTAGCATAGAGGATGTGTCAGCCGTACGGTAGCCATTCAACACCCGGTCAAGAATTGCGGTCATCGTCCACCCCGTTCGCTGAGTTTGTCGAAGTGCCCAGATATTGTGCCCGTGCAATTTCGAGATAGGCAGTCAACGCCATTTTCTTCAGTTCATGGGTCTGGGTCAGTTCCATTTCTCGCAGGCCAGCCGCCTCATCGATGCGGTGACGCTCCACGCCGTTCCTGCTATATTCGTGTTCATCCTTATTCATCCGCCAATAGGTGACCGCTGTGGTCAGCCCAAACCAGACCAGCAGATACGGAAATGTCAGCCCCAACAGCCAGACCACGCCCACACCCAACACCAACCAGACCACCGAGAAGGGCAGCAACCGCCACACAAGACCCTTGCCCCGTGTGATGGGGGTAGCGTACTCCTCACCGCCGCCCGTCCCATTGTAGAGCGCCGGGTCCACCGTTACCAGATGACCGCCCACCCTACCAGCATCCTGCCCGGCCAGACTCTCTATGGGGAAATCCAATCCGTCACCGGGTAGCCAGCGGGTGTTGGGGCCAGTCACAGCCCCCCGCTGGTGGGCGTCCACTTCCACACCGCCCCCTGCCCGGGTGTGTGGTCGCACTTGCACAATCTGTCTGTTTGCCATAGTATTCCTTTGTTCGTTCCGTGGTGGGTTCGGACATGAGAGGCGCAGCCCACGGGGGGGGCACGCCTCTCTTTGTTTTTTTATCTACCGCCTGGACTACAAATCTCATCTGTCAACAACTCCACCAATGCACCCACCAACTCCCCAGCCGCCCGGTGCATATCCCCCGCCTGGTGCACCCATCCGCTCACGGCGATAGGGTCCGGTTGCTTGTTGGGTCTGGCGCTCAGATCATAAAGCGACCAGTACAAGTTGGCGGCAATGATGTCTATCGTCTTGATAGCCGCCAACGCTGCCTCTCTTGGGGAGACGTACAACATAGGCGCTTCGGCATCCGTAGCAGAGCCAGGCAGAGACGGGGATGCCGGCGTGCAGGCCGGTGACAGTGGTCTTGATTCCGTCTGTGCGGTGACAGCCGGGGGCTTCACATCTGACTGGTTTTTCGTTACGGGCTGACATTGCATGGTTCCTCCTGTTGATAGACGATCACGCATCCATCTCTTGCCGCAAAAAAATCACATTTACCGCATGTTTCAATATCCAGGGTGCCCGCTCATTGGAGAGCATCACGGTTGTGCAGAGCTTGTTTGGCTGAATACAGAACGACGCAATCATGGGAAGACTGTTGGCTCCACATATCGCAATAATTTTATCCATCAGCGGCGCAATTTCGTTATCGTAGACGCTCTCCAGGTCAAATGTCACCGGCTTTGCTGCATTCCCGGCGTGGTTGGTGATATAAGGTACACGGTCTTCCATCTTCTCTCTCCTTTGGTTTCAATCGCCGTCGCTCATTGTCAGCGCAGACGGCGCACAAATCACGGACTACTGGTTTGCCGTGGAATGTCCCCACGGTGACAGATGCAATCGGGTTGTGGATGCCTGGGTAGTGGCAGGCATCACAGAGTTTGGTCATGGGTGGGCCTCGTAGCGGGCCACGACTCTGGCCCAGGTCTCCTGCATGATTTTGATTCGCACAGAGCGCAGAGCAGCGCCGTTGTCGGGCTGGGCGGCGGGTTTCTGCTTGCCGGGTAGGATGGTGATAGACCTCGGCTTGTGCTTGTTGCCGTTCAGGTCCATCTCCCGCAGGATTTGCCCCACACGGGACCCCGAAATCTGGAGATTCCGCCCAATCTCGGCGTTGGATAATCCCTGGCCGTGCATGGTACGCACGGCTTCCCGTTGGGCGTCCCGTTTCTCAGCTACGCCTTTGTGTGTGCCTTTGCCGCCCTTGCGCCCGGCCATCTGCGCCTGAAGAAATTTATCTTGGGCGGGAAGATTCAACTCCTCACGCAATCGGCGTATGGTTGTACGGTTTGCCTGCATCTGTTTTGCGATCTGGTTGTCGCTCATCTGTTCTGCGTGCAGTCGCCGGAGTTCGTCATGGTCGATTGGTTTTCGTTGGCGTGGCATGTTGTCACCCTCCCTATCGCACAACGAGATCGGCATATTCGCCCCAACTATCCGAAACCCACTTACTCTCTGCCCCAAAATGCCGCACCCACAGCCCAGACTCTCGATCGGCTTCTGTCGGATTGGCCGCAGTAAAGCCCTTGCGGAGGCGGTTGATCAACGCACCCGTACTGGACACTCTACCCGCCGCCATATCCCGCCGCCATGCAAAAACCTGCCGCTTTATCTCTTCCGACGAACTCCCCGCAGCCAGGTCAGCAGCCAACAGCGGAGCAATGCCTATCTCGTCATCGGTGAGCAACTTATAAGCAGCGTTCTGGGTGTTTGTTTGTTTGTTCACAATTTCCGAGAGAGATAATGTAGGATCAACAAACAAACAAACATTATTCCTTATATGTAGCGGTTTTTTCTGCGCGTGTACGCGCAACTCTGCGCGTGTACGCGCAATTTCGGGGTTTTCCCCATCTTCATCCGGGGCCACAATTGCGCGTGTACGCGCAACTTCCGCCCCGATTGTTGCGCGTACACGCGCAATTTCCGAGTTGTCCACATCCACCGGAGGCCACGCCAGAAACGTAACATAAATCCAATGATTCGTTGTGTAGTGGATAATTCTGGCATCTTGCAACTCGGTCAGATGGCGGCGGATGCTCCGATCACTGGTCACGTCGAACAGCACCCGCACGGCACTGTAGGTCGTGTGGATGCTGCCGTTGTCGTCACTGGCAAGCTGTAGCAAGCTCTGGGCATTCTCTGTCGTCGTTTTGGGTAATCGAGCCGCTTCGATAGCGGCAGAGGCAATACTGCGATACACATCGGCTCCTTTCTGGGTTAGGTCAGGTTCGTGTTTTCTTCAGGGAGTTTGGGGTTTGCCAGACGAAATAGCCACGATAGTGGGGGGGAAATATCTCTCCGGTCGGACGTTTCCCGGCAACAAGTATCAGCTCCTCTTCCTCTTCCTGCATCATCGCCGCCTCTTGCTCCCGTTTTCGGATACGACGGGCCTCCTCGTTTGCCTCTGGCGTACCAAATACCAATTTCGTAGCCAATGGAAATCTCCTTTGCAATATGGTAGACTGAGGGCGATCTGTCCTGGGGAGTTCGGATCGCCCCCAGCCTGGGTATGGTGCTATGCCATTACTTCGGGTTGGGGGGAACACTTGTGCAACATCTGGAAGACGTAATCGAACTATTCTTGCGCTCAAAAAGCGCCGAGGGACTAAGCGATCGGACCTTGACCTGGTACCGGGCCAACCTGAACGCCTTTGTGCACTTCTTGCAGCGGGCCGGAATCAACGGCTCCAACTGGCTCCACGCCGGGACGCTAGAAGCCTTTCTTGTCAGCGAACGGGAACGAGTCAGCCCCAGCACAGTGGCCGCCCGTTTCCGCGCCCTGCGTCCGTTTTTCTCGTGGCTGGAGGATCACCCCGATTTTAGGATACCATCACCCATGCGGCAGATGAAGCCGCCAAAAGTGCCTCATGCCCAGCCCCGCCAAGCCAGCGGCCACGCCGTGGATCGTCTGCTGGCATCTATTCCGCTGGGAACGTGGATAGATCTACGGGATCGGCTGATTGTGACCGTGCTGGACTGTTGCGGGCTGCGGGCTGCGGAGGTGTGCGGTCTGGCCCTTGCCGATTTTGACTTTGACGAGGAGATATTGATCGTGCGAGAGGGAAAAGGCGGCGACGATCGACCAGTGCCATTCTTGCCAGAAGTAACTACCGCCCTACGTGCTTTTCTGTTGCTCCATCCCGGTATTCCAGGTCAAACCCTCATGCTCTCCGCAGACGGCGGCAGCCTGGGCACGGATGGGGCGCTCACAGTATCAGGGTTGCGCCAGATGTTGTCTCGGCGCTGTGCAGCCGCAGGGTTGCCCTACCTGAACCCTCACAGCTTCCGCCACGGTCTCGCCATGCGCCTCTTGAATCGGGGTGCGGATATGTCCCTTGTGCAGGCCATCCTCGGCCATTCCCGCATCGCCACCACCCAACAATTCTACGCCCGCTGGCTTGTAAGTGGACTCAAAAAACAGTATACTGAGGTCATGGGCCGGGGCAGATAGCAGACACGTTGACAACTGATCAACATCTGTGCCCCTGTTTCCCGCTCGTTCACAGCCAGGCACAGAAGATGATTGTGGATCAAGAGGTTACGGGTTCGAGCCCCGTTAGGCGCCCTGGCCTGACTGACTGACTGGGTACAACGATTCAGTTGGTAAGGTGCTTTCTCAAATCGCCGTCGTCGCTCCTTCTGCCAGGAAATCAGCGGCGGCGGCGGTTCCATTATCGGCGGTCGGGCTGGTTGATACGGTATTCGGCTTTATGGAAAGCCTCTTCGTCCATCTGGTTCAAACGAATCTCCAGTCCCTGTCGCACAATCTCGGCCTGGGGAATCCCCGTTTCCTCACTGTGCTTTGTCAGTCGCTCGATCATCTCCTCTGGAAGATGGATACTGATTCTCTTCATAGTTGCTCCTGTGCTGATGTATGCCGACCGACACACAGAGATAGCGTACACCCATTCTATTTTTCTGTCAAGCACCAATTTTGGAGGAAATCATGCGACGACGTGACCCATACTCGGTACGTGCAGTTCGTAGTCAATTTGGGTTGGTCGGCTGGGTGCTAGTGCTGGGTGCATTGTGGGGTGGTCTTGCGTGGCTGCTGGGATGGTGACACCCACCTACCCGCCCCAATCCCAATACACCGTCTTTGCCCCCACCCCCACCCCCATCACTACCAGCGCAGACGGGAACGGTGCAGCGTTCGGCTGGCCCCCAAACCGTAACCAACCCCGCAGAAACCGCACCTCCCAGCACATCACGTAATCCCACCACCAGCGCGTATCCGTGCGCGCTGGGACCAGACAGACCACCGTAGCGCCCCAGCACAACGGAGCCAACGACGCCCGCTGCATCCACAATCCGATCTGCCTGCCATAGGGCGGATTCATCCAACAGACACCCGTCCAGGGCTTGGAAAATGCGTCATCTTCGGGGGTGTAGTAGCGTGAGCATTTGGCAGAGGACGGCAGGGCGCAGACATCCAACGTGAAATCAAATTCAGCGTTCACCGCGTCAAAGAAGTCTTGTGGTGTGGCCCAGGTGTCTTTTGCAGAGGAGAAGTGGATGTTGTCCATTCACTTGCTAACCAATTTCAGGGCGTACAGGCAGATCGCCTCGCCCACCACCAATGTCACAAACCCAGCAAAAAAACCGACCCGCCCCCACGAATCGAAAGCAATCACTCCCCAATACACAATCGTTCCAATACCAGACCCCAACAACACGACCCCCAACAGCATCCACAATTCAGCCTTGCTCATATACTCTCCTTCCGAAACCGCATCGCCGTCCATAGCCACCATTCTAGCACGCATGTTCCCCGCAACAAACCAAAAAAAATAGGCTTGCACTCCCAGAGTGCAAGCCTGTTTTCGGCGAAGCCGGTGTCGGTACAAATGCTTGGCGGCGGTGTGCCGACTTCGCCATCCTATTACCAGGGCTCCGAGTTTCCTTTGAATGGAAGTCCCGTTGTCCGATGATCCGATTCTACCACGCCCCTACACGCCAGTCAACCGCCTTCGCACGGCCCAACCCCGACATCCACCCCATCGGCAGCGTAACCACAAACCGTAGATGATGCCCGGTGAATCGGTATAACGAGAGGATATAGCGACCCTACGGGCACGCTATATCCTACGTTATACCGATTTCCCTATTTGCCTTGGCCAGACCAGTCGGGGTCTATGTAGTGGATTGCCCGCCACGCCACACATTTTGCTACTTGACACCTGCGTTATTTCGTGCTACCGTTGCGTTATGCCATCGAAGAGCATAACGCAAATCACGCAAAGGAGCAATACCATCCATGCAACCTGAACTATTTTCTACCTACGTCGACAAAGCAACATCGTTCCAGGAAGTCAATAGAATGAATGTGCAAGTAGACGACACGATACTCTACCTTCAAAAATTCGTAGCCCTTGCGCAAATCCCAAACGGCCCCACAGTGAAAACAACTGCATTTTTAGCATATTCTCCCGTCACAAACACCATCTACTACTACAAAGAGGGATGACATGTACAACATCGTAGCAGAGAAAGACGGTAGCTTCACCATCAAGCTGCCCAACCGTTCCGCCCTGCTCCAATTCCTGACCGCCATCCCCCAGGCCCAGCCCGAAGAGACCTACATCACCAACGCCCAGGCCATGCAGATCGCCCAGGAACGAGGCCTCACTCTGCCCGCCTCTACTCTCATCAGCGCATGCAGCCGGGGCACCATCGAAGGCGCTCAGAAGCAGGGTGGACGGTGGAAGATTCCCCAGCACAGCTTCATGCGTTGGCTATCCAAAGAACACCCCGACGAAGAGGCGGCGTTGTGGGGCGAGAGCGGACACTGAGCCGCCAGAATCCGCAACCATCCCCACCCGTGACGCCCCGCCAGTACGCAGGCATCTGACAGGAACGATGCACGGCACAGCGAAACATGGAATCTGCCAGGGTACTGCTTCTTTGGTTGCCGCTGTGCTGTGCGCCGGTGGGTCTGGTTTGTGTCCGGAATGTTCTCGCCCCTCTTGGGTCAGCGCTTGGGCTGTGACAGGCCCAGGCGCTTCTTTTTGTCTTGGCGTCGATGATGGGGAGTCCTGTAGTGCCGGTCGGCGCTTCGGCTACGGCGGCCTACGGCAGCGGCGGGCCAGGCTCGGAAGACCTCGCCGCCCACCTTGCCGGGCCACCTACGCCTCGCCACCTCCCTGTCTATACCCTCCCACCATCCCCAGCCGCAGGGCCGCATGTCCCGCCCCGCCGCGACCTATTGCCACCTTTTGTCACCCCTACCCCGCACAACGGAGGGGCAGCCGCCCCCCGAACCCCCCGGCAGGGCTACGCCCCGCACCCCCTTACGGTCTTTTTCTTTTTCGCTTCGCCGCACGGCCCCAACAGCCCCCCCACCACCATGTCCCGCACACACGCAGCAGCCCCGGCCGCACCCCCACGGCAGGGGCGAACGCCTTTGGCAGTGTAGCAGGCGGGTCTTCTTTTGTGTTTGGGCTGTAGTGGCGTTGGGATCCGTTGGCAATGAAGAGGGTGAGTGGTGTCTGACGGCAAAAACACAAGGGGCTAACGCTAACACACGGCAAGCGCAAAAAAACTGCGAATGGCCTATGTAGTGACAACCACTCCCCCGCCAACCATTCCCCGTAGTGACAAAAAACCCCGCTTGAACCATGGACGGCCAAAGCAGTTTTTTGAGCAGAGTGGGCGAAGACGCCCACCCATTTTTTGTCTTTGCGCAGCCGTGCCCTTGTGTTTTTGCCGCCCGCCTGCTTCCTGCGTCGGCGTCGTCGCCCTGTGCCGGGGGGCGGCGGCTCCGGGTCGCTGCTGTGTTGTGTGTGCGGTTCGGTGTGTGTGTGTCGGCGGGCGTGCGGTGTGGCCGGTTTGGTCCGGCTCGCTGCCGCAGGCGGTGCGTGGGGGGGGCGTCTCCCCTCTTCCGTTTCTCGTTTCTCTGGGGGTGTCTCATGTGCGCTTCTTCTTGCTCTTGCGGTTCTGCTGCTGGCTCTGCCTTTTCTTCTTCTCCCTCCGGTGTCGTTTCTGGTGTCGGCCCCGGTTGGGCTGGTTGCGTCGCCTGTGGCGACGTGTCCGCGTGTGTTTGCGCCGGTTGTGGCCTGTGTTGCGCGTGTGCCGGTCTGCCTCTGTGCGCAGCCTGTCGCCCCGTGCCGGTGGCCCCCGCTCCCCGTCCTGTGGTCGCTCGTCTCTCGTCTGTCTCTTCTGCGGTCTGGTCTGGTTTCCGGTCTGGCGGTCTGGCATCTTTTGCCGTCCGTCCGTCGCTCCGTGCCTCGTCGGGTTGGGTGGCTGTTCTGTCGTTCCGGTCTGCCGCTGCTGCTGGCCGTGCTGCTGGCCGTGCTGCTGGCCGCGCTGGTGTGGCCGTCGCCGTTCGGCGCGTGGGCCCGGTCTGGTCCGTGTCCGTGCCGGTCTCCCCGGTCTGGCTACCGTCTGGCATCTTTGCCGGGTCTGTCGGCGGGGTGCGCGGCGTGGCCGCTTCTCTTCGTGCGTTTTCGGCGGTGGCCTAGTGGTGGGCTTCTGCGGTTCCCGTTCCCTGCCTGGCGTTTTCGCCGGGCAGGTGGCCGCGGTGGTGGCCGCGGTCGCTCCTGCTGGCGTGCCGGTGGCTGTCGGCTGCGCACCTGGCGCAGACGCGCTTGTTCGGTCTGCTTGCCCGTCGGCTGTTGTTTTCCGCGCCGCTGCCTTTGGCTCTGGCCCTGGCTCGTTCGCTGCGCGGTCTGCGGCTATGGTGCGCGCCGTGGCAGCGTCCCCGTCGCCGGTGCTGGTGGGCTTTGTGTCGTCTGCCTGTCCTGCTGGCATCGTGCCCGCGGCTGGCTGGCGGTCTGGGGCTGCGGTCTCCGGTTCGTGGTCGTCCCTGGCCCTGGCCGCTGGGCTGGGGTGTGCCGTTCGTGTGGTCTGGTGTGGGCCCGGGCCCGCTGTTCTGCCCGCGTGGGCCGGTGGCTCTTGGCGTTCCGGTGGCTGGGCTGCTGGTTGGCCTGGCCCGCTCTGGTTTGGTTGGGTTCCCGCTGCCCTTCAGCCGGGTTTGTTTGGCTAATGATGGAGGCTGAGATGAGCCACAAAACATACTGCGAGATGTGCGGAAAGAAAGAGGCTGGGGGGGGGATGCGCTTTTGTACGCGCTGTCTTGGCGCGATCCTGTGCACCCCAGCCACGGATAACGGCGGGAGTAACCATCGGGGAGCCGTCGCCAACCTGAATCGGAAGGCGAAGCCGAAACCCTGGAAAGATGACTCAAAATGGACGATCCACTACCACGAAGAAGGGAGCAATTACCAATGACAACGCTCTGCTATTACATACCCGGTCAAACCCACATTGTCGACGCGATCAGCCCCGACAATCTGACACGCTATGGACGCAAAAGCCACCAGGAGATTCTAGCAGATTACCCGACCGCGCAGATACTCACGCTAGAAGCTGCCGCCGTCGCTATCGAAGCTCTTTTTGTACGACCGATTGCCGAAATTACAGAGGAAGAGTATTGGGAAATGGTGGGAGTTTTGCCGCCAGTCGGCTTTATTTCCCGCAACGGCACCAGTTTCAAAATGAGCGAACGTACAGCCGGAAATATAACCGGCATCTATGCCAACGTAGGCAATAGGTATTTCTGCTTGGCCGACTCAATTTTTACTCCGCACGATGAAATAATGCGCCGCGTTGCCGAGTACATCAAGTAGCCCACCCATAACGCAAAAGCCCCGGTCAGCGCTGCGAACGCCGACCGGGGCCAAACCCAACCCCAACCCGCTACAGGAAAGGATCGAAACCATGATACCCGATCACGCAACTATCACGCAAGCGCCCGATGGACTCTACCACTGGCAGATCATCCGCCCAGCCCGCGGCCACATCTCCACCAGTAGCCACGCATACCCGGCAACGCTCGACGCCATCCGCGCCGCCCTCGCCGTTGCCTGGTGCTACCGCCTGCCCCTATCCATCATCAGCCGCCGGGAGGTGACCCGATGATCCCCACCTGGCTGCTACTCTCCCCCCTTCTCACTGCCGCTATCACCACCCAGCCCGCCACCGGGGATCGGGCTGTGCGCGGTGCAGAAATCCTTATCTCCGGCAAAGTCCATCGCCTGGCCGACGACCGACACGGTGCGGATCACTGGCTGGTCTACGGCAGCGCCGCCCAGCCCTACGCAGTCAGCGTCGAAGAGGGTCGCTGCAATTGCCCAGACAGCAAACGCCCGTGCAAGCATATCCACGCCGCCCGCTTCGCGCTGGCCCTGGGCATCCAACCGCCCGACCCAGACGCCGATCTCTGGTCGCCCGTCGCCATGACAGCCGGGGAGATGCTGGACGCAGAAATCCAAGCGAAGCTCGATGAGTTGATCGCCGCCGGTGTGGAGGATGACGCCGATCTGCTGGTGATTGGCGATTGGGTTTGGATCGTCGGTAATCCCGACCCTGCGCTGATGGACGCGCTACAATGTCGCTGGCATGATCGCCGCAATTGCCACTATTGGCGGCCCATCTGGGCCAGCGTCGAAGCCTACAACGAAAACGCCGGATTGCCGGAACTGGCGCAGAAGTACGGAATCAAACGCCAGATCGCCCGGCGCGGACAATCCCAGCCCAGCGCCACCGACCTGGCCCTAATGCTCATCCCCAAGCTCAACCGCGACGCCGACGGCGAGCTATGGGCATAATCCATCCACCACCCCATCCCGGCACCGTGCCGGGATGGGCCAGACGCCGAACCCGAAAGGAAATCGAACCATGAAAGTCACCGACATCTACCCCGACAAGTGGTTGAAAGCCAATCACCTGCAGGGACGCACAATCACCGTATACGTTCAACTTTCGACCGTGCAGGAGGTCTTCAATACCCAGACCAAGAAAAAGGAACAAAAATTCATCCTACACTTCTACAAGGCAAAGCTACCCATGATCCTCAACAAGACCCAGGCGCTGGCGATGATTCAGATCACCGGCGAAGATGATAGCGACAACTGGAAAGGCCACTATATCGCCCTGGCCCCATCCGTCGCACCCAACGGGGAGGCTACTATCACGATCAGCAAGCCGGAGACAAAACCCACCGCCCAGCCAGACCCGGAGCCGGAAACCCCATATTGAAGCCGAGTAACCAAACCGCAGTAGCCGGGCAACCGCCCGGCTACTGAAACCCAACCCACCCGGAAGGGCAGAAAGAGGAGACGAACGATGATCAACGTAAAATTTGACCAATTCATAGCCTATGCAAAATGGCGGAGCCAAACCGCCGATCGAATGTTCTATGACGCGTGGCTTTCCGTTGGCTATGGACTGAAACGCCAGGACTCAGCGACAGTCACGCTCTCAGTGGCGAGACAGCCCGGCGTCCCAGGTGATGAGGAGACGACCAACGGCATTATCCAAAACGCGCTCGGTCTGGCAATGGCGAATCTTCCAAAGAACGCCGCGCCCAAAGACGCTTTCGCCTACATGGAACGCGCAGAGCAAGAAGACCAAGAGCAACGCGCTACCGCCTAATCTTCCCGCCCCGGTCATCCCCCGACCGGGGCCAACCACTGAAAGTAACCCCAACCCATGCCCTGGATCCGCATCATCCCCAAAAACACCGGAGGCGGCCGCCCGCCCGACGAACCTGCCGCCCCAGATCGCCCCGCACTGTTTCAGGAAGTCGCAGTCTGGCTCAGCGCAGTAACACCCACGCCCCGCAACCCACCCCGAATAGCACGGCGCCGGGAACAAAGGGCGAGGGCCTGTACTGCTACGATCCGCCCCGGCGCACCCCGTCGCCTACGCCCCAGGCAACCGCCCCACCACTCCTCTTTTCGCTGCGAATGTCCAGGCCCTGGATAGCCGGTCGGCGCTTCGGCGGGCGGCGGGCAGGCGTCGGAAGCCTAGCCGCCCACCTACGCCTTGCCACCTCCCTGTCATGTTCCCCGTCAGCCCCAGTCAAAAAGGCCGGGATAGGAGTCAACTCCCACGCCCGGCGCTCTTCCGCTCTTTCGCCCTACTGCTCTACCGCTTCCCCATACACCCTCTCCCTGCGCTGTATCGCCTGCACCGGCGTCACCTGTCGCCCGCCCACATCCAGGGGTGTAATCATCCACACCCGAAACGACGACCACACCGCCGCCGCATCCTGCAAATCCCCAACCTGTGCATCCCCAGCCAGGGGCGCAGCCGGGTCAGTCAGCAGCGCCGCCGTAAGCCGGGGAGAGGTAGAAATCAGCGCCTCTAGTCGTTGCGCATCGGCCAGCACATCCCGCATGGTTTCCCAGGCGGATTGCATAATCGCCGCCGCCTCCCCTTCCGGTGTCGTGGCCGTCTGGGTGGATGTCCGGCTGTGTCTGCGGATGACCGCGATCAGTTCCCGTTCCAAAGTTTTGTCCATCGTTTGCTCCTAACTACAAATGAGTTGCGAATTGCTGATATAGATAGCCCGGATTTCATCGGCGGACACGGCACGGGGCAGTATAGCCAAGTCATCCACCAATCCGTTAAATTTGTAGGTCGATGTGCCGCTGAGGTTGCCAACGTAGATAGAACCCGCCCACGGATTTGCTAGTGCCGTATTGCTCTACCGCTTCCCCATACACCCTCTCCCTGCGCTGTATCGCCTGCACCGGCGTCACCTGTCGCCCGCCCACATCCAGGGGTGTAATCATCCACACCCGGAAAGACGCCCACACCGCCGCCGCATCCTGCAAATCCCCAATCTGCACATCCCCGGCCAACGGCGCAGCCGGGTCAGAAAGCAGCGCAGCCGTCAATCGTGGCGACGTGGAGATCAGCGCTTCCAGCCGTTGGGCATCGGCCAGCACATCCCGCATAGTTTCCCAGGCAGATTGCATGACAGCCGCCGCCTCTCCTTCCGGCGTTGTGGCCGTCTGGGGCGATGTGCGTGCATGTTTGCGGATGACTGCGATCAGTTCTCGTTCCAGAGTCTTGTCCATTCGATTGCTCCTAACTGCAAATCGGTTGGCTCAGCGCTTGCCGATCAATTGATGACCAGAAAGCTGAATGCCGTTTCTGCGGTGACGGCTACCGTGTTGATTACAAATGACCCCGCCCCAGGTACAACGCTCGTAACCCTGGCCGTAGTGTCAGCCGTTGCAGGGACGGCAATCACAATACTGTTGGCCGTGACAAAGCTGTTTGTCACGGTCACTGCTGTTCCCGCAGCGGCAATGTTGACCCGACCCGCCAGTTTGTTGATTGTCTGGTTGCCCGTTGTGCCGACAGTTGTAATGGTCTGCGGCACAATCACATTGTCGAGCAACTCAACTTTCTGGGCAAACGCATGGGGTTGCTCCTGAAATGGTGTTCGCCTGCCTCCTCTAAATTCCTGTTCTAGTTGTGACTCCAGCGGCTCAGAATACACCCACACATCGCCGTCACCAGCACTTATCCCCAGCCCTGCGTACAGTTTCCCGTTGTAGACGCAGAGGGATTGCACTCGCTCAACGCCAGCGCCGAAGTCATTTGATAGCGCCCAGGTCGATCCGTCGAAAACCCACACATCGCCGTCACCAGCACTTATCCCCAGCCCTGCATACAGTTTCCCGTTGTAGACGCAGAGTGTTCGCACAAACTCAATGCCAGCGCCGAAGTCATTAGAGAGCGCCCAGGTTGTACCGTCGAAAACCCACACATCGCCGTCACCAGCACTTGACCCCAACCCCGCGTACAGTTTCCCGTTGTAGGCGCAGAGTGAGTACACAAACTCAATGCCAGCCCCGAAGTCATTAGAGAGCGCCCACGTCGCTCCATCGAAAACCCACACATCTCCGTCACCAGCGCTTGACCCCAATCCTGCGTACAACTTGCCGTTGTAGGCGCAGAGCGAGGACACATACTCAATGCCAGCGCCGAAGTCATTTGATAGCGCCCAGGTCGATCCGTCGAAAACCCACACATCGCCGTCACCAGCACTTATCCCCAGCCCTGCATACAGTTTCCCGTTGTAGAC